>Ga0255338_1001548_pt1 | contig 42171 bp, 37 predicted proteins | sample MeOH1_35cm_T4_19_FD_203715 | JGI IMG/M metagenome (GOLD analysis project Ga0255338, IMG submission 203715) | Sandy soil microbial communities from University of British Columbia, Vancouver, Canada - MeOH1_35cm_T4_195 | ecosystem: Engineered > Artificial ecosystem > Sand microcosm > Unclassified ... | reverse complement strand
GCGCTTTGTCTCGGATGGGGGCAGTGCGATCGGCCAATAATGGCCCCGCCTCCGGTCCCCCGGAGCGCCCTTGGATTGGCGCGGAACCTAAGGGGCAGACCCTTGCCTGTCAACTGGAAGCTGGGGTCTTTCGGCGCCCATGGGCCCGCCCCCGGAAATGGCCTCATTCCGCCGCTTTTCCTCGCGGGAAAATCGGGCTAGACCATGGCCCAACTCGAAAATGGCGCGGGCGTCACTTTGGCGTCCGCCAAGCACATCCGGTTCCCATGGCGTTCGAAAAACCCAACACCTATCTGACGGACCCCGCCGTCCGGTCCATCCCGGACGAAGACGTCATCCGTCACCAGCCGCTCTGGTTCCGCGAAGCGCTGGCCGCGCCCCGCGAAAGCCGGCGGCTGACCGTCGACGGCGCAAGCATCCACTACCTGCGCTGGGGCAATGACGATCCGAACCGGCCGGGCATTCTCTTCGTGCATGGCAATGGCGCCCATGCCGAATGGTTCTCCTTCATCGCGCCGCTGCTGACCGACCGCTACAACGTCGCCGCCATGGATCTCGGCGGCATGGGCGACAGCGACTGGCGCACGAGCTATACGCGCGAGAGCTTCGCGCATGAGATCGGCCAGGTGGCGCTCAATGCCGGGCTCGGGCCGAAGCCCGTCGTGGTCGGCCATTCTTTCGGCGGCTTCGTCACCCTGATTGCCGGCAAGCATTACAGCGAGAAACTCGGCGGACTCATTCTCGCCGATTTCACCGTGCGCTCGCCGGTGCGTGAATGGTTCCTCAACGATCCGCTCCGCAGGCCGACGCGCATCTATCCCGATTTCGAGACTGCGAAGGCGCGCTTCCGCCTCGCGCCGCTTCAGCCCTGCGCCAATGGCTTCATCGTCGATTATATCGGCGGCCTGAGCCTCCGCGAGGTGAAGATCGGCGAGAATCCGGGACGCCGCCCCTCGACCGAGGCTGGTTGGACGTGGAAGTTCGATGCCGAGATGTTCAACGGCTTGCGCATGGGCGACGATCATTCGGAGATCTACAAGAACCTCGCCTGCCCCGCCGCAACGATGTTCGGCCTCGAAAGCAAGGACTACGATCCGGAGAGCATCGCCTTCCTGCGCGAACTGGCACCGGAAAAACCGGTCTTCGCCATTCCCGGCGCGCAGCACCACATCATGCTGGATCAGCCCCATGCCTTCGCCAGCGGCGTCGCGGCGATGATGGCGCAATGGGAAGCGCAGGGATCGCTCGGCACCGTCAAACGCTGATGAGGCAGCGAAGCCGGATCAAAGGGGGATGAACTCCCCCTTCTCGGCGGCGTAGTCCTCGCCGGAATTTCCGCCATCGTCTCCGGCGTCCGTAAAGCTGTAGACGGTCGCGCCGAGAATGCCGTCGCCGTTTTCACCGTCTTCGGCCAGCGGCAGGATGATGCGCTCACCCATGACGATACGCCGTGCATGCGAGAAGACGGCGCCTTGCCCATGATAGTAGGCGGGTTCGGTCACGACACGCCGATGACGGGCTATGAGCGTCTCGCCGCCGCGATTCTTGAAAAACTCATCCGCCGTCTTCCCGCGCAGATTCTCGCCGAAGGCCTGGATGATTTCTTCACCGGCCAGACGACCGATAAAGACATCCGTCAGGGCATCGTATTTCCACGACCAGATCAGAGGCAGGTGCCGAGCGATCGCGCGCGGACTTATGTCCGACCATCCCGGCATTCTGCGCTGCCCGCGCGCCTCGTTCCAATGAATTGCCACATCACGCAATGCACCGTCCGAAATTCGTCTCAACAATTCATCAAACGCCACATCGAATCTCTTGATCGCTTTCAATATCGGCGAACGATAACAGGAAACCGGCGAGTTGGCGTCTGCGGCGGCTGAGCGTGGCCCCTACTGGATGCCTATGCCCTCTTCCTCGTCTTCGTACTCGTCCGCCGATTGCTGCAGGTCGCGCATCAGGGGGTGGAAGAGTGCGAAGACGAGAATGCCGAGGACGAGCAGGGCGCCGACGATGAAGGGCGCCTGATGCATGCGTTCATAGACATTGAAGCCGATGAACGAGTTCAGGAAGATGAAGGGCGTAAGGATCATGCCGGTCGCGGACGTGCCCGCGATAAAGCCCGCCATCGCGCCCTGGTCGCGATGCGACACGGAAAGCGAGGCGCCCGCCTGAAGCCCGGGGCGCAACAGGCCGAAGCCGAGGCCCGACAGCGTCAGCGCTGTGACGAGAATTCCGTAGGAAAAGCCCGCAATCAATCCGAGGAAGGAAAAGATCGTGATGATGGCGCCCCAGCGCAGCAGCCACTGAACCGAGAGGTTGAAGCGCTGGATCAGGCCGATCTGCGCGAAGAGCGCGGCGATTGCCATGGCCATGAGGCCGACGCTCACCATCTGCGTCGCGTCGTCGAGCTTCAGATGCAGCATGTCGATGAAGTAGAAGGCGCAGAGCTGCATCACGATCGACTGCGCGAAGCTCAGCGTGATGCTGATCGCGACCCACGGCAGCGCGCGCCGGTCGTACCATCTCAGACCCGCCTTGCGTTCCTGCATCTCCGAAACGCGGTTCGAAGGCCGCATGCGTTCCGGCAGATAGAACCAGATGAGCCCGGCGCTGACATATCCGAGCAGGGCGACGGCATAAAAGGGCGCGACCACATGAATGACGGCGAAGGCCGCGGCAACGCCGGGGCCGATCGCCGTGCCGATGCCGAAGGCGGCGCCGAGCGAGGCGACGCCCGATGCGCGTTCCGACCGCGTGGTCCGGTCGGCGACATAGGCCTGCGCGGCCGACCCGTTGCCGGAGCCGAGGCCCCCGAAGATCGAGCGGGCCACAAGCAACATGGGAAAGAGAAGGCTGACATGGATCCAGCCTTGCAGGCCGACAAGGACCAGCGAGGCAAAGATCGTCGTGGAGATCGCGAAGGCAAGAAGGCCGATCATCATGATCGGCTTGCGGCCAACAACGTCGCTGCGCCGTCCCCAGAACGGGCTGGTCACGATCCAGAGGAACGACGACAGCGAATAGATCATCGTCGTCTCGAATTCGCTCATGCCCAGACGCCGCGCGATGGGCGGCATGACGGCATAGACGAGGGTCTGGCCCATGCCGCCTGCGAGCTGGCACAGGAAAAGTATCTGAAAGGCGCGTTTTCGTTCGGCGGGCGTGGTGACGCTGCCATCGGAGAATGATGTCGCCGAACTGGCCGGGAGCGGCGTTGCCGTCGCGGCGGTTTCCTCTGTCGTCATAGGGGCCTCTGCCGGGCCTTTTGAATGTCAGCCTGATTTACGTGAATTGCCGAGCCGCGCCAATGGGTGCGTTCAATTTTTTGTGTTTGGCAACTTTTTGTGTGCGGCAGCCGTTGATCGCCGCTTGTCATCCGGCCCGACTGCCCTAACCTCCGGCAAAAGAAATTCAATGCCCGGGGAGGGAACTGATGGATTTGTCACTCAGCGCGCGGGATTCGGCGTTCCGCGACGAAGTACGCCGCTTTCTCGACGAAAAGCTGACGCCCGACCTGCGCGAGACGGGCAAGCTGATGACCAGCGTCTATGCCGATTACGACACGACCATGCGCTGGCACGGAGCGCTTTATGAAAAGGGCTGGGTGGCCCCCGCCTGGCCGGTCGAATATGGCGGCTGCGACTGGACCGTCATGCAGCACTACATCTTCGCCAGCGAATTCGCGACCGCGGGTGCGCCGCCCCTCTCGCCCATGGGCGTCGGCATGTGCGGGCCGGTGCTGATCGGCCACGGCTCGCCGGAGCAGAAGGCCTATTACCTGCCCCGTATTCTTTCGGGCGAGGATTTCTGGTGTCAGGGCTATTCGGAACCCGGATCAGGTTCCGACCTCGCCAGCCTGCAGATGAGCGCCGTCGACATGGGCGACCATTTCCTTTGCAACGGCTCGAAGATATGGACGACGCATGCGAATTACGCCAACCGCATCTTCAACCTCGTCCGCACATCGAAGGAAGACATTCCCCAGCGCGGCATCACCTTCCTGCTGATCGACATGGACACGCCCGGCGTGAAGGTGGAGCCGCTCATCATGCTGTCGGGCGAGCATATCCAGAACCAGGTCTTCTTCACCGACGTGAAGGTTCCCAAGGCCAATGTCGTCGGCAAGGTCGGCCAGGGCTGGACGGTGGCGAAATATCTGATGGAGTTCGAGCGCGGCGGCCATGCCTATGCGCCCGGTCTTCATGCGCGGCTGAAGCGCATTCGCGCGATGGCGGCGTGGGAACGCGGATCGGATGGCGCGCGGCTCATCGACAATCCGGCTTTCGCGGGCAAACTCGCCTCGGCGCAAGTCGAGATCACCGCGCTCGAATTCACCGAGCACCGCATCATGTCGGCGCTTTCGCAGGGCGGCGCACCGGGACCGGAATCCTCGCTGCTCAAGACGCGCGGCACAGAACTGTCCCAGCATCTCACCGAACTCGCGCTCGAAGCCATTGCGCATTACGCCCTGCCCTATCAGCCCCACGCGACGCATCCCGGCGGCCCCGTGCCGGGCTTCACGCCGCCCAAGGGCAACGCAACGCCGGTCGGCCCGCAACATAGCTGGCCCGTCGCATCGAAATATCTGAACGACCGCGCTGGCTCGATCTATGCGGGCACGAACGAAATCCAGCGCAACATCATGGCGAAAGCCGTACTCGGACTTTGAGGCAGTAACCCATGCATATCGACGACGCGCTCAAGGCGCGGAAATCTGTCCGCGCCTTCAGGCACGATCCGGTCCCGCTCGACCTTGTGAAGGAAATTCTCGAAACCGCTTCGCTCTCGCCCTCCGGCACCAACGTCCAGCCCTGGAAGGTGCATGTGGTCGCAGGCGAAGCGCGGCTGAAGCTCATCGAGGAAGTGCTCGCCCATCGCGAGACCAGTCCGGCCGATGCAGGCGCGGAGTTCACCCGTGTCTCCAAGCGCAAGGAACCTTTCCTGTCGCGCATGAGGAAACTCGGCAAGGACATGTATTCGCTGCTCGGCATTCCGAAGGGCGATCAGGCGGCGAACTGGCGGCAATGGGGCCGCAACTACGAGTTCTTCGACGCGCCGGTCGGCCTCATCTTCTCGGTCGACAAGGATCTCGGGCCCATGGGCTTCGTCGATATCGGCATTTATATGCAGACGCTCATGCTCGTAGCGAAATCGCGCGGCCTCGATACCTGCGCGCAGGGCGCGTGGAACAATTACTGGTCGGTTACGCGCCGTATCCTCGATATCCCCGAGGAGGAATACATCGTCTGCGGCATGTCGCTCGGCTATGCCGACGAAACGGCCCCGGTCAACACGCTCGTTTCCGAGCGCGAACCGCTGTCGAGCTTCGCGAGTTTTCGCGGCTTCGATTGATCAGAATCGGAAGGGATCAGTGCTGCCCGATATGGGTGGTGGTAAGGGTCTTTGCCGGGGGTGCCGCATGGGGGATGTTAGGCGAGGCATCCGCCGTTTCGGGCGTGCCGACGACAAAAAGAACGGGGCCTGAGGGGCTTGCGAGGAGCGGTACGGGATCTGCCATGCCGCCCGCGAGATTGCTCATCACCACCTGACCGCTCATGTCGACCATGGTCGTGGGGGCCGCAGGCGCGGCCGCCCCTGCGGCATGGGCGCTCGCAACGCCCGCAAAGGCGAAGGACAGGACGAGGGAACTGGCAAGACGCATGATGCTCATGTCTGAGATATAGAGGTTCCGGCCGAAGCTTCAAGCCGCTCAAATACGATCAAACGGCTGTTCACCGGTTCACCTTGGCCATGCCCGCCCCCGCGTCTATCCTCACAGCAATGAGATAATCACAAAAGGGAGGTTCTTCATGGCGGAATATCCGCGCCCGCTTCCCCTGCCCACGCCCGAAACCCAGCATTTCTGGGACGGATGCAAGGCAGGCGAGCTTCGGCTTCAGCGCTGCACCGACTGCACGCATACCTATTTCCCGCCGCGGCCCTTCTGCCCGGCCTGTTCGTCGCGCAAGGTCGAGGTCTTCAAGGCCTCCGGGCGCGCGACGCTTTACAGCTACATCATCAATCATCGTCCGAGGCCTGATTTCGGCGACCAGCCGCATTCGATTGCGGTGGTGACGCTCGAAGAAGGCCCGCGCATGATGACGAACATCATCGAATGCCCGCAGACGCCGGAGGCTCTCCAGCTCGACATGCCGCTCGAAGTCACATTCGAGAAGGCGAACGAGGAAATCAGCCTGCCGAAGTTCAAGCCGGCCCAAACACCGGCAAAGGGATAAGACGATGAAGCAGAAAACAGTGGCGGTCGTCGGCGCAGCCGAAACGACCGAGATGGGCAAGATTCCCGGTACCTCGCAGCTCATGCTTCATGCCGATGCCGCATTGAACGCGATGCGCGATGCAGGCCTCACCGCAAAGGACATCGACGGCATTGCGACGGCGGGCGACAGCCCGGTCGAGATTGCGCAATATCTCGGCATCACGCCGACATGGGTAGACGGCACCAGCGTCGGCGGCTGTTCCTTCATGCTGCATGTCCGCCACGCGGCGGCCGCAATCAATGAAGGCCTCTGCAACACGGTTCTCATCACGCATGCCGAATCCGGCCGCTCGCGTGTCGGCGCTCGCAAGTTCAGCCGCGATCCGGCAAGCCAGATGGGCCAGTTCGAAGTGCCCTATGGCGTGACGACACCGCCGACCATGTTCACGATTCCTGTGCTGCGCTACATGAAGGAGATGGGCGTCACCGAGGAAGACCTCGCCATGGTTGCCGTGATTCAGCGCGAATGGGCGGCGAAGAACCCGCGCGCGACATTCCACGATCCGATCAGCGTCGATGATGTTCTCAATTCGAAGATGATCGCCTGGCCCTTCCGGATTCTGATGTGCTGCCTCGTGACCGATGGAGGCGGCGCGTTGATCCTCACAAGCGCTGACCGCGCGAAGGACTTTCCGCAAAAGCCGGTCTATATCCTCGGCACGGGCGAAAGCTGCGAGACGCCGTTGATCAGCCAGATGGAAGACTTCACCACGTCGAAAGCCTTCCGCGTCTCCGGCAAAAAGGCTTTCACGGAGGCAGGCATCACGCACAAGGACGTCGATCATCTGATGATCTATGACGCCTTCGCGCATCTGCCTCTCTACGGCCTCGAAGATCTCGGCTTCTGCGAGCGCGGCGAAGCGGCCGCCTTCATACGCGAGCGCAACACCGCGCCGGGCGGCAAGCTGCCGCTGAATACCAATGGCGGCGGGCTCTCCTACATGCATTCCGGCATGTACGGCATGTACGCCCTGCAGGAAAGCGTGCGGCAGATGCGAGGCATTGCGCCCGCGCAGGTGCCGGGTGCGAAAATCTCCATCGCGCATGGCGTCGGCGGCATGTTCGCCGCGTCGGGCACCATCGTCTTCTCGAACGAAGCGCCATAAGGAAAGAAGAGGCCGCCATGAATCTCGCAAAGCCGCGTATCGATGTCGGCCTCTTCACCAACAATCTCGAAGCGATGCTCGCCTTCTATCAGAAGGAAGTCGGGCTCCCCTTCGATCATGTGCTGCCACTCGGCGGCGGGCGCCAGCAGCATCGCCACGATCTTCTCGGCTCCGTCCTCAAGATCAATGCGAGCCGCGAGCCCATCGCCGATCGCGCGCCGTCGGGCTATCGCGAACTGCTGATTGCGCGCGAAGGACTTCTCGGGCCGAAGCGCCTCGCCGATCCGGACGGAAACCTCGTGACGCTGGTGCCGCCGGGCGCCTTCGGCATCACGCGCATCGGCGTGAAGCTCGGCGTGCGCGATACTGCCGCTCATCGCCGTTTCTATGCCGTCGCGCTTGGGCTTCCCGATGTGCCGGAAGCGGGAGGCGACAGCTTTCTCTGCGGCGACAGCGTCATCCTCATCGAGAACGATCCCAAGGCTCCCTCCGACGCGAGCATGGAGGGAACGGGCTTTCGCTATCTCACCATCCAGGTCTTCAAGACCGACGAGGAGCATGCGGGGATTCTCGCGCGCGGCGGCCGTGAAGGCCTTGCGCCCCAGACGCTCGGTAGCGTCGCCCGCATCTCTTTTGTGCGTGACCCCGACGGAAACTGGATAGAAATTTCGCAACGTGCCTCACTAACGGGCAGCCTCGACTGAAAGCACGGCCAAATCCTCGCGCTCGGCATTTTCCGCTAGACTGTCCGCCATCGACGAGCGAAAGACAGGCGACAAAAGCGCGAAGGAGCAGAGAAAATGGAAGGCGTCACAGTCATCACGCATCCGCTGGTTCAACACAAACTCAGCATCATGCGTGACAAGAACACCTCGACCGCCGGCTTCCGCCAGCTCCTGCGCGAGATCGCGGTTCTGCTCTGCTACGAAGTCACGCGCGACCTCAAACTTACGACCCGCGCCATCGAAACACCGCTGGTCGAGATGGAAGCGCCGATGCTCGCAGGCAAGAAGCTCGTCTTCGCTTCGGTGCTGCGCGCGGGCAATGGCCTCCTCGAAGGCATGCTCGAGCTTGTGCCCTCGGCACGCGTCGCCCATATCGGCCTCTATCGCGACCACAAGACGCTTCAGGCGGTCGAATATTATTTCAAGGCGCCGGACGATCTCGGCGACCGGCCTGTCATCGTCGTCGATCCGATGCTCGCCACTGCCAATTCGGCGATTGCCGCCGTCGAACTGTTGAAAGGCCGTGGCGCCAAGGATGTTCGCTTCGTCTGCCTGCTGGCGGCACCCGAGGGCGTGCAGAAATTCCGGGCGGCACATCCGGAAGTGCCGCTTTTTACGGCTGCTATCGATAGCCATCTCAACGAAAATGGATATATCGTTCCGGGGCTCGGAGATGCGGGGGACCGGCTTTACGGAACAAAATAATCCCCGTCCAAGAGGGAGAACGACGTGGCCTACAACAAGATCGAGGTGAACCGCATCGCGGGCGCACTTGGCGCGGAAATCCTTGGCGTCGATCTCTCGCGTGAACTCGACAACGAGACCTTCGACGACATCCACCGGGCCTTCCTCGACCATCAGGTGATCTTCTTCCGCGACCAGCAGATCAGCCATGAGCAGCACAAGGCTTTCGGCCGCCATTTCGGAACGCTCAACATCCACCCCTATGTGAAGGGCATGGACGGGCATCCGGAGATCATGCAGATCGTCAAGGAGCCGGACGACAGGGTGAATTTCGGCGGCGGCTGGCACTCCGACATGTCGTTCCTCGAGGAGCCTGCGCTCGGCTCGATCCTCTATGCGAAAGAGGTTCCGCCCTATGGCGGCGATACGCTCTGGGCCAACCAATACCTCGCCTATGAGACGCTCTCGGACGGCATGAAGGCGATGCTCGAAGGGCTCCGCGCGGTCCACACCGCCAAGGGCGAATATAGCGAGCGGGGCCATTCGGCACAGAAGCGCAAGTCGATGGAAGTCGCGACCGCGGGCGACGACGTGCCGTCCTACGAGCACCCCGTGGTGCGGACGCATCCCGAGACGGGCCGCAAGGCGCTTTACGTCAACCCCGCCTTCACCGAGAAGTTCGTCGGCATGACACGGCGCGAGAGCAAGCCGCTCCTGAACTTCCTCTTCGAGCACTGCACGCAGGAAGGCTTTACCTGCCGCTTCCGCTGGACGAAGAACGCAATCGCCTTCTGGGACAACCGCTGCACCCAGCATTTCGCGCTCAACGACTATCATGGCCATCGCCGCCATATGGAGCGCGTCACGGTGAATGGCGACCGCCCCTTCTGACGAGACGCCCTTCGCCAAATTCACTTTGAAACACCGAGTTCAGCCTGCATCATGCGGGCGGGCGAGTCGCGCGTGACAGAGGCCGCGCGGCTCTTTGGGGGGGTTCAAGGCCGGGGATGGGCATGACCGGACGCATATATCGGGCAGCGCTTTGCGCCGCCGCCATTTTCACGCTTTCCATCATTTCCGCCGGGCCGCTTCGCGCCGAAGCGCCGGGCCTGCCGGCGCCGACGGATGCGGCCGCGCGCGGACTTGCCATCGCTCAGGAGAGCGACAAGCGCGACCGGGGCTGGGGCGACGCCAAGGCCGACATGAAGATGGTACTCACCAACGCCTCCGGGGAGACGAGCGAACGCGCGCTGCGCTTCATGATGCTCGAAAATACCGATGGCGACGGCAACTGGAGCCTGATGACCTTCGACAAGCCCGCCGACATCGAAGGAACCGCGCTTCTCACCTATCCCCATGTGAAGGAAGCCGACGAGCAATGGCTCTATCTGCCGACAGTGAAGCGCGTGAAACGCATCTCCTCCGCGAACAAGTCCGGCCCCTTTGTCGGCAGCGAATTCGCCTTCGAGGATTTCTCCGCGCAGCAGGTCGGCAAGTTCACCTACAAATGGCTCAGGGACGAGCCCTGTGGCGACCGCACCTGCCATGTGGTCGAGCGCGCACCGCAATATGAGGATTCCGGCTATACGCGTCAGATCGTCTGGATCGACACGACCGATTATCTGTTCCGCAAAACCGATTTCTACGACCGCAAGGACAGCCTCATCAAGACGCTCACCTATCAGGATTACAAGCTCTACGACAACAAGTTCTGGCGGCCCGGCGAACTCGCCATGGCGAACCACGAAACGAAGAAGTCGACGCGCCTCATCTGGCAGAGCTATGCCTTTCATACCGGCCTGACGAAGGATGATTTCTCCACGGCGAGCCTCGAAAGGGCGCGCTGATGGCGAAGTCGAGCCGGGCGGCATTCTTCGCGGTCATCGCGGCACTCGCTCCAGCCTGCGCGCATGCGGAGGATCTCTCGCTGCGCGGCATGATCGAGCCGGAGCTGCGTCTCTTCACGCAATCGGCGAGCAGCGCCCGCCAGAAGGACACGGATATATCCGTGTCCGGCGAGTTGACAGGCAAATACATGTGGGACAATGGCGACCAGTCGCTCATCGTCACGCCTTTCGCGCGGCTCGACCAGCGCGACAGCCGCCGCACTCATTGGGATCTGCGCGAGGCGCGCTACGGCCTCGTCATGGGCAAGTGGGAAGTGCGGCTCGGCTTCGACAAGGTGTTCTGGGGCGTTACGGAGGCGGTTCATCTCGTCGACGTCATCAACCAGACCGACCTCATCGAAGATCCGGTGAAGCAGGAAGCACGGCTTGGACAACCCATGTTGCGCCTTCGCACCACGCAGGATTTTGGCACTTTTGACGCTTTCGTCCTCCCCTATTTCCGTGAGCGCGATTTCCCCGGTGCCAACGGACGGCCCGCTTACGATATCCCTGTCGACATGGACCTCACGCGCTACGAAAGCTCGCGCAAGGAGCGCCACGTCGATGCAGCCTTCCGCTACGCGCACCATCTGGGCGACATAGACTTCGGCCTCAGCTATTTCCAGGGCACAAACCGCGACCCCATTCTCACGCCGGCGCTCAGCTCGGGCGGCGACCTTGTTCTCTCGCCCTATTATGCCCAGATGAAGCAGGCTTCCATCGACGCGCAGGCGACGAAGGGAGCGTGGCTCTACAAGTTCGAAGGCTATTGGCGCCACGAACTCGGCCGCGAATACGAGGCGGCGACCGGCGGCGTGGAATACACCTTCTACGGCGCCCTCGGCACGGAAGGCGATATCGGCGTCGTCGCCGAATATGCGCTGGACAGCCGCGGCCTCATGGCGCGCGATCCTTATGAAAACGATGGCTTCCTCGCATTGCGCTGGACGGCGAATGATGAAGCCTCCACGAGCTTCCTCGGCGGCGCGGTCGTCGATGCCGAGACCGGCGCAATGGGCTTTCGCTTCAAGGGCGAACGCAGACTGGGCGACGACTACCGCCTGTCGGCCGAAGCCTATTTCTTCGGCAATGTGCCCCGGCCCGATCCGATCTACAGCATCGCCGACGACAACTATCTGCAATTCCGCATCGCGCGTTTCTTCTGATCGGCTCCGTTGCGAACAAGTTTCCGACGGCACGCGAGAAAAAGCGTTTAGACTTTCGGTGCAGGATGTCCCCTCCTCTTCTGTCGCTCACGCAATAACGAGCCGATGCACCTGACCGAGCTTCTTTACTTCATCACGGCCTTCGGCGATCAGGCGGTCGTCCTGCCCTTCTCGATCGCCGTCGCCATCGTACTGGCCGCGACGAGCGGACGACGGACAGCACTCAGATGGTGCGCCGCGCTTACCGCTTCACTGGGCGGCGCGCTCATCGCCAAGATCATCTTCATCTCCTGCGGCCATCTCCTGCCTGGTCTGGACATCAGAAGCCCGAGCGGGCACGCGACTGCCGCAATCGCCGCCTATGGCGGCTTTGCAACGCTCTGGGCAAAGCTCGCGCGCACCCGCTGGACGCGCGCGTTTTTCGCCGTTGGCGCACTCGCGGCCTGCACTGCCATCGCCGCGTCGCGCATCCTCCTTCACATGCACAGCGCGCCGGAAGTCCTGCTCGGCGCGCTGATCGGGCTTGCGGCGCCCATCATTCTCTATCGCGCCCAACCGGCAGCCTCAGAGCTTCGCGCCGAACCGACGCTGCTCCTCCTGTTCATGCCCTTGTGCCTCGTTTTCTTCCTTCACGGGACGACCTTGCCGATAGAGAGCAGGATCGACGAGATATCGAAGACGCTCACAGCCTTGCTCGGAATCTGCAGCTGATACGCTCGCCGAGTCCTGTAGCGGGTAGCCCTCGCCATCCGATTTCGATAAACCAGTGATCCAGACTTGAATCCCGGCTGTATCAGCAAAAGCATCGCGAATAGCGAGCCGTCCAGAAACGGCCCCGGAGAGGCGGATCATGGCGAAAGCAAAGACGAAGAAACCCCAAAAGGTTGCGAAGCCGACGCAGGCTGAGGTCGAAGAAGCCGTGCGCACCATGCTGCGTTGGGCCGGAGAAGACCCTACTCGCGAAGGGTTGATCGACACGCCGGGGCGCGTCGCGCGTTCCTATCGCGAACTCTTCTCCGGCTACGACGTCGATCCGCGCGCCTATCTGGAGCGCGTCTTCGAGGAAGTCGGCGGCTATGACGAGCTGATCGTGATGCGGAACATTCGCGTCGTCAGTTTCTGCGAGCATCACATGCTTCCGGTGACGGGCTATGCCCATGTCGGCTACCTGCCGTCGAACCGCGTCGTCGGCATCTCGAAGCTTGCCCGCGTCGTACATGGCTTCGCGCGACGTTTTCAGATTCAGGAAAAGCTCACAGCCGAGATCGCGCGCACGATTTTCGAAGTGCTCGAGCCGCGCGGTGTCGGCGTCGTCATCCAGGCCGAACATGCCTGTATGACCATGCGCGGCGTGAACTCGCCGGAAGCAACACTCAGCACCAGCCATCTCATCGGCGCGGTGCGCGACGATCCGAAGACGCGCGAGGAATTTCTGCGCATGACGACGGATCACCATCACTGACGAAATGGAAAGGCCCCGCCTGTTTTGACAATGCGGGGCCTTTTTGCGTCTCAGCGGATCAGCTCGTCAGCGTTTGATCTTGGATATCTTCGAGCCTTCGATGCTGACGCCCGCCATCAATCCCTGCTGATTGAAGATGAAGGCATAGGCATCCTCCTTAAGCGTGGAGGTTGAAAGATTCTTCGCCGCGCCCGCGTCGACAACCACCACAGTCGGACCGACGCCGATTTCCCAACCCGACGACTTGTCGAGATAGTCGACCGCCTTCTTCGTCATCAGGAAGACGACATAGCCATAGGACTGCGCGCCCGCCTGCAGGCCCCATGAGCCGGTAACGGAGTTGTAGTAGTTGACCACGCGACCGTTCTTGCGCAGCACACCTTCGCCATAAGCGCCGCCGAAAACGAGGCCGGCCTTGACGATATTCGGAAAGACGAGAATGGCGCGGGCCTGCCTGCCGATCGCCTTTGCCGTCGCATTTGTGGCGTAGAGATTGTTGAGCGCTTGCAGCGAATCCCTGTTGAGATCCTCTGCCGTCGCCGCCGCTGCGCGGTCCGTCAGACCGACCGAAAGAACCATGCCGGCGGCAAGGAGCAGCGAAAGGAATGCCCGTCGAGACTTCATCATGATGGATACCCTGCTGTGCATTTGGCTGTGTATGACCGGATAGCGCCCGGAGACAGGAAAAGTTCCGTAGGGCGACCATTTTGGCAAGGGGCAACCGCAGGACACAAGCTCACACAAACGGCCTGGGCAGCGAGCCCGCGCGGAACCGCTTCGATGGGGAATATGTCTGTTTCGAGGAAGCGCCCCCCGGAGGGGCCGGCAATGGTGGGCGCGACAGGGATTGAACCTGTGACCCCTACGATGTCAAAAAGCGCCAAAAAAAATCAAGCCATTGAACAACAAAGGAAAAATGCCTACCGACTCGTGCGAAAACGCTGAAATTGGGGTGTTTTGCACCCCAGTTTCACCCCAGACGGCGGGAAGCGCTCACTCCCGGTCGCGCCCGCGCTGCCGCCGCTTGACACGCTCCAACCCCGACTTCGGCATCAGCAAGCTGCGGAAGCGGGTCCATAGCTTCTCCTCGACGAGCGCCGGGCGAGAAGTGGAAAGCAGCGCCTCGCGGCAGCGATTGGCTCCCGTCGCGAGAAGACCAATGAGTTGGACCAGGACGCTGGACGTATGCCGGGCAATTTGCCGATGCGTCGCGGAGTTGGCTTCGACGACCGCCACATGCTTTTCGAGACTGCGGACTCTTTCATTAAGGCCCCGATTTTCCGAACGCAGGATGGTTGCCTCGCCTTCCAGCACTCCGACTCGGCGTTTTGCCACGTCACCGGCTTCTACGGCGGCATGGAGCCGCTCCAGCTCATTCTCGACCTTCACCATCGCCTCACCCCTCCGTTCAGCCTCTCTCTGCTCCGCCAAGTACGCCCCGCGCGACAGGCGGCGGCGGCGCGGACCCATACGCAGGTGGCCGTGGAACGCACCAACCTGCGTATGAAACTCGTCCTGCAGGGTGCGCATCGCCTCGCAATACGCGCGGTTCGCCTCTTTAGCGGACTTGCCTGCGCGCTTCGCCGCCTCGCGGGCACTGATACCTGGATGGACTGCCTCCACATCCAAACGCCCTTCCCCAGTAAGATGCGGCACGACAAAAAAGTGGAGATGCGGAAAGGCTTCGTCGTCGTGGCTGACGACCGACGCCAACGTGTCGCCAAATCGTCCCGTGAGCCAGCGCAGGGAACGCTCTTCCCATGTCGCGAGGTCCACTCGACTCCGCTCGTCTATGTCAGCCCAAGCAATTGGATAGGACAGAACTCCTGCCAACATCACGGGCGAGTCCTTGCGCAACTTCCTGCCCTTCACGTCGCGCGCCTCATCGACCAGTCGGACCACCTCGCGTTCAACATGTTGCGGAAGCAGACCGAAGAGATGCCGAGGCTTCCTCGGGCTCTCGACATGCGGACAGGCGGCTGCAGCGCGGTTTACCTCAGCCAGGACTTCAGCGAGCGACCATCGTTTGGCCACCGACTTTTTCGGTACCGTGCGGGAAATCACATCGATGTGAAAAAATTGAAACGCCATTTCGTACCCTTTCCAGTGGAACTAGGGTCGAAGGCAGGAGAAATCCAATCAGCACAGTATGTTTTGGAGGCTTAGAAATGTAGTGACCGACTATGTTTATTCGCCTGCCACTTGCGGGCGCTCATAAACGTCGGGTCCGCGACGCGAAGAGCCGCGTAGAGCGCGGTAAGGAGCGAGAGCCGCCGCGGGCGCGCGGCGGCCTCTTCGCGACGCCGCATCAGGCAGCCACAAGCTTGCCAGCATCGTTCTCACGAACCTTGCCTTGAGCCACCAGCCGGTCGACGATTTCACGAGCTGTCGCAGGTCGCTTAGGTCCAACGCCTGCCTGTTGAGCAAGGAGCCGCAACTCCGTGCTGTCGAGCCCCGCGTCCCCGGCAGCTTGAACGATTCCGAAGACCGTCTGCGCGGCAGGCGAGAGCGGCCCAACCTTCGGCTGCCCGCCGTTCGGTTCATCGCTCATCACGTCTCCGCTCCGGAGCGAGACCGCCAGTGAGCTTACGACTTCGCCGTCCGCGTCGGTCCCGCAAATGTGCTCGTCGAGAAGGAGCCGGACGCCAAGCTTCGCGCCGTTCTTCTGCTTCCCCGCGCGGAGCGTGAGGTCGCGCGGGCCGTCATTCTCGGAAAGATGAAGCAGCGTGTCGAAATTGCCGTTGATGACCGAGCTTCCGCGCGCGCCCTTACTCTCGTCCTTTCCGGTGTGGTGGATGACGCAGACTTGGGCTTCGAGTTCGTTCGCCAGCCGCGTCATGGCGCGGCAGAACTCCACCACTTCTTCCTGCCGGTTCTCGTCGCCAAAAAGGCACTGCGAGAGCGTGTCGATGCAGATAAAGCGACACTTCACGCCGGACAAATCTTCGAGCGTCTTGAGACGCCCCATGAGATTTCCTGCGATGCCGCTGTCGCGAAGATTCATAGGCTCTTCGTGAAGAGCAATCGGCAGCCCCACGAGTTCATGGCCGCGCGCAGCGGCCCACGCTTCGGCCCGGGCGCGCGTTCCGGTCTTGCCTTCTGTTGAAAGGTAAAAACTGGAACCTTGAAGCGTCTTGCGGCCGAATACCTCGCAGCCTGCGGCGATGGATAATGCGATATCGAGCGCCATAAAGGACTTGCCAAGCCCCGGCGCGCCATACGCACACGTAGTCCCGACTTGCGGGAGCAGGCCTCGAACCAAATGGAGGGGGTAGTCACGACCAAGAACATCGGACATCGTAGTAAAGCCGAGTTTCTTCGCGGTCTCATCGAAAGTAGGCGCATCTTCAGGTGGTGGGGTATTCATTTGCTTCTCCGTGGTTGCGGTCGGTTCCGACCTCTCCCAGAGGAAGCTTGGCTGATTGACTCCCCGGTCAAGGGAATGAGGGAAAAAAATATTTGACTTAAATGCGAAGACAGACGGACGGACGCCCCCCTTTAGGGGGGCGTCCGTCCGTCTGTCGCAACACGGCGGGTGGTCGACCTCTGGTCAGGCGCTGCGCTCGTGGTTCAGCTTGAGCAGCGCTGCGAGCGCATCATCTTCCGATATGTCGGCGGGCCATCCGTAGGCGGAGGCGACAGCGGCGTCCAAGTCGCGGTGCGCGTTGTCGAGCCATGCGGGGCGCTCGTTATAGAGGTTCGTCAGAGTCCGCTTTTTCAGGATGGCAGCGGCGGCTTCATTCTTCGGAAGAATCCTGTCGGGGAAACCGGGCGCGACTTCCGGCACCACATCGACGAGGTCCGATGGGTTGAGCCAGTTGCGGCGCAATTCGTCGAGACGCTTGGCCGCCGTCGCGATCGCGACGGCGTGCGGATTATTGGCATAGGAGGCCGCAGGAAGGTTTGGCGTCAGTCCGGCCGGAAACGGGAATGTCCCAAATACCGACTCGGCGTTGTAGGTGGGGTCATTCCCGACGCCGTGCCAAGAACAGGTTCGCAATGACCAAGCCTCGTGAAACCGGCTGTGCAGGATTCCAAAAGTCGTTTCATCATCGCGTGCAACAACAACCAGTCGGGTATCGGGCAACACCCTCTTATCAAGCCAAACAAACAACCGATACTTGGCGACACGAGGCGTCGCGATGTAGCGGTGAAGCCCTTGGAGAGCATTTCGCATTCCCGGTCGGCTTTCACCGTGTATCCACCACTTGTTTCGATGATTATCCCGCCGAACATTTGCTCGCATTGGCAGCACAAGTTCGCGAACCCGAGAAAATGGCTTTTCATAGAGTGCGGCCTCCTCCTCGGTCATTCCAACGCCAAAATCTATAATCCAAGTATCCGACGGTCGCCGCGAGATATCCATTCCGTTCGCCCACGGCTTGATGACATCCGAGTTTGGTCTGCCATTGGGATTTATCGGCGAACACAGCCACTCTCGTGCCAATACTCCCGGAATTTCAAAAGACCCTGACTTCTGCGTCCCTATAAAGGCCAGACCGGCATTTTCAGCCAAGATAGCAACTGTGGTCAGGTCCAATGTGCCTGAGCTCAAGTCTGCGTGGATTTCGGGCACAATTTGCCCATCCAAATGCGCCCCATCCACGGACTCATCTCTTCGCTGGACGCAAATTATGGAAACGCGCACCGCAGCGCCCTCCACGGTCCATTCCTCATCGCTCCACGCTTCAAATATCTTGTGATGCGCGACAATCTCGGCCAGCACGCTGCGATTGGCACCGCCTCTTATCGAGTTCGTGGCGACCAGTCCGGTGCGTCTCGCCCGGCCTTCGCGCAACATCCGATCGGCGATGGCGAACCAGTAGCAGACGAGGTCGGCGCCGCCCGGCAGCCAGCCGGCAAAGCCCTTACGCAGGCGTGCGACATATTCCTCGCCCATCGATGAAATCATTACCTTGTCGCCAAGGAACGGCGGATTGCCAATGATGACATCGGCTTTCGGCCAGAGATGGGCAACATCTGGCCAAGGCGCAGCAGGGTCCGAAGGGAAAAGCGCGTCGCGGTTCTCAATCGTCGAGAGCGGACGCAGAATAGGATTGCGCCGGACGCCGAAGCCGTTGCGCTTCATCCACTGGATTTCGCCGATCCAGACGCTGACGCGCGCAAGCTCCGCCGCATAAGGATTGATTTCTATACCCAACACACATTCTGGGCCGATTTCGGGAAACTGGCGGTCAAGCCCAAGCACTTCGCCTTCAACGCTGACTTGATGCTCTATATCCTTTAAAGTGAGCAAAGACAGATATAGAAAGTTGCCGGAGCCGCACGCCGGATCGAGAACACGAAAAGCGCGGAGGCGCTCAAGAAAAGCACGAAACTTCGATTCCGCTTCGGCTTTCAATGCGTTTTTTTGTCTGGTGAAGGAACCAGCCTTTGCGCTGGCTCGGGTTGTGGCGGCCTTTTGCGCCGCCTCTTCCCACTGCTCCAACAGGGATGTGATTTCAGCCTTGGCTATCGCCCATTCTGCAAGCAAGGGACGCACGATGACCGGCTCGATAATGAGCAGGATTTTTTCTCGGTCGGTGTAGTGCGCGCCGAGCTGGCTGCGCTTGTCGGGGTCTAGTCCGCGCTCGAAAAGGGTGCCAAGGATGGATGGGTCGATTTCTGTCCATTCGAGCTTCGATGCGGCAAGAACGTCCTTGATGTCGTCCTTGTCGAGCGCAATGGCGTCGTCATCCTCAAAGAGACCACCGTTGAACCATTCGACTTTTTCGAAGCCAACTAGGCCACCCGCCTTCATTGCGCCGAAGAGCACTCGCGCCCTCGGCTCAAAACCCTCCGGCTCATCGACGCACGCTTCAACCATGCGCTGAAACATCTTGTTAGGAAGCAGTTCGGCGTCTTCGGCGAACATGCAGAAAACGAGCCGATTGACGAAGTGCGCCACGCGGTGCGCTTCATGGCCGCGCTCACGAAGCCGCCGCGCCAGAACCGCAAATTGCTCCGCCGCATCCTCCGTCAGCGCCTGACGGGTCAGTCCCGGCTTCAGCTTTTCCGGGTCGGACAGGACGTGCTTGAGAACTTGCCGCTTGGTCGGGTCGAGTAGGTCGTCGAGCGTGAGCTCGTAGACCTTCGAGATCGTATTCGTCCAGGCGGTCGTGACACGGAAGCGGGCCATGTCTGAAACGACGAGCAGCGGCGGATTGCCGAGCGCGCCCGCATACTGCTGTAGCTGTGCGAAGGCGGCGTTGAGGTCTTTCCCCTTGCCCTTGTATTCCCACGCGAAGAAACCCTGCTTCCAGACATCGGCCCAACCGCTCGCGCCCGTCGCCTTGCTGGCTCCCTTCTCGAAGGCATAGGTCTCGCCCGTGGGATCGGCTTCTGATGGCGAAGGTTCGCCCAGCATGGCGCAGAGATCCAGAAACTGACTTTGGGACGCAGCACTCTCTGTCAGTGTGCTGGCTTTCCATTTTGTTACAAATTGTTCCGGCGTCATTCGCTGTCCCCAACCGCCCCTGAATCGCAGGCCCCCAGTTAATAGCCAAAGTGTTGGGCCGAACCGGGCCTTTCTTCCACAAAAATCGCAGAAAGCCTCATCCGTTTGTCGGAGCCGCAAGTGATTTTGCGGATTCGACCGACGATTCCATATGCCTTAGATGCGGCAGGCAACCACGTCCACGGGGCTTCCGAAAGGCCCTCTCCTTACACCAGAAGAGCTATCTGCTTTTCTGGTGCTGGACGTGTGCGTCATCAAGCGCCTCGCCCGCCGTCGCGAGATTGAGCACTTCTTCATCGCAGGGGAATTGCGCTTTTCAGCCGAACAAGTCCATCATTTCCTCAACCAAAATCGGAGACAGACCGCATGTCTAAACGCAGAGCCCCCGGCGAATTCTGGCTCACCAAGCGGCCCGATAGCCCCGTCTGGTATGTCGCCACATACGACACCGTCCGTCGCAAGACCGTCCTACGCTCAACACGGACGAACGACGAAGTTGCGGCTCAAAAGTGCCTCGCCCGCTATATCATCCACGGCTGCCCCGAGCCGCAAGGCGTGCTGCCGTCGTCGCAAACCGCTGACGGAATGACGATAGGTGAGGCCCTCGACGCCTACATCGCTGCCGTTGCAGGTATTCCATCCGAGGAGCAGGCGCGAATCTCCGCGCGCCACCTCGTCCGCCTTATCGGTGGCCGAACACCCGCCAGCGCCCTCACGTACGACGACCAGCAGGCGTTCGTGTGGGCTCGCGAGGAAGAAGGCGTCCGCCCGGCCACGATCAGCCGCGACCTGAGCGTCCTGCGTGCGGCGCTCAACAAAGCTCACCGCGACCATCCCAACCGGATGCCCACCGCGCCGAAGATTTACGATGTCCCCCCTTCGGAGGGACGAAAACGATACCTGACGGAAGAAGAGTTCAGTCGGCTTCTCGCCGCCGCGAAGACGCGGCATATGCGCCTTTTTATCCTTCTGTCTGTCGCCACCGGCGCGCGTCCAGACGCCATTCTAGACTTGCGTTGGGACGCCATCGACTGGGACGGCGGGCTGATACACTTGAACCCCAACGGCCGGATTCAGACGGCAAAGGCACGGCCTATCGTGCCGCTCATCGCAGAACTTTGGGATGAGTTGAAGGCCGAGCAAGAAGAAGAAGCCCGGCGCTCGCAGACTTCGCGCGCCCGGGCGCGCAAGCGCTCTGTCTCTGAGTTTGTGATTTCGTATGGCGGCTATGCTGTCGAAAGCATCCGCACATCATTTCGCGACGCAGCGACGCGCGCCGGGCTTGGCGCTGATGTTGTGCCCTACACGCTGCGTCATACAGCGGCGACTTGGCTGGCTCAGGCCGGAACGCCGCTGTGGGACATAGCGCAGTATTTGGGGCACAAAGACACGCGGATGGTTGAACGCCACTACGCCCATCACAACCCCGAACACAAAGCGAGAGCGGCGAGCGTATTGGCTGGAAAACTCTCAAAAGCGCGGGAGAACGCGCCGACACTTTGCGCGCACCGCGCGCCGGGCGAGCGCGTTGCACCCCAGTTGCACCCCAGACGGGGCGCGGGCGAAAAGGCGATGATGGCTAACCCTTTGGCGGCAATGGTGGGCGCGACAGGGATTGAACCTGTGACCCCTACGATGTCAACGTAGTGCTCTCCCGCTGAGCTACGCGCCCATTGCCATGGCGGACGGGGCGGGGCCGAACCCGGCGCCCCGGTTAGAGGCAGTCCGTATATCGGGGATATAGGCGAAAGACAAGATGGAAGACGCCTGGAATTTCACCGAAGCGTCGCGAAATCTCACGCAGCCATCAAGCGCTCGACCTCGGCCACCAGATCCTTCAGGTGGAAAGGCTTGGAAAGCACCTTGGCATCCTTGGGGGCGGCATTCTCGGGATTTAGGGCGACGGCGGCAAAACCGGTGATGAACATGATTTTCATGGTCGGATCGAGCTCGGCAGCGTGGCGCGCCAGTTCGATTCCGTCCATTTCAGGCATGACGATGTCTGTCAGGAGAATGTCGAAGATATCGTGCTTGAGCTTGTCATGGGCCTGGTCGCCGCGGCCATAGGCGATCACTTCATGCCCCGCATTTTCGAGCGCTTTCGCCAGAAACCGGCGCATCGAATCGTCGTCTTCCGCCAGTAGAATGCGTGCCATCAGCCCAAATCCACCTGTTCACTGCCCACTTCGCGGCCCGCTTTTGCCTTGGAGTCGCCCAGGCCGTCGTCCGGCACTCTAGGTTTTCGGGGTAAACAGCGCGTGAATATCCGCCTTTGCCCCCTTGGCTACTGGGGTCAAAAACGCGACTTGTTCGCAAGCCTCACGCCCCGCATGTTAGGCTTGGTGTCGTAAAGGGCCTGATCGGACGGTATCGCCGGAACAGCCTGCCCTTGAAAAGCCGACCGGGCGGGTGAATATCCTTGAGTCTCATGGCCACCAATCCCCAACAGCGCAACGACGATCAGACGGTTCCGCCCGTCGCAGACGATGCAGAGCTGTTCGAGCAGCCCATCTCGGTTGAAAAACCGGTCGAGACGCGCCTTCCCTTCGTCTTTTCATCGCCCCATAGCGGCCGTGTCTATACGGAGGCCTTCGTCACGGCCTCCAATCTCGACCCCATGACGCTCCGCCGCTCGGAAGACAGCTTCATCGAGGAGGTTTTCGGCGGCGTCGTGGCGCTTGGAGCGCCGCTTCTCCATGCCCGGTTTCCCCGCGCCTATCTCGACGCGAATCGCGAACCCTATGAACTCGACCCGGCGATGTTCGCCGATCCCCTGCCGCCGCATGTGAACACGCGCTCCCTCCGGGTCGCGGGCGGGCTCGGCACCATTGCCCGGATCGTTGCCGATTCCACGGAAATCTATCGCGCGCCGCTTTCCTACGCAGAAGCCGAGCGGCGTATCCGGTCCCTCTACATGCCCTTCCACGAGGCGCTGCGTGACCTTCTGGAAGATGCCCGCCAGCGCTTCGGCTGGGCCCTGCTCGTCGATTGCCATTCCATGCCATCGATCGGCGCGCCCCATGAAGACGATCGAGGCGGCAACCGCCCCGACATCGTGCTGGGCGACCGCTACGGCACATCCTGCGCCAGCGAAATCACCCAGGAGGCCGAACGCCTGCTGCGGCGGCTGGGCTACCGCGTCGCGCGCAACAACCCTTATGCGGGCGGCTTCAACACGGAGCATTACGGGCGCCCGCAGGTCGGGCTCCACGCCCTGCAGATCGAGATCAACCGGGCGCTCTACATGGACGAGGCCCGGCTCGAACGCGGCGCAGGCTTTGCCAGGCTCAAGGCGGATATGACGGCCTTCGCCGCCGCCCTCGCCGACCTCGACTGGTCGGCCCTTGCCGGCGAGATGCGCCGCGCCGCTCTTTAAGCGCCCGGATCCGCGCCCCGCACATGGCTCAGGACAAAAAAAGGGGCCCTGGCGAACCAGGGCCCAAGTTTAGGGAGGAAACGCCCAGGAAGGGCTACGTCACCAGGAGAAAGCTCAACCGATGACGCAATGCACAATATACATTGCAGCGCACAATAAACAAGGGTCTTGATCGAAAATTTATCATGCCGCCTGATGCGGCATTTTTTAGCTAAATTGCCGTCTTTAAAGGCGATTTGTCGCAGCCCGAAGACCCGTTGCAATGCAGCGAACGCGACGTCACAGGGTTAATTTCGGCCCTCCGTCAAAGCTTCGTTAATACCGAACGATGCAATATGGCGGTACTCGTATTCCCGGAAGGTGCAGCCGTTCGCGCGCGCCTTTGCGGGAGACAGCAGGGGCTGGGCAGGATGCATCGACAAAACGGTACGACCAGAAGCGCCGCCGGGACCGGAGCCATCCGGGCCGGATTGGCGCTCGCGCTCGCCGCCGCGCTCTCGGTGGCTACACCCGCCCATGCCCAGAGCAGCCGCAATGGAGACGCAGCCCCCACCCCCGGCACGCCGAAACCGTCTTTCGCCCCCTCGCCCTGGACCTATTGCGAGCGAGCGGCCATCGCCATCGAGGCGACACACAAGATGCCCCGTGCGTTGCTCGTCTCGGTTTCCATGGCGGAAACCGGTCGCCGCGACCCGGACACAGGCAAGACGCGGCCCTGGCCCTGGACGATCAATGCCGAAGGCCAGTCCTTCTATTTCGACACGAAGAGAGAAGCGGTGGCCGCCACGAAGCGCCTTCTCAACGCAGGCATCCGCAGCATCGACGTGGGCTGCATGCAGGTCAATCTGCGCTACCACCCCGACGCATTCGCCGATCTCTATGATGCTTTCGAGCCGCTGACCAACGTCACCTATGCCGCGAAGTTCCTGAAGCAGCTGCACCAGCAAACGGAGTCGTGGCCGAAAGCGGTGGCGAATTACCATTCGGAATCCGCCGCTCGCAACAGGCCCTATTTCGCCAAGGTCATCCGCATCTGGGCGAATGAGCGCGACCGCGTCGTCGCGCTCACGCAAGCGCTGAAGGCCGAAGCAGCAGCCGAGTTCGCCTCGACGCAACAGCCGCCGGCGAGCGCCCCCGCCATCGCGGAGGTCGCCATCGTGGAGCCGCAGCAGCGCCCGGCGCCGATGGTGCTCGACGCGGAGCCCGAACACGATCTGCGCGAAGGCGCATCCGCCACCGTGGGCTTGCGTCTCTCCATCGCCGACAATGATTTTTCCGCCGATGCCTCCGCCAAGGGCAACCGCCCCGCACCGCGCGTCATCGATCCTGCGCCGACCATCGTCGCCGACGCTTCGGTCGACCGGTTCTGAGCCTTACTGAAGATTTCATCAGACGTCAGGCTTTCCAGCCCGACGGCACGACGAGGCGTAGAAAGCGCGTTCCCTGTTCGACCGTCTGAGGCAAGCTCCCCCGCGCATCGCCATCGACCTCGACCTCAAGGGCTTCGGGTTCGAGAAACCTCACCTGACGCACAGGCAGGATTTCGACATCGCTCAATTTTGCGACGCGGCCAAGGCCCAGCGCGATCAGATAGCGGACCAACGCGAAGCGCCCCCCATTGCGGAAGAGATAGAGCATCAACCCCGGCTGCGAGATGTCGCCCTCGCGCGCAAGCACATAGGGACCCGCGAAATAGCGTCCGTTGACGACGATGGCCCATTGCGCACGCTTCTCACGCCCATCGGCGATGAGGCGAATGTCGCGGCCCGGACCTTTGGCCCATGCCTTGATACCCGCCCAGACGAAAGCGCCCTTGCCCCAGATTTTCTTCAGCGTCGGGTTGATGTCGTGGACAACCACGCCATCAAAGCCAATGCCAACCATGAGCAGAAATATCTCTCCGTCGACAAGGCCCGTGCCGACGAGATGGGCGGGCCCGGTGAGAAGCATGTCGGCGATTTCGCCGGCGCGGGCACGTAACCCGAGTTCGATGGCGAGAACATTTGCCGTGCCGAGCGGAATGATGGCGAGCGGCACGCCTTGCCCCAGAAGTCCGCGCGCCACCTCGTTGATCGTGCCGTCGCCGCCCGCCGCAACGATCACATCCGCCTGCCCGCGCTCCGCCGCGCGCCGGGCAAGTTCCGTCGCATGGCCGGGGCGTTCGGTCAGTTCGAGCGTCACCTCCGCACCGCTGCGTTTCAGCCTCTCAACGACGGCATTCAGCAGCGCCGGACGCCGGGCGCCTGCGATCGGATTCAGGATGATGTGAAAGGAGCGGCGTAACGACACAGATACCCCGGCGCAGGTGTCATCAAAGCGTCTTCAATCCGTCACGATATCTTGTCGACTACCACCGAATATGGGGCAGTAGCGGTTCAGATGCCCCGCTTATAGCGGTTAACGGTCTAGCTGGCGAGCGTCGGCAAAATCAGGCCCCAGGGCGCATCCGGTCCGCAGTCGAATGTCGGCGCATGGCCGGGCGTGGCGCGTCGACGTAGCCGATAAGGACAAGACGTTGCTCGACACGGCCTGGAACCGCCTCAGCACCACCCTCGCCTTCGGTACGGCGAAAGAGGGCCCCTTCATGCCTGACCTGCCTGCGGACACCAGCGTTCCCCGCAAGCGCGATCAGAGCCGGCGCGCAAGGCGCGGCGGTCTCGACGATCGCCTGACGGGGCCGCGCCCCAAGCATCGCAAGAAGCACCGCACGCTCTTTCTCTCAGACATCCATCTCGGCACGCCTGGCTGCAAGGCCGACCTGTTGCTCGACTTCCTGCGCCACAACGATGCCGAGACGATCTACCTCGTCGGCGACATCATCGACGGCTGGCGGCTGAAGCGCTCCTGGTACTGGTCCGCGGCCCACAACGCCGTCGTGCAGGAAATCCTGCGCAAGGCGCGCAAGGGCGCCAGCGTGATCTATGTGCCGGGCAATCACGACGAGGCGCTGCGCGACTATACCGGCCTCAATTTCGGCGGCGTTGACGTCATCGGCGAAATGATCCACGAGACGGCGGATGGACGCCGGTTCCTCGTCATTCATGGCGATCAGTTCGACAGCGTCGTCAAATATGCCAAATGGCTCGCCCATCTCGGCGACCGCGCCTATGGCGCCGCGCTGGCGCTCAACAACTGGCTGCACGAAATCCGCCGCGTCTTCGGCCTGCCCTACTGGTCGCTCTCCTCCTATCTGAAGCACCGGGTCAAGAATGCGGTTGAATATATTTCGAGCTACGAAGTCGCGGTCGCGCGCTCGGCCCGCGAGCGCGGCGTCGATGGCGTGATCTGCGGCCACATCCACCATGCCGAGATCCGGGAGATGGACGGCGTGCTCTATTGCAACGATGGCGACTGGGTCGAAAGCTGCACCGCGCTCACCGAGGATGACGAAGGCATGCTGAGCATCGTCACCTGGCACCGCTTCTCCTGGGAGCAGGATGGCGGCGCGGCGCATGAAACGGAAGTCGACGACGACGCTTCCGCCGTGTTGAACGCGGCCTGATGCGGTCCTACGGCACCATCGCCGAATTGAAGCGGTCGCTCCGGTCGCGCAAGGCCTATCGCGTCTCCGACCCCGCACTCGGACGCGACGCCGCGAAACTGAAACTCGTCATCGTTTCCGACGCCGCGCCGCCGCAGGTGAACGGCGTCGTCCGCACGCTGGGCGAGTTGAAGCGCAATCTCGAATTGATGGGGCATGAGGTCATCTCGATCACGCCCGACCGCTTCCCCACCGTTCCGATGCCGAGCTATCCGGAAATCCGCCTCGCGCTCTTTCCCGCGCGCCGCCTCGCGCGGCTCATCGAAGAGGCGAACCCCAATGCCATTCATATCGCCACCGAGGGACCGCTCGGCCTTGCCGCGCGCAACTACTGCGTAAAACGCGGCCTTCCCTTCTCGACCTCGTTCCACACGCGCTTCGGCGAATATCTCTATGCGCGAACCGGCTTTCCGCTCAGCTGGAGCTACGCCTTCCTGCGCTGGTTCCATGCCAGGGCGACGAGCGTGATGGTAGCCACGCCATCGCTTCAGGCCGAGCTGGAAGGCCGTGGCTTCGGTAAGCCTGTCATCTGGTCGCGTGGCGTCGACACGGAGCTTTTCCGCCCCCGGCCCAAACTCGCCGGCGAGCACTATCTGGACCTGCCGCGTCCGGTCTATCTCTATGTTGGGCGGGTCGCCGTCGAAAAGAATATCGAGGCCTTCCTCGAACTCGATCTCCCCGGCTCGAAAATGGTGGTGGGCAATGGCCCACAACTGGAGGCGCTGCGGAAGCGCCATCCCGAAGTGCATTTCGCAGGGGCGCTCTTTGGCGAGGACCTTGCCAATGCCTATGCCGCCGCCGATTGCTTCGTCTTCCCGAGCAAGACCGACACGTTCGGCCTCGTTCTCATCGAGGCGCTCGCTTCCGGCACGCCCGTTGCAGCCTATCCCGTGCAGGGTCCGCTCGATGTCATCGGCGACGCGCCGGTCGGCGTCCTCGATAATGATCTGGGCACCGCATGCCGCAAGGCGCTGGGAATAGCCCCGGCCGCCTGCCGCGACTTCGCGATGAATTTCTCGTGGGAGGCCTGCACCCGGCAGTTCCTCTGCAATCTGGCGCTCGCGGAAGTTCCCGAAGCTGCCGCCTCGATGGATGAGACCGAAGCAGCCGTGTGTCGATAAACCCGGCGGCAGGACCGATCGGGGCCATGATCGAGCGCGGATCAACCATCATGAAGGCCACACTGGACCGCCAAAGGGCTGAAGCCTGACGGGAGCGGGGTCCGGCTGCGAAATGATGCCGCCGGGCCCGTTTTGCCGCAAATGCGAAGGAATCCTTGTCGCGAGGCCCCTCGCCGGGCTATAAGGCGGCCAGATTTGGCTGCCCCCGTGCGCGATCATCCGTCCGGCCGGGCCCCGAAAACACCCGGCGGTAATTCATGTCTCTTCGTAATATTGCGATCATCGCCCATGTCGACCATGGGAAAACCACACTGGTAGATCAGCTTCTGCGCCAGTCCGGCACGTTCCGCGAGAACCAGCAGGTTGCCGAACGCGTCATGGACTCGAACGATCTCGAGCGCGAACGCGGCATCACCATTCTGGCGAAGCCCACCAGCGTCGACTGGGTCGACGAAAACGGCGTCCATACGCGCATCAACATCATCGACACGCCCGGCCACGCCGACTTCGGTGGCGAGGTGGAGCGCATCCTCTCCATGGTCGACGGCGTCGTGCTGCTGGTCGACGCGGCGGAAGGCCCCCTTCCCCAGACCAAGTTCGTGACCTCGAAGGCGCTGGCCCTCGGCCTGAAGCCCATCGTGCTCATCAACAAGGTCGACCGTCCCGACGGCCGCCCCGACGAAGTCCACATCGAAGCCTTCGACCTCTTCGCCGCGCTCGGCGCGACCGACGAACAGCTCGACTTCCCCTGCATCTTCGCCTCGGCCCGTCAGGGTTGGGCCTGTGAAGACCTCTCGGCGCCGGACGCCAAGGAACACGGGCTGAAGCCGCTCTTCGCCAAGATCATCTCGCATTTCCCCGAGCCGGCGGCGCTGCATGACGGTTCGTCGGAAGAACCCTTCGCGATGCTCGTCACGACCATCGAAGCCGATCCCTATCTCGGCCGCATTTTGACCGGCAAGATCGAGAAAGGCGTGGTCAAGACGAACCAGGCCGTTCAGGTTCTCCGCAAGGAAGAAGGCATCGTCGAAAAGGGCCGCATCAGCAAGGTGCTTGCCTATCGCGGCATTCAGCGCATTCCGGTCGAGGAAGCGAGCGCGGGCGACATCGTCGCCATCGCCGGTCTCGTACAGGGCACGGTTGCCGACACAATCGCCGACGCCGCCGTGACCGAGCCCCTGAAGGCGCTTCCGATCGACCCGCCGACGCTCTCGATCACCGTCGCCATCAATGACAGCCCGCTCGCGGGCCGCGAAGGCACCAAGGTGCAGTCGCGCGTCATCCGCGACCGCCTGATGCGCGAAGCTGAAAGCAACGTCGCCATCCGCGTCAGCGACAGCGAAGGCGGCGACGCCTTCGACGTGGCGGGCCGCGGCGAACTTCAGCTCGGCGTGCTCATCGAAACCATGCGCCGCGAAGGCTTCGAGCTTGGCATTTCGCGCCCTCGTGTGCTCTATCGCGAGGATGAAAAGGGCGGCCGTCTCGAACCCATCGAGGAAGCGACCATTGACGTCGACGACGAATTCACCGGCGTCGTCATCGAGAAGATGTCGCAGCGCAAGGGCGAACTCGTCGACATGCGCTCCACGGGTGCCGGCAAGACGCGCATCATCTTCCATTGCCCCTCGCGCGGCCTTATCGGCTACCACGGCGAATTCCTGACCGACACGCGCGGCACAGGCGTCATGAACCGCCTCTTCAAGGCCTATGAACCCTATCGCGGCGAAATCGAAGGTCGCCGCAACGGCGTCCTGATCTCGACCAGCGATGGCGAGGCAGTGCCCTACGGCCTCTGGTACATCGAAGAGCGCGGCACTCTCTTCATCTCGCCCGGCGACAAGATCTATCGCGGCATGATCATCGGCGAGAATGCGCGCCCCGACGATCTCGAAGTCAATCCGATGAGGGCCAAGCAGCTCACCAACATCCGCACGACGTCGAAGGACGAAGCCGTCCGCCTGACGCCGCCCCGCCCGCTGACGCTCGAACAGGCGATCGCCTATATCGAGGCCGACGAGCTGGTCGAGGTGACGCCGAAGTCGATCCGTCTGCGCAAGCGCTGGCTCGACCCGAACGACCGCAAGAAATACGCGCGCTCGGTCGCCTGAAACCCCGACGCTTCCACTTGATAGAAAAGGCCGCGCCCCTCGGGACGCGGCCTTTTCGTTTGGCGCATGGTTGTGTCGCCGCGGAGCCAATGCCACTCTTTCCCAAAACAACAGGGAGGAGACCATGGCGACCAACGACGAATGGCTGGAGAAGGTCCGCGAAGAGATTATCGAGCCCGATCTGCCGATCATCGACCCCCACCACCATCTCTGGGACTTTCCCGGCTCGCGCTACATGCTGGACGAGCTGAACGCGGATACGCAGAACACCGGCCACAATATCGTCGCCACCGTCTTCGTCGAATGCACGGCCATGTATCGCGCCGATGGGCCGGAACATCTGAAGCCCGTCGGCGAAACGGAATTCGTCAACGGCATTGCGGCCCAGTCGGCGAGCGGCCTTTACGGCAAGATGCGTGCCTGCGCGGGCATCGTCAGCTTCGCCGACCTCGCGCTCGGCGGCGCCGTGGACGAGGTGCTCGAAGCTCATATCGCCGCCGCACCGCACCGCTTTCGCGGCATCCGCCACGCCTCCGCCTTCGACGATAGTCCGGAGGTGCGCCCGACGCATACCAACCCGCCTCCGGGCCTTTTCGGCATGCCGAAATTCCGTGAGGGCTTCGCGCGGTTGGCAAAATACGGCCTCAGCTTCGACGCCTGGCTCTATCATCACCAGATCCCGGAATTGACCGAACTTGCCCGCGCTTTCCCGGAAACGGCGATCATCCTCGACCATTTCGGCGGTCCGCTCGGTATCGGCAAGCATGCGGGCCGGCGTTCCGAAATCTTCGCGCAATGGATGACGGACATCGTCGAGCTTTCGGAATGTCCGAATGTCGTGGCGAAGATAGGCGGCATCAACATGGCGGTGAACGGCTTCGACTGGCACAAGCGCGACATGCCGCCAACATCCGACGAACTCGTCGCCGCGACCCAGGACTACTTCCTCCACACGATCGACGCTTTCGGCCCCGACCGCTGCATGTTCGAAAGCAACTTTCCTGTCGACAAGCTCTCCTGCTCTGCGCCCGTTCTCTGGAACGCCTTCAAGAAGATCGCCAAGGGTTTCGACGCCGGGGAGAAGGCTGCCCTCTTCCACGACACGGCGAAGCGCGTTTACCGGCTGGGTTAGCCGCGCAACCAGATGGGCCCCGGATCAAGTCCGGGGTGACGGTTGTTGTCTGGTGAACGCGGCCCCATCACCTCGTCATGCCGGACCTGATCCGGCATCCATCTTCCTTCTGACCGACCGCAAAACGCGGTATAAGCTTCTGCCCATAGCAAAGAGCCGTCCATGCTTTCCCCCTCCGAAATCGACGAACTCTCGACCTTCGCCCAGCGTCTCGCGGATGCAGCTGCGAAAGTCACGCTGCCGCATTTCCGTTCCGGCCTTTCGGTCGACAACAAGCGCGGGGAATTCGTTTTCGATCCGGTGACAGCGGCGGACCGCGATGCGGAGCAGGCGATCCGCGCGCTCATCAAGAGCCATTACCCGGATCACGGCATTTACGGCGAAGAGCACGGCAAGGAAGAAGGCACGAGCCCGCTCACCTGGGTCATCGACCCGATCGACGGCACGCGCTCGTTCATTTCCGGCGTGCCGCTCTGGGGAACGCTCATCGCGCTCAATGATGGCTCGAAGCCCATCATCGGGTTGATGGATCAGCCCTATATCGGCGAGCGCTTTCTCGGCCGTCCGGGCGGCTCGGAACTCATCAGCCGCCACGAGCACCGCATCCTGAAGACCAGCGGCTGCACGAAGCTCGAAGACGCGCTGCTCGGCAATACCGATCCCGCCATGTTCAGGGACGAGGCCGCCAAGGCGGCCTTCCGCGAGATCAGCGGCAAGGTGCGGCTCCGTCGCTTTGGCGGCGACTGTTACTTCTACTGCCTGCTCGCGGCGGGCACGCTCGACCTCGTCATCGAATCGAGCCTCCAGCCCTATGACGTTCAGGCGCTGATACCCGTGATCGAACATGCGGGCGGGATCATGACGAGCTGGACCGGCGGTGATCCGCAAATGGGCGGCTCGGTCGTTGCCGCCGCGACGCCGGAGCTCCATGCCGCGGCGCTCGAAATCCTGTCGAAGGTTCCGTCAGCCTGAGTGACGGCCCATAAATCCGTCGAAGGCGCGCCAGAACTGCGCCCTCAGCTCGTCCGTCTCGATCAGAACTTCATGATCCGCGCCTTCCACGGCAATAAGTTCGGCATTGGGCAGCATCTTCGCCGCCGCTTCGAGAGATGACCGCTCGATCAACTGATCGTGCCCCGCCACCGAAATCAGAACCGGAACCTTGATCGCGCCGAGCCAGGCAGGCGTGACGATCTGTTCGATGGAACGGAAGGAAGCGGCGAGCCAGCCGAATGTCGCAGAGCCGAGACCGAGCTTCGGTTCCTTCCGCGTCAACGCCTGATAGATCGCATAGCGACGCGCGTCATGCGTCAACACCGTCTCTTCGAACGGGAGTTCATGCGGTGCCTTGGCGTTGCCGCCCGGCACATACCGGTCGCCAAAGCCTAGGCGCGTGGCGGTGAAGGACAGCATGCGGATGAGTCCTGCCGCCTTGCCGAGGCGAAGGCCCAGCATGGGCGCGGAAAGCACCAGAGCGGAAAACCATTCCGGGTGGTCATGCGCGCCGCGCACGAGAATGTTGCCGCCCATGGAATGCGCCATCGCGATCCACGGCTTGGGAAATCCGGCCGAGACACTCGCCATGAAACTGGCAAGATCGTCGTCGAACTCCGTGAAGTCCCTGACATAACCTTTTCGTGGATCGGCCAGCGCACGCTCCGAAAGCCCCTGGCCCCGCCAGTCGAGCGTCGCCACTGCAAAGCCACGGGCGATCAGCTCGCCGATCACCTCAAAATATTTCTCGGAAAATTCCGTGCGACCGCTGAAGAGGAAAACCGTGCCGCGCGGACGCGCGATGCCGGCGGCCTCCGGCGTCCATGTGAGCGCGCGCAGGCGCGCGCCATCGCCCGCTTCGATCCAGAAGGCGGCTGCACCTTTCGGCGTCGGATTTTCGGGGATTTCGACGACGGGCGCGGGAGAACGCAGTGACAAGATCAGGCCTGACTTTTTCTGGCGACAATGGGAGTAAGGCTTACCGCGGCACTCACATCGCCCATGACGCGCATCTTGCCCTGCCGGAAAGCCGTCGTCAGATCGACCTCGGAATGCAGAATGCGCAGATGCAGATGCGGGTCGATCTGCACTGTGCAGTCGGCATCCTCGTTGCGGTTGTGAACTTCGTTCGGCACTTTGCGCCCGTCGATCACCACGCAGCCCGCCGCGCCATAATCGAATTTGACCTTCGCGCCCAGATTCTCGCCTTCCAGGACCTGGCGCAGCAGCGCCGTGATGTCGGCAACAGCCGCGGCGGCATCGACGGGAATGGAGAAGACTTTCATGGGGAGCGCCTGCCGTTTCTGGTTGCGACCATTTCAACACCCAGGACGGCGGCGCGGCAAGACCTGCGAACAAAAGGCCCCGCCGAAGCGGGGCCTTCGTCCACCGAACGTCTAGCGGAAGCTGACGGAGAGAATCGCTCCCGTATAGGCGCTCAGCGTGAGCACCACCGGCCTGCCCCAGCTATCGCGGCAGGGGACGCGGTAGTAGTCGTTGTAAAAGACCGGACGGCCGAAATAGTGGTAGCGCGCGCGTTCCAGATGCGGACGCCAATAGCCGAATTCGCGCCGCTCCATGCGGTGGAAGTCGCGGCGATCCGGCCCGTCGTGGCGGCCCCGGTAGTCGTCGTCGCGACGATCCCATCCACCATGGCGACCCCAGTCGCGGTCGCCGCGTCCATCATTGTCCCGATAGGCATCGCGCTCGTAATGGCCGCCGCGCGGGCCGTCGCGCTCGACATGGCGGTAGCTGTCGGCCTGCGCCGCCATGGGAACCGCCGCGAAAAGAGCCGTCGCGAGACCGGCAAGGGCGAAGAGCTTTTTCATGGTCTGCCTCCTTGGCAAGGGGACCGGACATCGATCCTTGAGGCAGAGAATGCGCTGCCAGGCCTGAACGGGGGCTTGGCCGCGCATTCAGGCAGCGTTCACAAACGAAGCGGCGAAAGGACGCGATTCCGGGCCTGTGCGAGGCCCATGAAGCGGCCCGGCGGCGCCTTGAATCCGCCGCGGCTCATTCCTACCTCAAGATGACCGAACGCCGCCCGAGCGGGTTCGGGGGACGGAGGGCCAGCCGGCCGGACGGCGGCGAACAGGCCTTGCGCCCGTGGAATAGTCATCGCTTCAAGAGGATGTCACACCATGCGAGCCTTCGATTTTTCCCCGCTCTATCGTTCCACGGTCGGTTTCGACCAGCTTCAGTCGCTGCTCGATTCGGTGACGCGCGACGCGAGCCAGCCGACCTATCCGCCCTATAACATCGAGCGGCTCGGCGAGAGCGATTACCGCATCACCATGGCGGTTGCGGGCTTTGCCGAAAAAGACCTTTCCATCGAGGTGAAGCAGAACGTGCTCACCATTTCGGGCAAGCGCACCGAGCCCGAGGCCGCGAACTACCTTTATCAGGGTATCGCCGGACGGAGCTTCGAGCGCCGCTTCCAGCTCGCCGATCATGTGGAGGTAAGGGGCGCGCTTCTCGAAAACGGCCTGCTGCATGTCGATCTGGTACGCCAGATCCCCGAGCAGATGAAGCCGCGCCAGATTGAAATTTCGAGCGCTGCGCCAGCGCGCAAGACCATCGAGGGCAACCTCGCCGCCGCCGAATAAGCGACGACATTGCCCGACGAATACCGGGAGCGCCTGTAATGGGCGCTCCCTTTTTTGCGTCTATTTCGCCTTGGGGAGCACGAGGCGCATCTCGACCACGCCCGGCTCGCCTTCGAGGCGCTCGCGCACGAAACCCAGCGCTTCGCAGAGATCGAGCATGTGGCCGTTTTCGCGCAAGACATGGCCGAAGATCTCGCCGACGCCGCGATATTCGGCATAGGCGATCAGGTGCTTCATCAGCGAATGGCCGAGGCCGATGCCCTGCTTGTCCGTCCGTACAAGGATCGCATATTCGGCGCGCTCGCGATCAGGGTCTTCCGACAGGCGCCCGACCGCCGCCAGCTCCTTCCGGCTCTCGTCGGTGTAGACGACGAAAGCCATCTCCCGGTCATAGTCGATCTGCGTCAGACGCGCGGCAAGCTGGCGCGGCAGGCGACGGAGCGGCGAGAGGAAGCGCATGCGCAGATCGTCGGGATCGGTATGTTCCAGAAGATCGTCGATGAGCGGCGTGTCCTCCGGCCGCACGGGACGCATGGGAAAGACGTTGCCCTTCCGGTCGTGAAGCTCGCCTTCGAGATTGGACGGATAGGGGCGGACCGCGAGGCGGCGCGTCCCGGCAAGAAGCGGCTGGCGCACGCGCACCCGCGCATCGACGGCGATGACGCCCCGATGGTCAGCCCAGAGCGGGTTGATGTCGAGTTCGTAGACCTCCGGCAGATCGGCAACGAGATCGCCCAGCGCCATCAACGTGCCGGAGATCGCATCGAAATCGGCCCCCGGCCGGTCGCGATAGCCTTCGAGCAAATGCGAAATGCGGGTGCGGCGAATGAGGTCTTCTGCCAGCACGCGGTTGAGTGGCGGCAGCGCCATCGCCTTGTCGCGAATGACTTCGACTGCCGTGCCGCCTTGTCCGAAAAGAATGACCGGCCCGAAGGTCGCGTCGTCCACTACGCCGAGAATGAGTTCGAAAGCGCTCGGCCGGCTCACCATCGCCTCGATGGTGAAGCCCTCGATCGTCGCATGTGGAGCGGCCAGCCCGACATCGGTGAGCATCTTCGTCGCCGCAGCGCGCACGGCATCGGCGTTTTCAAGGCCCAGCGCGACGCCGCCCACGTCAGTCTTGTGCGTGATCTGCGGCGAAAGAATCTTGAGCGCGGCGGGAAAGCCAATCTCGGCAGCGACGCGCGCCGCCTCTTCCGCATCGCGCACGATCCGCGTGTCCACCACGGGTATGCCATAGGCAGCAAGCAGCGCCTTCGACTCCATTTCGTTCAGCCATTCGCGCTTCTCGGCAAGAACGGTATCGACAATGCGCCGGGCGCTGGCGAGATCGCGATTGGGCCAGGCGGGACCCGCAGGCGGAATTTCCATCAGCAGCCGCTGGTTCCGCTGGTAGCGCACCTGATGCATGAAAGCCGTGATCGCCTGGTTCGGCGTATCGAAGGTCGGCACATGGCGGTTGAGGAACACCTCCCGCCCCGCCCGCGCGCCGGCATCGCCGAGCCAACTCGTGAAGACTGGTTTGCCGCTCTTGAGCGCCGCGTCCGCCACGACATGAGCCGCCGCCACATTGTCGACGACCGCGGTCGGGCAGTTCATCACCAGCAACGCGTCGGTGTTCTTGTCCTTGAGCAACAGATCGATTGCCGCTGTATAACGCTCGGCAGGCGCGTCGCCGATGATGTCGACGGGGTTGCCCCGGCTCCAGGTGCGCGGCAGAACGGCGTCGAGCGCGGCCAGGGTTTCCGGCGTGATTTCGGCAAGCCTTCCACCGAGATCGAGCAGGAAGTCTGTCGCGAGGACGCCGACGCCGCCGCCATTCGTCAAGATGCTGAGCTTGGTGCCCGCGAGCGGCTTTCGCTCGGGCCTGGTCGAAAGCGTTTCAATCGCCTCGAAGAGATCGTCGAGGCTGTCCACGCGAAGCATGCCCGCGCGCTGGAACGCCGCCTCATAAACCGCGTCCGATCCGGCAAGCGCGCCCGTATGCGAGGCGGCAGCCTTGGCCGCCGCGGCGTGCTTGCCTGCCTTGATGACGATGACCGGCTTCAGACGGGCGGCCTGCCGCCCTGCCGACATGAATTTCCGCGCCTCGCGCACAGACTCGACATAGAGAAGGATACTGCGCGTCTTCGGATCCTGGGCGAGGAAATCGAGCATATCTCCGAAGTCGACATCCGACATGCCGCCGAAGGAAACGACATGAGAGAAACCGATGCCGCGCGTCGTCGCCCAGTCGAGTACCGCGGTGACGATCGCACCCGACTGCGAGACGAAGGCAATGTCGCCCTTGAGCGGCGTCAGATGGGCGAATGAGGCGTTGAGCCCGACGCCCGGCACCATGATGCCGAGACAGTTCGGACCGACAATGCGCATGAGGGTTGGCTTCGCGGCCTCCAGAATCTTCATCTGAAGCGCCTTGCCCTCTTCGCCCAGCTCGGCGAAACCCGCCGTGATGACGACGGCGGCGCGCGTCCCTTTGGCACCCAGTTCGGAGATAAGCCCCGGAACGGTCTGGGCCGGGGTCGCGATGATGGCAAGGTCAGGCGCCTCGGGCAGGCTCGCCACGTCGGGCGCCACCTCGACACCGCCAAGGCTTCCATTCATCGACGCCGCTTTCGGATTGACCGCCATGATCCGGCCCGCAAAGCCCGCGCCGGTCAGATTCTTGAGCACTACCTGGCCGACACTCCCCTCTCTGGCACTTGCGCCGATCAGCGCGACCGAGCGAGGGGCGAACATCCTGTCGAGATTGCGGATCGTCATGCGGTAGGGCTCTCCGTCGGAAGGGCGTAAAGGATCAGCGGCTTATCGTCTTCGACATATTGGCCCAACAGTATGAAGGATCGACAGGTCGCGTGCGCCACCTTTCGCCGCAGCGCGGGAGGGAAGACGCGGGTAGGCCAATTACCGGTTCTAAAACGTTCATTTTAGTAAGGCCTTAACCCCGGCGGGCGTACAAGGATTGCGAGATCAGGGGAGCCGATGGGCATGTCGCTCGATTTTCGCGCAGACAAGCGGAACGCCCGGCCGACGTTTCGGCCGGCGTCGCCACGCTGCCCCAATCCGAATCCCCGCGGGGTGCCATGAACATTGCTGGCGTCCGGACGGGACGATTGTCGCGCGAATTCGCTATCAAGTTTCTGCTCGTCAGTTTCCTTTTGACCAGCGTGCAGATAGCGCTCGACTACCGCGACAGTATGGACAGGCTGCGCGATCAGGTGTCGCTGCGCGCCGCCGCCGTGACCGACGGACTCAGCCTGATCGCGGAGGCCAGCCCCTCGTTCTCGCTTCGTCACGCGAGGCAATGGCTGGACCGCAAGGCGCATAGCTTCCCCGACCTTCTCGGCCTCTATGTCGTCGACCCGCAAGGCCAAGCGCTCGCGGGCACCGGGGGCGGCCCCGGCGAAAGCGCGCTACTGAATGAGCCTCGCGTCCGCGCGGCCCTGTCGCGCGGCTTCGACGAACAATCCGCGCAGAGCTTCGCCCTCACGCTCCGTGACAAATCGGTATGGGTTCGCATCGCGCCGCTGCCGCGCCTCGGCAGCGTCGTTGTGGCCGTAGTCGACTTCGATTCCGTGCGCGAGGAAATGAGTCACACACTTATCACTTCCGGCTTGCGCCGTTTCGCCGCCCTCATTCTGCTTCTCGGCACGATCTACGCGCTTGTGCGTTTCGGCGTCGTCCGGCCGATCACCGACCTCGCCCATGCCATCGAGCGGAGCAGCGCGGATGGGCGTTTCGAGCCGCCTTCGGACATTCCTCCGAACGAGATCGGCGCGCTCGCCGACGTCTTCGCCGACACATGGTCGAAATTCAATGAAAGCCTACGCGTCAACAAGACGCTCGCGCTGGTCGCAAACGGGACGCAAGCCGGCGTATTGATCGCCGACGCGACGGGGCGAATCGACTGGTGCAACGCGGGCTTTGTCGCACTGACCTGCTTCGACAGGGAGGAGATCGAAGGGCGCACGCCCGAGGAGATCCTCGCAAACCAGGCGCGGCCTATCGGTGCCGTCCAGGCACTGCACGAAAGCTGGCGCCGTGGCGACGTGTGCAATATCGAAATGCGCAACCAGACCCGGGCACGCCATGCCTACTGGGCTTCGATCGAGGCGCGCCCCATTCGCGGCGGCGACGGAAAGATCGAACACTTCATCGTTGTCGAAACCGACATCACGAATGTGAAGGACACGAAATACGCACTGCGCAAAAGCGAGATCGAACTCGCCGCGCGCGTCACCGAGTTGCAGGAATCGCAACTCGAACTCGAGCGGGAACGCACGAAGCTGGCGGAGACGGCGGCAGAACTCGCGCTGGCGCGGAGAGAAGCCGAGCGCCGCCTTTCCGCGTCCTCTCCCTCTGCGTCGGTCCCTGACATATCCGCAAAGCCGGAATCGCAGGAAAGCGAGAAGAGCGAGGCAACGCTGGACGTGCTGCTCGCAGAGGATCAATCCGTCAACCAGAAGCTCGTCGGCGCCGTCATGGAGCGGCTGGGTCATCGCCTGACCATCGCGAATAATGGCGCCGAGGCCGTGCGCGCGCTGCGGGCCGGCCGCTTCGATCTCGTGCTGATGGATATTCAGATGCCGGAGGTCGACGGCATTCTGGCGACCAAGATCATTCGCGCCGCCGACGAGCCGTGGCGAACGATCCCGATTATCGCACTGACCGCCCATGCGACGGAAGGACATCGCCAGAGCTATCTCGCCGCGGGCATGGATGGGTTCGTCGCCAAACCGTTCAAGATCGACGTTCTCGTCGCGGAGATGTCACGGGTTCTGATAACGACGCCGGACGAGGCGACGATGGCACCGGAGCCGTCGCCCGCAGGCATCGAAAAGAACGAGGCCGATCATGCGGCCCTGCTCGAAAATGCGCTGGACGATCTCGCCGATCTGCTCGGTTGACCCTCGCGCCGGAAATGCCGGCTCAACTGGTCAGGGAGCGTAACCTTTCGACAATGCGCTGCCCCATCTCGCCGCCCGTGCCCGAAACATCGTTGTCGCTGACGAGCTTCAGAAGCTTGAGATGCGCATGAACGATGTCGAGTTCCCTGACCAACACGCGATGGCCGCTGCGCAGGTAGTCGCAGAGTGAAGCGCCGATCGAAGTGATGAGGTCGTAACCGAACGAGCCGCCCTGTCCCTTGATGTTATGAGCGATGGAATGAACCTCGTCGAGCGTTGCGCCGGGAGCCTCCGGATCGAGCTTCGCCCAGATGTCCACGAGAGCCGCAACATCTTCGGTCAGTTGCTCGCGATAGGCGCCGCGCAGGCTTGCAACCGCCGCTTCCGCCTGCGCGATCATCTCTTCATAGCTGGGCGCAGAGTTCGGATTCGCCATGCCAGACCCCGAATGTCGCCGGAGAGATTCCGGCTCCGCGAGCTTAGAGGCAGCAGGCTTAATGAAGGATAAAGGCTCAGGGCGCAGACGCGTTCAACCGCTCACAACCTGCAGCAAGCGTTCGACATCTTCAGCCCGCGTGGCAAAGGAAGTCACGAGCCTGATCGTGCGGTTCCCTGCATCGTCGCCTTCCATGGGCCAGGCGTGAAAGCCTGCGCCTGCTTCCCGCATCCGCTTCAACGTCTCACGAGGCAGGCGCACGAAAATTTCGTTGGCCTCGACCGGCGCTTGCAACCGCGCTGAATTGACCGGCGCCAGCCCGTCCGCAATCCGCCTTGCCATCGCATTTGCATGCGCGGCGTTTCGAAGCCAGAGCCCATCGGCCAGATAGGCTTCGAGCTGCGCCGAGACGAAACGCATCTTGGAGAAAAGATGCCCGGCCCGCTTGCGACGGAAAGCGAAGTCCACCGCACGTGCCGGATCGAAGAAGACGACCGCCTCGGCGGCGAGCGCGCCATTCTTGGTCGCGCCGAAAGAAAGAACGTCGACGCCCACTTTCCATGTCATCTCGGCGGGCGAGCAGCCGAGCGCGACCAGCGCGTTGGCAAAGCGCGCACCGTCCATGTGGACGGCGAGGTCGCGCCCTTGGGCAATGCCTGTCAGCCGGCGCAACTCGCCGAGGGTGTAGACGGTGCCCGACTCGGTCGACTGCGTGACGGTGAGGGTCGTCGGCTGCACATTATGGGCGTTACCGGCGGGCATCGTCGCGAGCGCTACTTCGAGTGCCTGCGGATCGACCTTGGCGGCTGTGCCGGAGACGCCGACGAGCTTCGCCCCGCCGGTGAACATTTCCGGTGCCCCGCACTCGTCGTCATGCACATGGGCATGTTCGTGACAAAGGACTGCGCCATAGGGCGGTGTCAGCGTCGCGAGCGCGAGCGCGTTTGCCGCCGTTCCCGTGGCGACGGGAAAGACCGCGACCTCATGCTCGAAGATTTCGGCAAAACGGCCCTGCAACCGCTTCGTGATCTCGTCCTCGCCATAGGAAGGCACCGCGCCCTGATTGGCGCGCGCGATGGCGTCGAGAATTTCAGGTGCCACGCCGAATGCGTTGTCGCTGGTGAAGATCAAGGGCCGGACCTCGGTGCTCTATGCCGCGTGGCGGGATGAAACCGGAATTTCGCATAACGCTCCAGACATAGGCCAGCCTGCGCCAACTGTCACGATGCGCCGGGATTTACCCTATTGACCGCCGCGGGCGAGGCGTTTTTGCAACGCTGCGGGGCAGAACCGGCGCGAGGCATTTTTAGGTCAGCAATCCTGCCATATTTGCTTGATTCAATCCGGCGCATTGGGCATGATCCCCTCGCTGAAGTGGGTTTAGTCCCCCGTCGTGGGGGCCAATCCTGCGAGCAGCAGCGGACCTATCCGCGATGGACGTCGATTTACCTTTAATTTCAAATAGTTAGAGTCTGTCGGCGAACTGAGCGACGGGGCACTGAGCGCCCTGCGGGTCAATTTTGCAATTAGGCGTGCGATCCGATAAGCGTTCCGCGGCCTCCGGCGACCTCTTCAGGGCTGCCGGCAGGCATCAGAACGCAAACGGCAACGGGAACGGTCTGCCTCCAGACGCACATGGGACAGACAGGTGAGGATTTTGGATATGACGGAGAAGCAAGCCATGGTGGCGCTTCCTGCGGGCGGTCTCCCCGACGCGCAGGGTCTCTATGACCCCCGGAACGAACGCGATGCCTGCGGCATCGGCTTCGTAGCGAATATCCACAACCGAAAATCGCACAAGATCATTGAGGACGGCCTGCATATTCTCGAGAATCTCGAGCATCGCGGTGCGGTCGGCGCCGACCCCAAGGCGGGCGACGGCGCGGGCATCCTCATCCAGATTCCGGACGCCTTCTTCCGCGCGGAAGCGGCGCGCCTCGGCTTTGCGCTGCCCAAGGAAGGCGAGTATGGCATCGGCCATTTCTTCCTCACGCGGGACGACGCCGAGCGCAAGCGCATCATGGCTCTCACGGAGCGCATCATTACCGAGGAAGGCCAGGTTTTCCTCGGCTGGCGCGAAGTGCCCGTCGACAACACGGACCTCGGCTATTCGGTGAAGCCGACCGAGCCCGTGCATCGTCAGGTCTTCATCGCGAAGGGCGCAGCGACGACCGATCAGAACCAT
>Ga0255338_1001547_pt1 | contig 42172 bp, 42 predicted proteins | sample MeOH1_35cm_T4_19_FD_203715 | JGI IMG/M metagenome (GOLD analysis project Ga0255338, IMG submission 203715) | Sandy soil microbial communities from University of British Columbia, Vancouver, Canada - MeOH1_35cm_T4_195 | ecosystem: Engineered > Artificial ecosystem > Sand microcosm > Unclassified ... | reverse complement strand
CCGCACGCTTTCGCATCACGCGCTACGCAGCGGACGGCAGGACGCCCGCCGGCGAGCCCGAGATCATCGACATTCCCGGCGGGCAGTTCCGCAAAGTGGGGCTGGGCAAGGACGTCACCGACAAGACGCTCTCGGTACCCGGCGTGCAGAAAGAAGGTTGCGACGGCCTCATCACACAGGCCACGTTCATCCTGCACAAGATGCCGCCGGCGATACGCACGGTGTGTCTCGAGTTTTTCGGCCAGGTGCGCGAAGCCGTGCCCTCCATCGTCGAGATCAAGCGTTACCTCGATGAGCACGAGAGCGCGACGCTGGCGGGCCTCGAGCATCTCGACCAGCGTTATCTGCGCGCGGTGGGCTACGCCACGAAGGCGCGCCGCGCCGGGCTGCCGAAAATGGTGCTGGTGGGGGACATCGTCGGCGACGACGAGAAGGCGGTCGCCGCAGCCGCTTCGCACATCGTGCGCATCGCGAACGCGCGGGGCGGCGAGGGCTTCATCGCGGTCTCGGCCGAGACGCGGAAAAAGTTCTGGCTCGACCGCTCGCGCACCGCCGCGATTTCCAAGCACACGAACGCGTTCAAGATCAACGAGGACGTCGTCATTCCGCTCGAGCGGCTGGGCGACTATTCCGACGGCATAGAGCGCATCAACATCGAGCTCTCGATCAGGAACAAGCTGCGCGTGCTCGATGCGCTCGACGAGTTCTTCCGCGGCGAGCTGCCGCTCTATCAGCCGGCCGAGGCCGTGTCGTCGGCGGAGCTGGTGGGCGATCGCGTCGAGCGCGCGCTTGCGCTGTTCGCCGAAGTGCGCGCGCGGTGGCTATGGCTGCTCGAGCATCTCGACGCGCCGGTGGAGGGAATGGCGCTCGATGGCGGATACATGCCGCCGCTCGCCGCGGCGCGCCACCGCGGCGGCACGCTGTTCAATGTGATCCAGGACCACACGCTGCGTGTGTCGTGGAAGGAGGAAGTCCGGGCGCCGCTCGCGGACATGTTCAGCGGCCGGCCGTTCGAGAAGGTGGTCGCCGGCATGGACGCCGTACACAAGCAGGTCCTGCGCGGCCGCGTATTCGTCGCGCTGCACATGCACGCCGGCGACGGCAATGTCCACACCAACATCCCGGTGAACTCGGACAACTACGAGATGCTGCAGGAGGCGACTCAGGCCGTCGAGCGCATCATGAAGCTCGCGGTGGCGCTCGGCGGCGTGATCTCCGGCGAGCACGGGATAGGCATCACGAAGCTGCAGTTTCTCGATCCGGTGCAGGTGGAGCGCTTTCGGGCCTACAAGCAGAAAGTCGATCCGCACGGCCGCTTCAATCAGGGCAAGCTCCTGCCCGGCGCAGATTTGACGAACGCCTACACGCCGAGCTTCTCGCTGCTCGGCGCGGAAAGCCTGATACTCGAAGAGTCCGCGATGGGCGGCATCGCGGACTCGATCAAGGACTGCCTGCGCTGCGGCAAGTGCAAGCCCGTGTGCGCGACCCACGTGCCGCGAGCGAACCTGCTCTACAGCCCGCGCAACAAGATACTGGCGACCAGCCTGCTGATCGAGGCATTTCTCTACGAGGAGCAGACGCGCCGCGGCATCTCGCTGGAGCATTTCGAGCAGTTCGGCGACGTCGCCGACCACTGCACGGTGTGCCACAAATGTTACAACCCGTGTCCCGTCGACATCGATTTCGGCGACACGTCGATCGCCATGCGCAACTTCCTGCGCCGCCGCGGCACGCGCAACTTCAACCCCGGCACGTACGCGTCGATGCTATTCCTCAACGCGACCGATCCGCGCACCATCAACCTTGTGCGCACGGGGATGATCGAGTGGGGCTACAAGCTGCAGCGCGTGGCGCACCGCGCGGCCAAAATGCTGGGGCTCGCGCAGCGCCAGACGCGGCACCCGCCCGCAACGGCAGGCAAGCGCGCGGTGCGCCCGCAGGTGATTCATTTCATCAACAAGCCCATGCCGGGCAATCTGCCGAAGAAAGCCTCGCGTGCGCTGCTCGACATCGAAGATCCGAGCATCGTGCCCGTCATCCGCGATCCGCAGAAAGTGAGCGAAGACTCGGACGCGGTGTTCTATTTCCCGGGCTGCGGGTCGGAGCGGCTGTTCAGCCAGGTCGGGCTCGCCACCCAGGCGATGCTGTACGACCTCGGCACGCAAACCGTGCTGCCGCCCGGCTACCTCTGCTGCGGCTATCCGCAGACCGCGGCCGGCGAAGCGGACAAGGGCCAGGAGATCATCACCGCCAACCGCGTCCTGTTTCATCGCGTCGCCCACACGCTCAACTATCTCGATATCCGCACGGTGATCGTATCGTGCGGCACGTGCATGGATCAGCTCGTGCAGTACGAGTTCGAGAAGATCTTTCCGGGCTGCCGCCTGCTCGACATCCACGAATATCTGCTGGAGAAAGGCATGCGCCTCGAAGGCGTCACCGGCGTGCGCTACCTGTACCACGACCCCTGCCACACGCCCATGCGGACGCACCAGCCGATGAAGGTGGTGAACGAGCTCATGAACACGCCCGTCGCGCTCAATGCGCGCTGCTGCGGCGAATCCGGGACGTTCGCGGTCAGCCGGCCGGACATCGCGACGCAGGTGCGCTTCCGCAAGGAAGAGGAAATGCGCACGGGCGCGGACGCACTGCGCGGCGACGGCTTCCAGGGGGAAGTGAAGGTGCTCACCTCGTGTCCGTCCTGCCTGCAGGGCCTGTTGCGCTTCAACGACGATGCCGGCACCGACGCGGACTACATCGTCGTCGAGATGGCGAAGCATCTGCTCGGCCCCAACTGGATGGCGGATTACGTCGCCAGGACGCGCAGCGGCGGCATCGAGCGCGTGCTGTTGTAATGTCATGCCGTCGGATGCAGCCGTCTCGCAGCTCGACCGCCATTTCTCCCCGGATTACGCGACGGCACGCGAGCGGTTTCGCCGCGCCGCCGCCGCTGCGGGTGCGCAGATCGACAGCCTGGCGCTCTCCGCCCGCGGCCCCGCGGACGAGCCGCTCACGATCGACATCGCATGGCTCGGTGCCGCGCATGCCCGCCGCGTGCTTCTCCATACCAGCGGCATCCATGGCGTAGAAGCCTATGCGGGCTCGGCGGTGCAGCTTGCGTTGCTCGACCAGCCGCCGGAATTGAGTGCCGGAAACGCCCTCGCGCTCGTCCACGTGCTCAATCCCTACGGCATGGCATGGCTGCGGCGCGCCAACGAAGCGAATGTGGACTTGAACCGCAATTTCCTCGGCACCGGGGAAACCTGGTCCGGCGCGCCGCCCTTGTATGCGACGCTGGACCCGCTCCTGAACGCGAAGGCGCCGCCTCGGCCCGATGCTTTCCTCCTGCGCATGCTCATGCTCGCCTCGAGGCATGGCTACCGGCCGGTCAAGCAGGCGATCGCCCAGGGCCAGTACGATTTTCCGCGCGGTCTTTTCTACGGAGGCGCGCAGCTCGAAGCCGGGCCGCGGCTCTTCCTGGACTGGCTCGAGCGCCGCGTGTCGACCGCGAAGACGGTGCTGGCGATCGACGTGCACACCGGCCTCGGGCGATGGGCGCGGGACACGTTGTTCGCCGAGCCCGGGCGCGACACCCCGCAGGGACTTGCGGCCGCCCTGGGCTCCGCCCTCGTCGACACTCACGTCGATCCGTCCGCGGCGTACCCGATCCACGGCGCCCTCGCCCAGGGCATCCGCGCGACGCTCGGTGCGCGCGTGGCCCATTGCGTGCTGCAGGAATTCGGCACGTATTCCATCCTCAAGGTCATTTCTGCGTTGCGCGACGAGAATCGGTGGCACTTTTACGGTACACGCGACCCGCGTCATCCTGTAAAGATCGCGTTACAGGAAGCCTTGTGCCCCGCGAGCCCCAGCTGGCGGAATCGCGTCGTTGCGCGCGGCACGGCGGCCGCCCGGGGCGGCATGAAATGGCTCACACAACAGGAACGTGATGACTTGTGAATTGTGCAACGGCGTGGGCGGCAAACTGCTTTGGCAAGGCAAGCAGTGCCGCATCGTCTATATCGACCAGCCCGGCTACCCGGGCTACTGCCGCGTGATCTGGAACACGCACATCAAAGAGATGACCGATCTCACGGATGCGGAGCGGGCTCGTTTATTGCAGGCGGTTTTCGCCGTCGAAACGGTAGTACGCAATCTTTTGAATCCGGAAAAAGTGAATCTCGCATGCTTGGGCAACATGACGCCGCACCTGCATTGGCATGTGATCCCCCGCTTCGAGGACGATCCGCATTTTCCCGAGTCGATCTGGGGGACGGAGCGGCGTCCTCCGGCGCGGCCGACTCCACCGGGCATCGCAGCCGCCATAGCACAACAGCTGAGCGCGATGGACTTGCGCTAGCGTCCGCCCTCCAGCGCAATCCACTGCCGACTGTCGGTGCAGACCGAGGGGTCTGTACGCGTGAACGAGTTCATAGCGTGCAGCGACGGAGTTCAGCTAGCCTGCTTTACCATTTCCTGCCGTTGCCCAGGCGAGCATAAACGCGCTCATCGGGAATCGGCCCCGCTTCGAGGAACAGCCATACATGGGCACGCACCCGCTCGGCAATACGGACCAGCCCGCTTTGCGCTTCACCGACAGCGCAGAGTGTCGCCGCTGGCTCGAGTCCCTGCCGCTCACGAACGTGCCGCAGGCGCAGCGCCAGCTCGCGGACCAGCTCGCCGCGCTCTATGTTGCGGCGACCGTTCCCGCGCTCGAACGCTTGCGCATGCTCGAAGCGATGAAGGAGGCGGTGTCGTACGTGCAGAACGAGGCGGCGCAGATCTACGCCGGCAAGCCGCTGCCTCTTGATGATGCGGAAGGCGACGCCTGGGCGCGCACGCTTGGGCTGTGGCAGGAGTTCCACAAGAACTACGAGTCGTGCCTGCAAGCGCACCGCGACGGCGATCTCGTCATCGCCCCGCACGCAGCGCTCGTCACGCTGCGTTGCCTGTCGTGCGTCGCCTGGATCATGTTCGACCATTACCGCGTATACCGGCAGCCGAACGCCCTCACATGGCGGCAGCTGAACGAGGGATACCTGTACGCCGAGCAGCATGGCTACGCGCGCATACGGGTGCAGGACAATTTCGGGCAGCGCGATCCCGACTCGAGCTGCGCCGAGGTCTACGTCCAGGCGGTGCTCATGTACCTCGCCAACCCGTTCTCGCTGTCGGTGCGTCAGAACGCGTTCGTGCGGCGTTGGCTGGAAAAGTGGGCGAATCTCGTGAGCCTCGCACACCAGCCGCTGCCGCCCAGCCAGATACCGCCGCTCGCCGTCGACCTGGCGAGCGCGAGCGGCGTGCGCTTTGCGGCCGCGAGCGAGCCGGCCTCGGTGCGCTATGTCGATCTCGAGCAGCTGTCGAAGACGCTGCGGCAGACGATCAATCTGCTCAAGCAGGGCCAGACGCCGGCGCAGCTCGGCCTGGGCGAAGACGCCCGCCAGCCGGGCTGCGAGAACCTGCTCATGCTGCTGTACGTGCAATGGTGCCGCGCCGGCACGGCACGCATCGAGGAGCGCCTGCCCGCGGAGGAGCGCGCGACCGTGTGCTTCGGCATCGCCGCGGCACATTACCAGGCGAGCGGCGGACGGCCGTTCCGCCAGCCCGGCGAGTTCACGGCGCGGGAGAAGCGCGACCTCGACACGTTCGGCTATATCTCGCGCGTGAAGCACGAAACCACGCAGCCCGAAGAAGGCGGCGTGGAATCGTGGCTCATCCTCAATCACAGCGCGTCCGGCTTCATGTGCATGTCGCGCCAGCCGGACGGTCGCGCACGCATCGCGCACAATCAGCTACTCGCCGTGCGACGCGAGAGCGGGAAGCAGTTCCATCTCGGCATGGTGCAATGGGTGAAGATCGACGAGAGCGACGAGCTGCAATGCGGTGTGCGCCTCTTTCCCGGTGCGCCGGAAGCGGTCGCGGTGCGTCCTTCCAACTTCAATCCGGTCGGCAGCAGCCGTTACGAGCGCGCGCTGGTTCTGCCTGAAGTGCCTGCGCCGGCCACCCCGGCCACCATCGTCCTACCCGCCGGCTGGTTCCAGAGCGGGCGCTTCGTCGAGATTTTTGCCGAGCGCAAGCAGGTCGCGAAGCTCTTGAACCTCCTCGAAAAAGGCAGCGACTTCGATCGCGGCACGATCACGATCGTGTAGAGGCGTGACCCGGGATCAGTGACTCGTTGCGTTCGCGCCAGTCACAAGTCACGAGTCACCGCCCTTAATGACGCGAGGTCCGCGAAACACGGCACTGAAGACGCTGCCGCGTCCCGGCTCGCTGCTCACCTCCAGCAGGCCCTGGTGACGGTGGAGCACGTGCTTCACGATCGCTAATCCCAAGCCGGTGCCGCCGGTTTCGCGCGAGCGGCTCCGGTCCACGCGGTAAAAGCGCTCGGTGAGCCGCGGTACGTGCTGCGGGTCGATGCCGATGCCGGTGTCGCGCACCGAGAACACGGCCTCGCCGTTCTTCTCTTCCCAGATCACCGTGATGGTCCCGCCGTCTGGCGTATAGCGCACTGCGTTGCTGATGAGATTGCTGAACGCGCTGCGCAACTCGTCCTCGCTCCCCAGCAATCCGGCCGTCGACGTCGTCTCGAGCAACAGGCGATGCCGGCCCGCCGACAGCGCGACTGCATCCTGATAAAGCGCGCGGGCGAGCGCCGCCACGTTCACGCGCTCCTCGCACACCGGGTTGTTCGCGCTCTCGAGCCTCGAGAGCGCGAGCAGATCCGCGACCAGGCGCTCCATGCGCTGCGCCTGGGTCAGCATCAACGGCAACGAGCGCCCCAGCAGTGCGATGCGGTCGCCGGGCTCCGCGTCGGTCAGCGTCTCGAGAAAGCCGCACAGCACCGTGAGCGGCGTGCGCAGCTCGTGCGACACGTTGGCGATGAAATCGCGCCGCATGGTCTCCACGCGCTCGAGATCGGTGATGTCGCGGCTGATGATGAGCTTCTGGCGGTCGCCGTACGGCACGAGCTGCACCGCGAGTATGCGATCGCCGGTGCGCGCCTGTCGCAGCACCAGCGGTTCCTCATAGCGCGCGGCCTGCAGGTACTCCGCGAACTGCGGCTGCCGCACCAGATAAGTGATGCTCTGGTGATGATCGCGCTGCTCGTCCAGGCCGAAGTGTTGCTCGGCTTTCGGGTTGCACCACTCTATGCGATCGTCCTCGGCGAGGATCACGAGGCCGTCCGGCATCGCGGCTCCCGCGCGCCGGAAATCCTCGACCGTCGCCGAGAGGCGCGACGTGCTTTGACGCTGACGCCGCAGCAGTCGATAAAGACCGGCATACGCGTCGTCCCACGCACCGGCGGCCGATGGCATCGATTCGATGGAGGGACTGCGCAACCATTTAGTGAGCGCGGCGAGCTCACGCAGGTGGTGCATGAGCAGCACGGCGAGCGACAGCGCAATGAAGCTCCAGGCCCATGCCGGTCCGGCGGTGAACCAGAGCAGCGACGCGACGACGACCGCCATTGCCGCCGGTCCGGCATAGCGACTCGTGAGCGCGGGCGGCGCGCCGTCCGGTGCGGGTTCCTGTTCGGCCGCAGGCGCGCTGTCCGATGCGCTCACACGCTCATGCACCGGGGGAAAACCGATAGCCGGCGCTGCGCACTGTCTCGATCAACCGGTCATGACCGGTGGCTTCCAGTGCCTTGCGCAGCCGGCGGATATGCACGTCCACGGTCCGCTCTTCGACGAAGACGTGATCGCCCCACACCTGGTCGAGCAGCTGGCCGCGGCTGTAGACGCGGTCCGTGTGCGTCATGAAGAAATGCAGCAGGCGGAATTCCGTGGGGCCGAGGGCCACCGTGTTACCCTCGACCGTGACGCGCCGCGCGGCCGGGTCGAGACGCAGGCCTTCGATCTCCACCGCTTCATCGGTTGCCTGGGGTGCACGCCGGCGCAGCACCGCCTTCACGCGTGCATTGAGCTCGCGCGGGCTGAAGGGCTTGGTGAGGTAATCGTCCGCGCCCGTATTGAGCCCGAGCAGCTTGTCCTGCTCGTCGGCGCGGGCGGTCAGCATGATCATCGGCACATCGTGCGTGCGCCGCTCGGCACGGAGGCGCCGCGCGAAGTCGATCCCGCTCATTCCGGGCAGCATCCAGTCGAGCACGACGAGGTCGGGCAACTCCGAGCGCAACATGTCCAGCGCCTGCTCCGCATTCTCCGCGCGCAGCGCGCGGTGGCCCGCGAGCTCCAGATTGCACGCGATCAGCTCCTGGATCGCCGGCTCGTCTTCCACTACCAATATCGTCGCAGCCACGCTCGCTCGCCTCGTTTGTGCAGCCCAGTGATATTATGAAACAAACGTGACGGCTTTGTGACAGCGCGTTGAACGCGAGGCGCAGGGGGAAACGCGATTTTCCTTTACCCGGGGGGTCGGTTATCATGGCTTCCCCCGACAGCTTCACCCGCCGCAAGAGCAATGGCCCAGACTCCTCCCCCGACCGAAATCAAGCTGCATCAGCATTCGCGTGTCCTCGAAGTGGCGTTCGCGAACGGCAAGACGTTCCGCCTGCCGTGCGAGTTTCTGCGCGTGTACTCGCCGTCGGCCGAGGTGCGCGGTCATGGCCCCGGCCAGGAAGTGCTGCAAATCGGCAAGAGAGAAGTGGCGATACTCGCGGTGGAGCCGGTGGGCAGCTATGCGATCCAGCTCAAGTTCTCCGACGGCCACGATACCGGCATCTATTCCTGGGACTTGCTGTATGACTACGGCCTGCATCACGACGAGATGTGGCAGCGGTATCTCGAGCGGCTTGCCGCCGCGGGCGCGAGCCGCGAGCCGGAAAAGAAATAGCAGGCATGCAGCGATGATGAACCCCCGCCATCTTCCGTCCCGGAGCGCAACTCGATGAGCAAAACGACGCACTTCGGCTACGAGCAGGTGGCCGAGGAAGAGAAAGCGCGCAAGGTCGCAGGCGTCTTCGATTCGGTCGCCGACCGCTACGATCTCATGAACGACCTCATGTCGGCCGGCATGCACCGCTGGTGGAAACGCTACACGGTGGAGCAAAGCCGCGTGCGCCCCGGCGAGCACGTGCTCGACGTGGCGGGCGGCACGGGCGATCTCACGCGTCTGTTCACGCAACGCGTGGGGCCGACGGGCACGGTCGTGCTGACGGACATCAACGGCGCGATGCTCGCGCGCGGACGCGACCGCTTGCTCGATGACGGCATCGCCGCACCGGCGGTGCAGTGCGACGCCGAACGGCTGCCGTTTCCATCCGAGAGCTTCGATTGCGTATGCGTCGCGTTCGGCCTGCGCAACATGACGCACAAGGAAGGGGCGCTTGCGGAAATGGGGCGCGTGCTGCGTCCGGGCGGCCGGCTGCTCGTGCTGGAGTTCTCGCGCGTGTGGAAGCCGCTCGCGCCTTTGTACGACTTGTATTCCTTCCGCGTGCTGCCGCGCCTGGGCGAGCTCGTCGCGAAAGACGCCGCGAGCTACCGTTACCTCGCCGAATCGATCCGCGTGCATCCCGACCAGGAGACATTGAAGGCCATGATGGAACACGCGGGCCTGGAGAGGGTCGAATACTTCAATCTGGCGGCGGGGGCGGTCGCGTTGCATCGCGCCTACAGATTTTGATTCCGCACCCGGAGCACGGAATAGTCGAAAAAGCCGCAGCCGTTTTTACCCCGTTCCTCATGCCGACGAAGAGATGGAGGGCTTCGTGAACAAGACGCTAACCCTGCTTGCCTTCCTGCTGGCCGGCTGCGCGGCACCGCTCACCCAGACGCCGCCTGCCGGCGTGCCCGCCGAAGTGTCGGCCCCGGCCATACGCAGCGGCGACACCTGGGTCTACACCGCCTACGACGGGTACACGCACCTTCCCCGCGGGCAGTTCGACTATCGCGTCGATAGCGTGCAGGACGATATGGTGAAGGTCGAGCGCACACACGAAGGACGCGCCGGCACGGAGATTTACACCCGGGGCTGGGCGTGGCGCGAACGCCCGCTCACCAATCTGCAGGATCTGCGCTACCAGCCCGCGATCGCGGCCCTGCCTTTTCCGCTGCATGCGGGCAAGGTCTGGCGCAGCGAGGTGCAGGCGACGGATCCCGCGACCGGCCGGACGTACCGCGTGCGTATCGACGGCCGCGTGCTGGGATGGGAGCGCGTGAAAGTGCCGGCCGGGGAGTTCGACGTCCTGAAAGTCGAGCGGCGGATCTACGCCGGCAATTTCGACTACTTCAAGACCGAAGAGCGCATCCACGAGTACGACTGGTATGCGCCGCAGCTGGGCGCCGTGGTGAGGCACGAGGGCTCCTCGGAGCACACGGACACCAGCAAGAGCTGCCGGTTCGCGAGCTGCAACATCATCCTCGGCGACTGGACCGTCTTCGAGCTCGCGCGCGTGCAGCGCGGCAATGCCGGCGCCTGATTATTCATTGCATGCCCGCACGCGCAACGGCAGCGTTATACAATACTCATCACTGCAGATCACGGAGAGCAGCAGACATGAAAATCCTGGCCTTACTGTTGATGACCGTCTTTACGCTGGGCCTCGTCAGCTTGGACGCGGAAGCGAAGCGCTTCGGCGGCGCGCGCTCGCTCGGCAAGCAACGCGAGTCGATCGGCCAGCAAGCGACGCCGCGTGCGCCCGCGCAGCAGCAGCAACAAGCCGCGCCCGCGACGCCGCCCGCTCAGAAACCCGGCGGCGCCAGCCGCTGGCTGGGCCCTCTGGCCGGTCTCGCGCTCGGCGCCGGTCTCGCCTCGCTGTTCCTGAATAACGGGCTGGCAGGCGTGCTCTCCGGCATCCTCGTTCTGCTCGCCATCGTTGCCGGCGTCGTGTTCCTGTTCCGCATGCTGCGCGGCCGGGCGCAGGGGCCCGCACCCATGCAGTACGCGGGCGGCTATGCGGGCCGACCGGGTGCCACGCCGGTGGAGCCGGTGTATCGCGCAGGCGGCGCCGCGCCGCATTCGGTGGCGGCGACGACCGCAGGCACATCCGCTCTCCCGGCCGACTTCAACGCCGAGGAGTTCGTGCGCCATGCGAAGCTCAATTTCGTGCGGCTGCAGGCAGCGAACGATGCGGGCGATCTCTCCGCGATCCGCGATCTGCTCACGCCCGGGCTGTACCGCGAGATCGAAGCGGACATCGGCAGCCGCGGCGGCGTGCCGCAAAAAACCGAAGTCGTGACGCTGGACGCCGAGGTTCTCGGCGTAACGACGGAGGCCGACCAGTACGTGGTGAGCGTGCGCTTCGACGGCCTCATCCGCGAAAGCGAGCACGAGCAGCCGCAAGCGTTCACCGAAACGTGGCACCTGGAAAAACCGGTGCGCGGCGGCTCGGGCTGGCTGCTCGCAGGCATACAGCAAAGCTGATACGACTTCCATAATGTGAAGAATCCCGGGCCCGCGCCCGGGATTTTTTTGCCTCGACCATGCTCACCGCGCTTGCTCTGCCCGCCGTCAATCACGTGCTACGCCGCAATGAATGGGCGTTGCAGCACTTGCGCGCGCATGCCGGCAAGACTGCGCGCATCGTGTGCCCGCCCGCAACGGCTGGCGTTTGCGTGCTGGAGAGCGGCGAGCTCGCGGCTGCGCGGGGAACCGGCACACCCGACGTCGTCATTCGGGTGACCCCGGGAGCGCTGCTGCGCCTGCTCGCGCACGACGAGCGCGTGTGGAGCGAAGTGGCGATCGAAGGCGACAGCGATTACGCGACCGCCCTGCATCATGTCTGGCAGCACCTCGACTGGGGCGTCGAGGAAGACTTGAGCCGCTTCGTGGGCGACATCGCGGCGCACCGTATCGTGGGCATGGGGAGGCACATGCAGTCCGCGGCACGGCAGGCGGTCGACAGCACGATAGAAAATGTCCGGGAGTACTGGACCGAAGAGCGGCCTGTCCTCGCGCTGCGGCGTGACATCGAGAGCTATAACCGGGCAGTGGATGCGGTACGCGACGACGTGGCGCGCCTCGAGAAGCGCATTGCAGCGCTGCAATCCGCCGCCGCAGGCCGTTTCGGTGCAGAATACGGCCAGAACACGACGCCGCCTCCCGCCGCCGAAGCTTAAGCCCGCCACAGGCAGGCACGCGCGGACATGATGGGCGGCCTGACAATTTTGCCCATGCGCCTTTTCCGCTTACTCAAGATCATCTCGGTCAGCACTCGCTTCGGCCTCGATCAGCTTATCTTGAGCCATCAACGCCTGACCGGCGTGCGGAGCCTGTTACTGAGAGTCCTGTTCTGGCGGCGGCTCGATCTGCCGCGCGCAGTGCGGCTGCGTCTCGCGCTGGAGGCGCTGGGACCCATCTTCGTGAAGTTCGGGCAGGTGTTGTCCACCCGGCGCGATCTGCTTCCCCAGGACATCGCCGACGAGCTGGCGAAGCTGCAGGACCAGGTGCCTCCCTTCCCTGCCGCAGCCGTCATCGCCACACTGGAGCGCGTGTACGGCCGCCCGGTGGACGACGTCTTCAGGCGCTTCGATCGCGAGCCCATTGCGAGTGCCTCCGTCGCGCAGGTGCACCTCGCCGAGCTGCCGGACGGCACCGAGGTGGCGGTGAAGGTGCTGCGTCCCGGCATAGCCCCCGTCATCGCCCATGACATCGCTCTGCTCGACACGGGCGCGAGCCTGATGGAAACGGTGTGGCCGGAAGGCAAGCGGCTGAAGCCGCACGAGGTCGTTGCGGAATTCGCGCGGCACCTGGAGAACGAGCTCGACCTGATGCACGAGGCGGCGAACGCGAGCCAGCTGCGCCGCAATTTCGAGACTTCACCTCTGCTGCTCGTGCCGGAAGTGCACTGGGATTACTGCTCGACCGAAGTCATGGTCATGCAACGCATGCACGGCACGCCGGTGAACCACGTCGACAGCCTCGTTGCACAGGGCATAGACATCCCGCGGCTCGCGCGCGCGGGCGTCGAGATCTTTTTCACGCAGGTCTTCCGCGACGGCTTCTTCCACGCGGACATGCATCCGGGCAATATTCTGGTGTCTTCCGAAGGCCAGTACATCGCGCTCGACTTCGGCATCATGGGCACGCTCACCGAGCTCGACAAGCATTACCTCGCGCAGAATTTCCTCGCGTTTTTCCGGCGCGATTACCACCGCGTCGCCGTCGCGCACATCGAGTCGGGGTGGGCGCCGCCCGACACGCCCGTGGACGATTTCGAGGGCGCGATCCGCGCCGTATGCGAGCCGGTATTCGCGCGGCCGCTGAAAGAGATCTCCTTCGGCCGCGTGCTGCTGCGTCTGTTCCAGACCTCGCGGCGGTTCAACATCGAGGTCCAGCCGCAGCTCGTCATGCTGCAGAAGACGCTGCTCAACGTCGAAGGCCTCGGCCGGCAGCTCGACCCGGACCTCGACTTGTGGGTCACCGCCAAGCCGCACCTCGAGCGCTGGATGTCCGAGCAGATCGGCTGGCGCGGCTTTCTCCGCCGGATGCGCGAAGAAGCCCCTTACTGGAGCAAGGCGCTGCCGCAAATGCCGCGGCTCCTCCACCAGTCGCTCGCCCGCCACGCGATGTCGCAGGTGGCGCTGGACGCGGCGCTCGTCCTGAAAGAGCGGCGCAGGCAAACGGCGCTCCTCGCGATCATCGGCGTGCTGCTCGCGGTAATCGCCGCGGCGCTACTCGTTCCAGTCTACTTTTAGCGCGCCGCGCCGGAGAGTCGCATCGTATAATCCGCCGCACGCGAGCGCTCCGCACGGAGGATCCCCCGCACACACATGGCTAGCAATCTCGTCTGGTTCGTCGCGCTGTATCTGCTGGTGTCGATCTGCATCGGGCTGTACGCGGCGACCAAGGTCAAAAGCTCATCGGACTACGTCGTCGCGGGACGGCATCTGCCGCTGCCGTTCATCATCGCCACGGTTTTCGCCACCTGGTTCGGCTCGGAGACCGTCCTCGGCATACCGGCGAAGTTCCTCAACGAGGGCCTGCGCGGCGTCGTCGCCGACCCCTTCGGCTCGAGCATGTGCCTCATCCTCGTCGGGCTGTTCTTCGCACGGCCGCTCTACCGGCTGGGGCTGCTTACCATCGGCGACTTTTACCGCGGCCGCTACAACCGCCATGTCGAGATCGCGGCGTCGGTGTGCATCGTGATCTCGTATCTCGGCTGGGTGTCGGCGCAGGTCACCGCGCTGGGGCTCGTTTTCTCCGTGCTCACGCACGGCGCGATGCAGCCGTGGCAGGGCATGGTGCTCGGCGTGGCCATCGTCCTCGTGTGGACGCTGTCGGGCGGCATGCTGTCGGTGGCATTTACCGATCTCTTCCAGATGACGGTCATCATGGCGGGCATGCTGTACATCGCTTACGCCATCTCCTCGCTCGTCGGCGGACCGGCGGTCGTCATCGACAGCGCCCAGCAGGCCGGCAAGTTCGAGTTCTGGCCGGAACTGAAGCCGCGCGACGTCATCGCCTTCGTCGCCGCGTGGAGCACCATGGCGCTCGGCTCCATCCCGCAGCAGGACGTGTTCCAGCGCGTCGCGTCCGCGAAGACCGAGCGCATCGCCGGCAGCGGCTCGGTGATCGGCGGCCTGCTGTATTTCTGCTTCGCTTTCGTGCCCATGTTCCTCGCCTACTCCGCGAGCCTGATCGACCCCGAGCTCGTGCAGCGCTACATCGCGCACGACACGCAGTACATACTGCCCGAGCTCATACTGAAACATGCACCGTTCGCAGCCCAGGTGTTCTTCTTCGGCGCGCTGATCTCCGCCATCCTCTCATGCTCCGCGGCGACGCTGCTCGCGCCCTCGGTCACCGTGGCGGAAAACATCCTGAAGCCGTTCTTCCCCAACATCACCGACACGCAGTTCCTGCGCATGCTGCGCGTCGTCGTGCTGCTCTTCGCATGCGCGGTGCTCACGTTCGCGCTCGTGTCCAACGAATCGATTTACGGCATGGTGGAAGGCGCGTACAAGATCACGCTCGCCGCCGCATTCACACCACTCGCCTTCGGTCTCTACTGGAAGCGCGCCACGACGCAGGGCGCGGCAGCCGCAATGACCGCCGGGCTGGGCACCTGGCTCTTGCTGGAAGCCTTCCATCCCGGGGGCCTGCTGCCACCGCAGTTCGCGGGCCTGCTCGCAAGCATCGCCGGCATGGTCGTGGGCTCGCTCCTGCCGCAACGCTACGGGCACCGCCACCCGCGCACGGTGCCGGAAGCCGCCTGACCTCCGTGCATCTCGCGCCGGTCACGGCGAGCGCCGCCTCGCGACGTGGGGCCTACGGCAACTTCAAGCGCGCGGTGCTCGTCCTGCTCGCGCTCGACACTGCACTGTATGTCTGGCGCGGCACGCCGGGCGAAGCCGTCGATACGCTCGCCTGGTTCACGCTGCTCGTCCTCTTCTATTGGGAAACGCAGGCGGGCGCGCGCACGATGCATGCGGTGCCGCCGGTGGCTATTCGCATCGCCCGGTTGCTTGCAGGCGTCGCGGTGACCGCGACGGCGATCGCTTACACGCGCGAGCATGCCTGGCTCGACGCTGCGAACAGCTGGCTCTGGATAGCGGTCGTGACGCTGCTCGAGCTCGAAGTACGTTACCCGGAGCAGGTGGAGCGGCATCGCGGCCGCTTCAGTGCGGTGGCGGCGACGCTTTACGGAACGTTGACGCTGATGCCGCTCGCCTGGCTCGCCCAGGGGCAATGGCTCGCGGCGTACGATGCACTGCTGTGGCTCATCGCCTTTGCCACGATAGAGATCGACGTCCTGTCTGCGCGGGATTCGCGCGGCTCCGACGACGGCGCTTTGCGTTGACGCGATCGCGTCGACTTCAGGGATAAGCGGCGCGCAGCGCGGCGATGAAACGCTCGAGGTCGCTGCCGGCGAGACGGTTGACGCCTGCAGCGCCCTCGCGTCCGCCGCCCGTCTCGAATTGGCTGCACAACGCGGCCGCGCCCGTAGGCATCGCAACCGGCGCGCGCACGCTGACGACATAATCGCTGCCGCGCTGCAGGAAAATCGCGTGTGCGCGGTTGGGATGGTCGCGCGCCAGCCGGTTGCCGAACGCGCCGCTCACGCGCCGGCTCCATGCGGCGTCCGGCAGGACGTAAACGGCGCAGCCCGGATACTCGACGTACGGGGCAACGTCTTCCGCACGAGCGAGGTCTTCGAGGTAGGCACTGCGCAGCACGTCGAACACCGGCTCGTCATGGACGAAATGGCGCGGATCGCGATACGGCGCCATCGTATGCGCGAGTTCCGCCGGCGGGTAATGCAGATCGTCGAGCGATTCGCCGTACGCGTTGTAGTTGAGGCATTCGCCCAGCTCGTGCAGCCGTGCCAGCTCCGTGTGGTCGAGATTGCAGGGATGCGCCGCGCGCACCGCCGCATCGACCAGATTGTCGCCGAACGCGCCGACGACCGCCCACAGCCGTTGACGGCCGGAGAGATAGCGATCGACGATGAGGCTCGTGCACATGTCGGACGACGTATCGATGTACGTCTTGAGGTTCGGATGCTGTGGAATGTCGCCGGGCGCGTGATGATCGAAATAGCGGCACGACGCACCTGCGGCCAGCGAGCGCGCGAGCGCCTTCGCATTCGCCGAGAGCGCGATGTCGAGAACCGTCAGCTCATCGCCCGCCTGCGCGTCCACGCGCTCGAGCAGGTGGATGTCGCGCTTAACGCCGGTGACGAGCTCGGCCGCGCGCGGCTCTTCCAGGCGCAGCTGTTGCAGCGCGCAAAGCCCGTCCGCGTCTCCGTTGAAAATATCGTAGAATTTCGGCAATGCCGTCTGCTCCTCACGCGCCCCGGCGTTTTCCGCTGGCGTGGACACTCGCAGTAGCTTACCTGCTGACTGTGATCTATGCCAGCGGTCAGCCTTTCCGCGGCTGGCGCATGCCGTCTGAAGAAGTGCTGCACTTTCTGACGGCGCCGTGGCCGCGCTACATCACGCTCGAAGACCTGCTGCTCAACATCGGCGCTTACGTGCCGCTGGGTTTCCTGCTGACCCTCGCATTGCGTCCGCGGCTGCAAGCGCATCGCGCCGTGCTCGCAAGCATCGCGCTCGGCGTCGCAGCCAGCGTGGCGATGGAGTACATGCAGACCATGCTGCCGGGCCGCATTTCCTCGAACGTCGACGTGCTGACCAACGGCATCGGGACGATCCTGGGCGCGCTCGCTGCGCCGCTCTTCGCTCCGACGCGGCAGCTCGGACGGCAATTGCTCGAGCTGCGCGCGCGCTGGTTTCTGCCGGGCATTGCGGTCGACGCCGGCCTCGTGCTCGTATGCCTGTGGCTGCTCACCGCGCTGCATCCGACCGCACAACTCTTCGGCACGGGCGACGTGCGCACGACGCTCGACCTGCCCGCGTGGTTTCTGCACAAGCCGCACATCTCGGTCGCGGCCGAGGCTGCGGTCGTGTCTCTCAACCTGCTCGGCGTGGGTCTTCTCATTGCGAGCCTCGTGCAGCCTCATGTGGGCATCGCCCGTCTCGTCTTCGTCGCCGTCGCCGGCGCGCTCGCGATCAAGGCGGGAACCGCTGCGGGTTTGAAGGCCGCGTCGCACTGGTCCTGGCTCACGCCGGGCGTCACTCTGGGGCTCGTGGTCGGCGCAGCGCTGCTGTACGGCGCCGCCCGCCTGCCGCGGCAGAGGAGAGCGCTATGCGGAGCCGTCTCGATCCTGCTCGCCGTGGCAGTCATCAACATTACGCCCGGAAATCCCTATCAAACGCTGCCGCCGCAATTTCTCGCCGGCAGCACGAGTCATTTCCTCAGTTATTCGGGAATCACGCGGACCCTGTCGGAGGTGTGGCCGTTGCTCGCCGTCCTGTATTTCCTCGCTGGCGCGCACAAGCGCAGATCGTATTCCGCCAGCGTGCCGGCGCGGGCGCTCGATCGTTTATAATCCATCGAGTCCCGCCGCCCGCCGGGACCGCGGTCGTCTCTGTCTGCCGGAATCCCAAGTGAGCTATTACACCCATCACGTGTTCTTTTGCTGCAACCAGCGCGAAGGCGGCGCCCAGTGCTGCAACAACCAGGGCGCGCAGGAGATGCGCGAGTACGCCAAAACCAAGGTGAAGGCGCTGAAGCTCTCCGGACCCGGCAAGGTGCGCATCAACCAGGCCGGATGCCTGGACCGCTGCGAGCTGGGACCGGTGATCGTGGTCTACCCCGAGGAAGTCTGGTACACGTACGTGGATCGCGACGACATCGACGAGATCATCCGCGAGCATCTGCAGAACGGCCGCGTGGTCGAGCGCCTGCGCATCTAGATGCGGTGCGCATGAGCGACATCGAGATCCGGCCCATGCCCGCCGCCACGCTGGAGCGGGCACTGATCGACGGGCCCGCGGGCAAGATCGAAACGGACATCAACGACCCGGGTGCAGACCGGCGCGGCATCGCGCTGATCGCGCATCCCAATCCGGTGCAGGGCGGCACGAAAGACAACAAGGTGGTCACTACGCTCGCCAAGGCGCTCTACAACCTGCGCTACGTCGCGCTGCGGCCCAACTTCCGTGGCGTCGGCGCCAGCGACGGTGCGCACGATCGCGGCATCGGGGAGACCGACGATCTGATCGCCGTCGTGCGGCATGCGATGCAGCGCTATGGCGAGCTGCCTCTGCTGCTCGCCGGCTTCTCGTTCGGCGCATTTGTGCAGACGCGCGTCGCGCAACAGCTCGCGCCGGCGCACATGGTGCTCGTCGGTCCCGCGGTGAACCGTTTTCCCGCCGAGACGGTGCCGCAGGACACGCTCGTGATCCACGGCGAGCGCGACGACGTCGTACCGCTCGCCGCGGTGCTCGACTGGGCGCGCCCGCAGAATCTGCCCATCGTCGTCGTTCCGGGCGGCGAGCATTTCTTTCACGGCCGGCTGCACATACTCGCCCGCATCGTCATGCGCCACTTCCGTTAGGGGCGCACATGGGAGAGCTCGAGGTGCGCGGCCTGCGCAAGCGTTACGGCGACCGGGAAGTCGTCGCCGGCGTCGATCTAACCCTGCAGCCCGGCGTATGCTTCGGCCTGCTCGGCCCGAATGGCGCGGGGAAGACGACCACGCTGCGGCTGTGCCTGGGCCTGACCGATCCCGACGGCGGCGAGATCACCATGCTCGGTCATCGCATACCGCAGGATGCACGGACCGCACGCGCGCGCATCGGCGTGGTGCCGCAAATGGACAATCTCGATCCCGATTTTTCGGTGCGCGAGAACCTCGTCGTGTACGGCCGCTATTTCGGCTATGCGAAAGCAGAGATCGAGCGACGTCTGCCGTCGCTGCTCGAGTTCGCCGGCCTCAACGCGCGTGCGGACGCCAAAATCCAGACGCTATCGGGAGGCATGAAGCGGCGGCTCACGCTCGCCCGCGCGCTCGTGAACGATCCGGACCTCATTTTTCTCGACGAGCCGACGACCGGCCTCGACCCCCAGGCGCGCCATCTGATCTGGGAGCGGCTGCGCCAGCTGCTCGGCCAGGGCAAGACGATCCTGCTCACCACGCACTTCATGGATGAAGCGGAGCGCCTGTGCCATGAGCTCGCGATCATGGACCGGGGGCGCATCATCGCGCACGGGGCGCCGCGCACGCTGATCGAGCGAAACATCGAGCCGCAGGTCGTCGAGGTGTACGGCGACGGCGCGGAAAGCTGGGCCGATGCGCGCGGCATGCAACTCTCCGAGCGTTGCGAGAAAACAGGCGAGACCGTCTTCTGCTACACGGCGGACGCACAGCCCATCGTGCAAGACCTCGACCGTCAGCCGGCGCTGCGCTATCTCCACCGGCCGGCCAATCTCGAAGACGTGTTCCTCAAGTTGACCGGGCGGGAGCTGCGCGACTGATGGCCGCGAATCTTTACCGCATCCCGCAGCTCTCCGGCCGATTGCTGCATGTGTGGCGGCGCAACGGCCTCGTGTGGCGCAAGCTCGCGATACCGTCGATGCTCGGCAATCTCGCGGACCCCATGCTGTACATGCTCGGCCTGGGCTACGGCCTGGGTGCCCTGATGCCCGAGATGAGAGGCCTGTCCTACGTCGCTTTTCTCGCCGCGGGAACCGTGTGCTCCAGCACCATGATGACCGCATCGTTCGAAGCGATGTATTCGGGGTTCTCGCGCATGCATGTTCAGAAGACATGGGAGGCGATACTCAATGCGCCGGTCACGCTCGACGACGTCGTACTGGGCGAAGCCGTGTGGGCGGCGAGCAAGGCACTGCTTTCCGGCATGGCTGTGCTGTTCGTCGCGGCCGCGCTCGGTCTCGTACACTCGCCCCTCGCGCTCAGCCTCCTGCCCATCGTGTTTCTCACCGGTCTCGCGTTCGCCGGCATGGGCCTCATCATGACGTCGCTCTCTCCGAGCTACGATTTCTTCATGTACTACTTCACGCTGGTCATCACGCCGATGATGCTCGTGTGCGGCGTCTTTTTCCCGCGCGACCAGCTGCCGGACTGGCTGCAGGCGTACGGCGCCGCCCTGCCGCTCACGCACGCCGTCGCCCTCGCGCGTCCGCTGATGAACGGTGCCATACCGGACGGCATGCCCGGCCACCTGCTCGTGCTCGTTGCGTACGCCATCGTCGGCTGCTACCTCGCCGTGGTCTTCGCGCGCCGGCGGCTGCTGAAATAGCGATGCCCTCCCTCTCCCCTTGTCATCCTCGCGCTCGCCCGGCCGTTGTAGCGGCGATGAGGCCTGTTCACTTTGCATATGCGCTCGCGCTTGCGCTCTGCCCGTTGCGTCTGAATGCGGCCGAGGCGCGGCTCATCGTCCAGAGCTCGCCGCTCGCGGGCTTTCAGTTCTACGCCGGCCGCGAGCTGTGGCAGGAGATGAAAGTCGGCGATGCGCTGCAGCTCGTGCGCGAGCCGGACAATGCGCATGACGCGAACGCCGTGCGCGTGATCTGGCGCGGGCGCATGCTGGGTTACGTGCCGCGCCGGGAGAATGCCCACGTCGCGCGGCAGCTCGACAATGGCGCGGCAGTTAAAGCGCGTATCGTGAAGCTGCAGGAGCATCGCAGCGCGTGGCGGCGCATGGAATTCGAGGTCTACGTCGACTTATGACTACCGAACATCATTATTTCGCAACCTGTCCGCGCGGCCTGGAGCCGGTGCTGGCGCAAGAGCTGTCGGCACTCGGGGCGGGAAACGTCGCTCCCACCGACGGCGGCGTGGGCTGTACGGGGCCATGGACTCTTTGTTATGCGGCCAATCTGGAGAGTCGCGTGGCGAGCCGCATCCTGTGGCGCGTGCTCGAGCGGCCCTATCGCGACGAGGAAGACATCTACGCCGCGGTGCGCAGCCTGCCGTGGCACACCTGGTTCGGACCGGAGAGAACGATACGCGTCGGCGTTGCCGCGATCAAAAGCCCGCTGCAGAGCCTCGACTTCGCGACGCTGCGCATCAAGGATGCGGTGTGCGATGCGTTCCGCGCAAAAAGCGCACGCCGGCCGGACGTCGACACGCGAGCGCCCGACATCCGGATTCAGGCGTTTCTGTCGGCGTGCGACTGCACGCTGTATATCGATACCTCGGGCGATGCGTTGTTCAAGCGCGGCTATCGCAAGGAAGCCGGCATCGCGCCGCTGCGCGAAAATCTCGCTGCGGGAATATTGCGCCTGACGGGCTGGGACGGCGCAGGCGCGCTGCTCGATCCGATGTGCGGCAGTGGCACGTTTCTGTGCGAAGCCGCGATGATCGCGCTCGACCGCGCGCCGGGGCTCAAGCGACGGTTCGCGTTCGAGAATCTCGCGTTGCACGACGAGCGAGCATGGCGCCAGATGCTCGAGCGCGCCGAAGCTCGCGTAAAGACCGCCGCGGCACTTCCGATACACGGCGCCGACCGCTACGGCGACATGCTGAAGCTCGCGCGCGCCAACCTTGCTGCGCTCGGCATGGAGCACGCCGTTCAGTTGAAGCAGGCGAACGTGCTCGAGCTGCCGCCGCCCGCCGCGTCCGGCACCATAGTCACGAATCCGCCGTACGGCGTGCGTTTGAACGAGCAGGACGAGATGGCGGCGTTCTATCCGCAGCTCGGCGATGCGCTCAAGAAGAAATATTCCGGCTGGACCGCCTACATCCTCTCCGCCGACATGCGCCTGCCCAAGCTGATCGGCCTCAAGGCCTCGCGCCGCACGCCGCTCTACAACGGGGCTCTCGAGTGCAGGCTGTTCGAATACCGTGTCGTGGCGGGGACGATGCGTAAGACACCGGTGACTCGTGACCCGTGATCGGTGACTCGTGGCGCATGCGCGCCTGACTCTCGACTCCTACTCCTCGCGCCTCGCCGTGAAGCCGCACGTCAACCGCTCCGCAGCTCGCCCGTTGGTACGCGCAGGGTTCCGCAAGCCGTCAGCCGGAAGCCATGATCACAATGACGACGGCGCTTGAACGCCACAGGGGACGATCATGGAAAGAGCACAGGCGATCACCATATTGAACGCGCTCGCGAACGGCATACACCCCGCAACCGGTCAGCAGTTTCCCGCCGACAGCCCTTATCAGCACCCCGACACCGTGCGCGCGCTGTTTGCTGCGGTGCGCGTACTGCAACAGCACCGCACCGACACACCGCCGCCGGCCAAGCCGAGGGCTTCCTCGGCGCCCGCCAACATCGGCTCGCGCTGGACACCCGAGGAGGAGCAGCGGCTCGTGGCTGCGTTCGATGCGGGCAAGCGCGTGAGCGAGCTCGCTGCATTGCATGCGCGCAGCGTCGCCGCAATCGAAGCGCGGCTGCTCAAGCTCGGTAAGATCGATGCGTCCGCCGTCACGACGCCGCTGCGTTACGGCAACAAGGCGGCCGGCAACGGCACGCGGGCGGGCAACTGAGCCTTCTGAGCCTTATCGGCCGAAGGCCGCGCGCAGCACGAGCGACGCGCCGATCAGCGCGAGCAGCAGGCTGATCACGCGCACCAGGGTCTCGCGCGAGATGCGGCCCTGGATGCGCACGCCGGCGCGCACGCCGAGCAGCATGAAGGGTAGCAGCGCGACGAAGGCGACGATGCGCTCGGACGTCATCAGTCCGCTCCCCGCGAACACCGTCGTGCGGATCGACGTGGAGATGAGCACCATGGCAGACAAGGTGGCGCGGAGCTTCGTCTTGTCCGCCATGCGCCGCGTGAGATAAACGGCATAAGGCGGCGCACCCACGCCGAACATTGTGCCCATCGCACCGCCGGCGAAGCCGGACACCGGCGCCCAGCCGCGGCTTATGCCGACATGCGCGCCGGCGCCGCGCACCGCATAGACACCGTAGCACAGCAGGAACAGGCCGCAGGCGCCCAAGGTCCAGCGCTGCGGCAGCACCACGAGCAAGGTCACGCCGGCGACGGCGCCGATGAGCGAGAACGCACCCAGCCATTTGAGCTCGCCGCGGTCCGCTTCACGGGAAAAACGCGCGCCGAGAGTGAACGCGGCCGACACGTCGAGCAGCACGCACAGGGGCAGCACGAAGTCGAGCGGCAGGAAGTACGACAGGATGGGCACGGTGAAGAGCGCGGCCCCGAAGGACGATATGCCGAACATGATGTACGCCGCCGCGATCACCGCTGCGCAGATGAGATAGGTCTGAAGATCCAATGGAAAGGTCATGGCGGGCGAAATAAAAAGCGCCGGCTGGTCCGGCGCCCGTGGTCGGCAGCATCCGCCGTATGGGCGATGGCCCATACGCGGCGCCTCCGGCGTTACACGATGTTGAGGTGCTCGATGCCGCTCATCACGTCCTTGCCCTTCGCTTCCTTGCTGTTCAGCTTGATCGCAAGCCGCAGCTCGTTCACCGAATCGGCGTTGCGCAAGGCGTCCTCGTAGCTGATCTCGCCGGCCTCGTACAGATCGAAGAGATGCTGGTCGAAGGTCTGCATGCCGAGCTCGCGCGACTTCGCCATGATCGATTTGATCTCGTGCACTTCGTTCTTGAATATCAGGTCGGAGATCAGCGGGGAATTCAACATGATTTCTATCGCCGCCGCGCGCCCTTTGCCGTCTTTTTTCGGGATCAGACGCTGCGAGATAACGGCGCGCACGTTCAGTGAAAGATCCATGAGAAGCTGGGTTTTCCGCTCTTCCGGGAAAAAATTGATGATGCGGTCCAGCGCCTGATTGGCGCTATTCGCATGCAGCGTCGCCATCGCGAGATGTCCCGTCTCGGCGAACGCGATGGCATGGTCCATCGTCTCGCGATCCCGGATCTCCCCGATGAGGATCACGTCAGGCGCCTGCCGCAGCGTGTTCTTGAGTGCCGCATGCCACGACTCGGTGTCAACGCCCACTTCGCGCTGTGTGATCATGCAGTTCTTGTGCTCGTGCACGAATTCGATCGGGTCCTCGATGGTGATGATGTGGCCGTAGCTGTTCTCGTTGCGATAGCCGATCATCGCGGCGAGCGAGGTGGACTTGCCCGAACCCGTGGCGCCCACCATGATGATGAGCCCGCGCTTGGTCATGACGACTTCCTTCAGCACGGGCGGGAGCTTCAGGTCGTCGAATTTCGGTATGGAGGTATTGATCGTGCGCAGCACCATGCCGACACGGCCCTGCTGCAAGAAGGCGCTCACGCGGAAGCGCCCTATGCCGCTCGGGTTGATGGCGAAGTTGCACTCCTTGCTCGCCTCGAATTCGCCCGCCTGGCGGTCGTTCATCATGGCGCGCGCGAGCTCCGCGGTGTGCTGCGGCGTCAACGCCTGCTGCGCGACCGGCGTCATCTTGCCGTCCAGCTTGATCGCAGGCGGAAACCCCGCCGTGATGAAGAGGTCGGACGCCTTTTTCGCAACCATCGCACGCAGCAGATCGTGCATGAACTTGACTGCCTGGTCTCTTTCCATACGTGCCCCCTCGATGTTCCGTCCCCATACGCTTACCGGAAGTTGTCCTTGTTTGCGGCCTTGGTGCGCGCCTCCTCGGCCGTGATCACGTTGCGCTTCACCAGCTCCTGCAGGTTCTGATCGAGCGTCTGCATCCCCAGCTGCTGCCCGGTCTGGATGGCGGAGTACATTTGCGCCACTTTCGCTTCCCTGATCAGGTTGCGGATGGCCGGCGTGCCGATCATGATCTCGTGGGCGGCGACGCGGCCGCTGCCGTCCCTGGTCTTCAAAAGCGCCTGGGAGATCACCGCGCGCAGCGACTCGGACAGCATGGCGCGCATCATCTCCTTCTCTTCCGCCGGGAACACGTCGATGATCCGGTCTATCGTCTTCGCGGCCGAGCTCGTGTGCAGCGTGCCGAAGACGAGGTGACCGGTTTCCGCGGCCGTCATGGCGAGCCGGATGGTCTCCAGGTCGCGCATCTCGCCCACGAGGATGATGTCCGGATCCTCGCGCAGCGCGCTGCGCAGCGCATTCGCGAACGAGAGCGTGTGCGGTCCGACCTCACGCTGGTTGATAAGGCATTTCTTCGACTCGTGCACGAACTCGATCGGGTCCTCGACGGTGAGGATGTGCCCGTAATCGTTCTCGTTGATGTCGTTGATCATCGCCGCCAGCGTCGTCGATTTGCCGGATCCGGTCGGTCCCGTGACGAGCACGACGCCGCGCGGCTGGCGCGCAATCTCCGCGAATATCTTCGGCGCCTTCAGGTCCTCGAGGCTCAGCACCTTCGACGGTATGGTGCGCATGACCGCCGCCGCGCCCCGCTGCTGCACGAACGCGTTCACGCGAAAGCGCGCGAGGTTGGGTATCGCGAAGGAAAAGTCGCACTCGAGATTTTCCTCGTAGAACTTCCGCTGGCCGTCGTTCATGATGTCATACACCATGGCGTGCACATCCTTGTGCTCGAGCGGCGGCAGGTTGATGCGGCGCACGTCGCCGTGCACGCGGATCATCGGCGGCAGGCCGGCGGAAAGATGCAGGTCGGAGGCTTTGTTCTTGACGACGAAGGCCAGCAGCTCGGAGATGTCCATTATAATTGCCCTTGATGACAGAGCGCTCTAACACCGAGCGTTAAATGTCTGATTTTCGCCGGAAGAAGGTGGGGTCGGCGCCGCAAAATTATGACAACAATCGCTACCAACTTGCAAGCCGTACACGACCGCATCGAGCGCGCTTTGCGCCTTGTCGGACGCGATGCGACGGAAGTCACACTGCTTGCCGTGAGCAAGACGGTATCGGCCGCGCGCGTGCTGGAAGCGTTTCGTTGCGGCCAGCGCGCCTACGGCGAGAACTACGTGCAGGAAGCACTTGCCAAGATGGACGAGTTGCGTGACGTGCCGCTCGAATGGCATTACATCGGCCCCATACAAAGCAACAAGACGCGCGCAATCGCCGAGCGCTTCGACTGGGTGCACAGCATAGACCGCGCGAAAATCGCGGAGCGCCTGGCAGCGGCGCGTCCCGCGGACAGGCCGCCCCTCGATGTGTGCATACAGGTGAACGTGAGCGGCGAGGCGACCAAAGGCGGCGTATCGCCGGGCGAGGAGCTCCCGCTCGCGCAAGCGATTGCGGTGCTGCCGCAGTTGCGCCTGCGCGGGCTGATGGCGATACCCGAGCCCACCGACGACATCGCGTTGCAGCGTCGCCGCTACGCGAGCGTGCGTGCCGCGCGCGATCGTCTCGTCGCCGCGGGTTACGCGCTCGACACGCTCTCGATGGGCATGTCGGACGATCTCGAAGCGGCCATCGCCGAAGGTGCGACCATCGTGCGCGTCGGCACTGCAATCTTCGGCGCGAGAAAGTGAAACGGGACAGCGCGCCGGCAAATGCGTAAGATCGCGCTTGATTTAGCATGAAATAGACTTGGACTTATGAAGCTCGTTTTTATCGGCGGCGGCAACATGGCTGCGGCGATGATAGGCGGCCTGATCAAGCAGGGCTGGACGGCTGCCGATATGGCGGTGGTCGACATTGCGCCCGAGGCGCGTGCGCGCATCTCGGACGCGACCGGCGTGCGTGCTCATCCCGACATAGAGAGCGGCGTGGCCGGCGCGGAGTGCATCATCTTCGCGGTGAAGCCGCAGCAGTTGCGCGATGCGGCGCGCACGCTCGCCCCGCTGCTCGCGGGACGCCTCGTGCTCAGCATCGCAGCAGGCATACGCAGCGGCGATTTATCGCGCTGGCTGGACGGCCACGATCGCATCGTGCGCGTCATGCCGAACACGCCCGCGCTCGTGCTGGCCGGCATGTCGGGCCTGTATGCGCGGCCCGGCGTGAGCGCCGACGATCGCGCGGCGGCCGCCCGCATCCTCGGTGCCGCGGGCGCGACATTGTGGCTGGACCGCGAAGAGGAGATCGACGGCGTCACCGGCGTCTCGGGCAGCGGACCGGCGTACGTGTTTTATTTTCTCGAAGCCCTCGAGGAAGCGGCGCGCGCACAGGGATTCGAGGCCGGCGCCGCGCGCAAGCTCGCACTGCAAACCGTCGCCGGCGCCGTGAAGCTCGCCGAGGAAAGCAACGAGCCGCCTGCCGTTCTGCGCGCGCGCGTCACCTCCAAGGGCGGCACCACCGAGCGCGGCCTCGCCGTGCTCGAAGCGCGGCAGTTCAAGCAGATCATCGCGGATACCGTCGCCGCGGCGGCGCGACGCTCGCGCGAGCTGGGTGACGAGCTGGGAGCCGACCGATGATTGCCGGCGCGCTCGCTTTTCTCATCGACACGGCGTTCGGGCTGTTCACCTTTGCCTTGCTGCTGCGCTTTTACCTGCAGTGGGCGCGGGCGCCGCACCGCAATCCCGTGTCCGACTTCCTCCATGCGCTCACCGATTTCGCGGTGCGCCCGGCCCGGCGGCTGATACCGGGACTGTGGGGACTCGACTTCTCCACGCTCAGCCTCGCCTGGTTCGCGCAGTTCATCGCGTCCTGGCTCGTGCTCGCCGTGCGCGGCTGGGAGCTGGGGCCTCAAGTAGGGCTGGCGCTTGCCGCGCTCGCGCTGTTCGCCGTGCTGAAAGTGGTGAAGCTCCTCGTCTACATCGTCATGGGTGCAGTATTGATCCAGGCGGTGCTGTCGTGGGTCGCGCCCTACAGCCCCGTCATGCCGCTGCTCTCCAGCATGGCCCGTCCGTGGCTGCGTCTTTTTCAGCGCTTCATACCGCCCGTCGGCAACGTGGACCTGTCACCGCTCTTCGTGCTGGTTGCCTGCCAGTTGGTGCTGATGGTGCCGCTCGCCGTGCTCGAACGGACGGTGCTGCGACTGCTGTGAGCGCCGGCTGGTATCGGCACGATCCCGCGACGGGAACGCTTACCCTCACGCTGCACGTGCAGCCGAACGCGAGCAAAAGCGCATTCGCCGGCATGCATGGCGATGCGTTACGCGTGCGCGTCGCCGCTCCGGCCGTCGACAACAAGGCGAATGCAGCATTGCTCGATTTCCTCCGGCGCGAGCTTGCATTGCCCGCCGGCGTGCTCTCGATACGGCATGGCGCGCAAGGACGGCGCAAAGTGGTGACCGTCGCACAGGCATCGCCGGCGCTGCTCGCGCGGCTCGATGCCCTTGCGACCGGCTGACCGTCAGCGCAACGGCCCCGGCGGGTCGGTGCCGTCGGCTGCGTCGTCCGGCGGCTGGTGCTGCAGCTTGCGCGCACGTATCAGCAGCGACACCCCGATCCAGCCCGCGAGCGCCACCAACGGCCAGGCGAGCGCCGCGGGCCAGAGAACGCCGATGATGGCGAGCCCGAGAAAGCCGAGCGCGACACCCTTCATGATCCCGGCTTCGGCGCGTCCCAGCACACGTCGGTTGGTAATGGCGGCGCCCACGGTGTTGCCGAGACGCAGCGCCCCCGCGGCCGCGCGCGCCGCGCTGCCCGTGCCTCTGTGCCGCGCGCCCTCGCGGCGCACGCGCGCCGTCGCGTGCACACGCCGCCGCGGTCCCAGCACGATCTCGGTGGCATTCGAGAGATCGTTCTCGTACAACATCTCCATCTCCTGCGCCATCCGCGCGTCCTCGATGGCGACGTCGAGCTCGTAGTTGCCTATCCAGCTCGCGATGTTGAGATTGGTGGAGCCGATGCGCGCCCAGCGTCCGTCGGCCACCGCCGTTTTCGCGTGCAGCATCGGGCCGTTCCATTCGAAGACGCGTATGCCCGCTTCGAGCAGGGCTCGGTAACCCGTGCGCGAGAGGCGCGACATGATGGGAAGATCGCTCGCCCCGGGCACCAGCAGCCGCACGTCCACCCCATCGAACGCCGCAGCGCGCAACGCCTGCACATACGGCGACATGCCGAGAAAGTAGGCGTCGGTCAGCCACAGCGTCCGGGTCGCCATCGCCGCGATCAACTGGTCGAGACGATACAGCCCCGCGAGATTGGGCACCGTGGCGAGCACACGCAAGGTCACGTCTCCGCTTGCAGGGACGGCGGTGCTATCCGCAAGGTCGGTTTGCGGCAACGGTGCGCCCGTCACCGCCCACATCTGCGCGAATGCGGCCTCGATGTCCGCGACGGCGGGGCCGCGTACTTCGACGCCCGTGTCGCGCCACGGCTCGATGCGGCGCGTGCGGTCGCCCTGCCATTTGCGGCTCACGCACAAGCCGCTCACGTAACCCACCGCGCCGTCGATCGTAATGGTCTTCCGGTGATCGCGCGTGAGCCAGGCAAAAGGACTGTCGAGCCGCGGCGGATTGAAGCACCGCACACTGCCGCCCGCGTCGACGAGGGGGCGCCACAACGCGCTCGAGCCTGCGCCCAGGCCGCCCATCCAGTCGTACAGTGCATAAACGCGCACGCCGGCCCGCGCTTTCCGGGCGAGCGCAGTCACGAACTCGCGCCCGACCCGATCATCGGCGACGATGTAGTTTTCGAAGAATATCGTCCGCCGCGCGGCATGAATCGCGTCGAGCCACGCCGGATAGTTCTCTTCGGCATCCTTGAGGATGCGCACGGCGTTGCCCGCGACGAGCGGCGCGCCGGCCGCGCGCGAGAACGCCTGCTCGGCGATGAGGCGCAGCGGCGACGGGTTCGGGTCGTGAGGGCGCAGATCGCGCTCGAGGAGCGTCATGGGCAAGGCGGGCGGAGCCGTCGTTACATCAGCACGATGTCGAACTGCTCCTGATTATAGGTGTTCTCCACCTGCAAGGAGACGGGTTTGCCGATGAAATCCGACAGCATGGCGAGGCTGTGCGATTCCTCGTCGAGGAACATGTCGATCACCTGCTGCGAGGCGAGGATGCGGAACTCGCGCGCGTTGAACTGCTTCGCCTCGCGCAGCACTTCACGCAACACCTGGTAACACACCGTCTGCGCGGTCTTCAACTCCCCACGCCCTTCGCACACCGGGCACGGCTCGCACAGCACGTGGGGCAGCGACTCGCGCGTGCGCTTGCGCGTCATCTCGACCAGCCCCAGCTGCGTGAAGCCGTTGATGGTCATGCGCGTGCGATCGCGCGCGAGCGCCTTGCGGAACTCGTTCAACACGGCGTTCTTGTGCTCTTCGGTGTCCATGTCGATGAAGTCGATGATGATGATGCCGCCCAGGTTGCGCAGCCGCAGCTGCCGCGCGATGACCTGGGCCGCTTCCAGATTCGTCTTGAAGATGGTGTCGTCGAAGCTGCGGCCGCCCACGAAGCCGCCGGTGTTCACGTCGACCGTAGTGAGCGCTTCGGTCTGGTCGACGATGAGATAGCCGCCGGATTTCAGATCGACGCGCCGCGCGAGCGCCTTCTCGATCTCGTCTTCCACGCCGTACAAATCGAACAGCGGCCGCTCGCCCTGATAGAGATGGATGCGCTCGCCGACGGTCGGCGTGAACTCCTGGGCGAAGGTGCGCATGGCGTCGTAGGTCTCGCGCGAGTCGATGAGTATGCGCGCCGTGTCCTCGTGCACGAAATCGCGCAGCACGCGCAGGCTGAGGTTCAGGTCCTGGTACAGAAGCGCGAGCGGCGCAGCCGCCTTCGCCTTCTCCTGGATGCCGTGCCACAGCTTGCGCAGGTAGTCGACGTCCGAGCGCAGCTCGTCGTCGGAAGCCGTCTCCGCCATGGTGCGGATGATGAAGCCGCCCTTCTCCTCCGGCGGCAGCAGCTGCTGGAGCTTCTCGCGCAGATGCTGACGCTCCTCCTCGTCCTCGATGCGCTGCGAAATGCCGATGTGCGATTCCTGCGGCAGGTAGACGAGAAAGCGCCCCGCGATGCTGATCTGCGTGGACAGGCGCGCGCCTTTGGTGCCGATGGGATCCTTCACCACCTGCACCATGAGATTCTGGCCTTCGGAGAGCAGTCGCTCGATCGGCGCGCCCGGGCTGCCGTTCTGCCGGTTGCCCCAGATGTCCGCCACGTGGAGAAAAGCTGCGCGCGCGCCGCCGACGTCGATGAACGCCGATTGCATGCCGGGGAGCACGCGGATGACGCGCCCCATGTAGATGTTGCCCACGAGGCCGCGCGCCGAGGCACGCTCGATGTGCAGTTCCTGCGTCACGCCGTGCTCGATCACGGCGACGCGGGTTTCCTGCGGCGTGACATTGATGAGGATTTCTTCGGTCATGGCGCGACCGCCGGAGCGGTTACAGAACCGCAATGCCGAATTTCTGCAGGAGCTCCGTGGTTTCGGCGAGCGGCAGGCCCATGATACCCGAATAACTGCCGTCGATACGGGTGACGAAGGCGGCGGCCCGGCCCTGTATGCCGTATGCGCCCGCCTTGTCGAGCGGCTCGCCGGTCTCGACGTAGCGGCGCACCTCGTCCCCGGAGATCGGACGGAACCATACGGTGGAGACCGACACGCGATCGTCGAGCTGATCACGATGCGCCATCGCCACCGCGCTCACCACCTGGTGCTCGCGGCCGGACAGCGCAGCGAGTATCTGCGCCGCGTGCTCGCGGTCGTCGGGCTTGCCGATGATGTGCCCGCCCAGCACGACGGTCGTATCCGCGGCGAGCACCGGCTTGAGCCTCAAGCCCCGCATGGCAAGCGCGCGCACGCCCGCTCCGGCCTTGGCGCGGGCGATGCGCACGGCATACGCGCGCGGCGCCTCGTCCGGCAGCGGCGTCTCGTCCACGTCGACGCTGCGGCGCGGGTCCGAGCGCAGCAGCAGCATCTCGAAATCGATGCCGATCTGCTTCAGCAGATCCCGGCGGCGCGGGCTGCGCGAGGCGAGGTAGATCGATTTTTCGGCCATGGTCGCCTATTGTGTAAGCGCCGGGCGGGCCGCTGTAGGAAAAAAGTAACAAATGAGGCGCACGCTCATGCCGCTTTCATGTCCGTTTCAGGCCCGGTGATACGGATGGCCCTGTACGATGGTCGCGGCCCGGTAGAGCTGCTCCGCGAGCACCACTCTCACCAGCCCGTGCGGCAGCGTGAGCCGCGACAGCGACCACAGCAGGGCGGCGTCCGCCTTGATCTGCGCGTCCAGCCCGTCGGCGCCGCCGATCACGAACGCAAGGTCGCGCCCGGACATGCGCCAGTCGAGCAGGCGGTCGGCCAGCTCGCGCGAGGCGAGCTGCGTGCCGCGCTCGTCCAGAGCGACGCACAGCGATTGCGCCGGCAACGCGGCCCGTATCCGCTTCGCTTCGACTTCGAGCACTCGCCGGATCGCGCCGGGCGAGTCGTCGCCGCGCGCTTCGGGTTTGATTTCCGCCAGACGGACGGGCATCTCGCGCGGCATGCGCCGCGCATACTCATCGAACCCCGCGGCTATCCACGCCGGCATGCGGTGGCCCACCGCGACGATGGTGCACTTCATGGCTCATGCCGCGCTGTCGCTGCTCGTACGGCGCCGCGGGCGGCGGGTTGGTGCCGACCAGAGCTCTTCGAGGTTGTAGTACTGCCGGATCGCGGGCTGCATGATATGCACGACGACGGCACCGAGATCGACGAGTATCCATTCGCCGACCTGCTCGCCTTCCACGCCGTAAACGCGCGCGCCCAGCGCTTTCAGCTTCTCCTGCACGCTGTTCGCAAGCGCCTTGCCTTGCCGGCCCGAATCGGCGGTAACGATGACGATCTTGTCGAAGAGCGACGTCATCTTGCGCACGTCGAGCACTTCGATGTCGCGCCCCTTGATGTCCTCGAGCGCGGCGACCGTCGCCTGCACCAGTTTATCCAGCCTCATCGCGCCTTTCTAAGTACAAATGTTCCGTCCGAATATAATCGAGAACGGAGTCGGGGAGCAAATAACGCGGGCTCATGCCTTTACGCACAGCATCTCGTATGCCTGTTGCGGTGATGTCGAGCTCCGCGATGGGCAAGACGAAGATGCCGCCGGCAGGCGCGAGGTGCACCGCGAGTGGTTGTTGCGCCAGACGCGCGCCGTACTCGCGCGCGAGCGGAACCGGCATGCGCGTTTGCCAGGTATCGACCGGAAAGCCGGGGCGATAGGCGACGACGATGTGCGCGAGCCGGAACAACGCGTCCCAGCGATGCCACGTCGCCAGATCGAGAAAGGCGTCCGCACCCATGAGCAGCGCAAGCGGGCGTGCGGAGCCCGACTCGGCACGCAACTCGGCCAGCGTATCGACGGTGTAGCCCGGACCCGCCCGTCGGATCTCGCGATCGTCCGCCACGAACATCGGATTGTCTGCAATGGCGAGTCTGACCATCGCTAGGCGGTGCTGCGCGCCGGCGCCCGGCGCAGTGCGGTGCGGCGGCTCACCGGCGGGGATGAAGCGCACTTCGGCGAGCTTCAACCGCTCGCCGGCTTCCTGCGCGAGCCGCAAATGGCCGTAGTGGACCGGGTCGAACGTGCCGCCGAAAACGCCGATCGGCCCGATGCCGCTCACGCGGATGCCGCTCCTGCGGTGCGAGTGACGCCGCCGGCGGCGGCGCTGTCCGCCGTCACAACACCAGCCGCCGGATGTCGGACAGCACGTCCGAGAGGAACGTGATGAAGCGCGCGCCCTGCGCGCCGTCGACGACGCGATGGTCGTATGACAACGACAAGGGCAGCATGAGCCGTGGCACGAAGCGCTTGCCATTCCACGACGGCTTCATGACAGCGCGGCCCACACCCAGGATCGCGACTTCCGGCGCGTTGACGATAGGCGTGAAATAGCTGCCGCCGATGCCGCCGAGGCTCGAGATCGAGAAACAGCCGCCCTGCAAATCCGTCGGTGCGATCTTGCCGGCGCGCATGCGGGCGCTCGCATCCGCAAGCTCGCGGGCGAGCTCCATGAGCCCTTTCTTATCGACGTCCCTGATCACCGGCACGACGAGGCCGTTCGGCGTGTCGACGGCGACGCCGACGTGGTAATAGCGCTTCAGCACGAGGCTCTCGCCATCCGCGGAGAGCGACGCATTGAAATCCGGAAATTGCTTCAGCGCGACCACGGATGCTTTCATGAGAAAGGCGAGCAGCGTGAGCTTCACGCCATCCTTCTGCGCGGCTTCGGACTGCGACTCGCGGAAGCTCTCGAGATCGGTCACGTCCGCTTCGCCGTGCTGCGTGACGTGCGGTATCGTGACCCAGTTGCGATGGAGCAGACCGCCGGAGATCTTCCTGATGCGCGACAGCGGCTGCGTCTCCACCGGGCCGAATTTCGCGAAATCGATCTGCGGCGCGGGCGCGAGCGCGAGTCCCGACGCGCCTGCCGCAGCGGGACCGCGCGCGAGCTCGGACTTCACATAGGCTTGCACGTCCTCCTTCAGCACGCGGCCCTTGGGACCGGTGGGCTGCACGCTCGCGAGATCCACGCCGAATTCCCGGGCGAGTCTGCGCACCGACGGGCTCGCATGGGCCTTACCCTGCGCGGACGGCTCCGCAGAGGCCACGGTGGGTGTCGCGCGCGCCGGCTCGGCACGCTGCGCGGGGGCAGCAGCGGGCGGCGGCGCAGGCTGTTGCTGAGCGACCGGAGCGGGCGCCGGTTGCGCGGTCTCGCTTTTCTCCTTCACCGGCTGGCCCTGCGCCTGCTCGAGCAGCAGCACGAGCGAGCCCTGCGACACTTTGTCGCCGACCTTCACTTTCACTTCTTTCACCATCCCCGCCGTGGGAGAAGGCACTTCCAGAGTCGCCTTGTCCGACTCCAGCGTGATGAGCGAATCCTCCGCGCCCACCCTGTCCCCCGGCTGGACCAGCACCTCGATCACCGGGATGTTCTTGAAGTCGCCGATATCCGGCACCTTCACTTCGACCAGATCGCTCATGATTGTTTGGCTTTGTAGTGAGGTTCGCATGCCGCCGCCGACGCGTGGCGTCAAACGGTCGTGGGATTGGGTTTGTCCGGATCGATGCCGTACTTGCGTATCGCTTCCGCCGCTTTGCTGCGCGGTATCGTGCCGTCCGCGGCAAGCGCGTTCAGCGCGGCGACTGCGACGTAATAGCGATCGACCTCGAAGAACCGGCGCAGGGCGCTGCGCTTGTCCGAGCGGCCGAAGCCGTCGGTGCCGAGCGCGATGTACTGACGCTGCGGCAGGAAGGCTCGGATCTGGTCCGCATAAACCTTCATGTAATCGGTGGCGGCGACCACGGGGCCCGCGTGATCCTTCAGGCACTCCTCGGCATACGTCAGCCGTTGCGGCGCTTCGGGGTGCAGCATGTTCCAGCGCGCGGTGTCCAGCCCGTTGCGGCGCAGCTGGTTGAAGCTCGTGACGCTCCAGATGTCGGCAGCGACGCCGAAATCCTTCTCGAGCAGCTCGGCCCCCGCGATCACCTCACGCAGTATGGTGCCGCTACCGAGCAGCTGCACGCGCGGCGGGTTCTTCTTGCCCTTGGCCGACGAGAGCAGGTACATGCCCTTCAAGATGCCCTGCTCCGCGCCTTCCGGCATCGCCGGCTGCGCGTAGTTCTCGTTCATGATCGTGATGTAGTAGAAGACGTCTTCCTGATCGCGATACATGCGCCGCATGCCGTCCTGGATGATGACGGCGAGCTCGTAGGCGTAAGTCGGGTCGTACGAGAGGCAGTTCGGTATCGTGGACGCCATGATGTGGCTGTGGCCGTCCTCGTGCTGCAGGCCCTCGCCGTTCAGCGTCGTGCGGCCCGCGGTGCCGCCCATGAGGAAGCCCCGCGCGCGGATGTCGCCGGCTGCCCAGCACAAGTCGCCTATCCGCTGGAAGCCGAACATCGAGTAGAAGATGAAGAACGGCACCATCGACTGACCGTGCGTGCTGTACGCCGTCGCCGCAGCGATCCACGACGACATCGAGCCCGCCTCGGTGATGCCTTCCTCGATGATCTGCCCGTTCTTGTCTTCCTTGTAATACATGAGCTGCGCCGCATCCTGCGGCGTGTAGAGCTGGCCGACGTGCGAATAGATGCCGAGCTGGCGGAACATGCCTTCCATGCCGAAGGTGCGCGACTCATCAGGCACGATGGGCACGACGAGCTTGCCGATCTTCTTGTCGCGGATGATCGTGTTCAGGATGCGCACGAACGCCATCGTGGTGGAGATCTCACGGCCTTCCGTGCCCTTCAGCTGCTGGTCGAACGCCGAGAGCTCCGGCACTTCGAGAGGCTCGGCCGTGCGGCGGCGCGCCGGCAGCGAGCCGCCCATCGCCGCAATGCGGCTTCTCATGTACTGCATCTCGGGCGTATCTTCCGGCGGCCGGTAGAACGGGACCTGCTCCACCTGCTCGTCGGGTATGGGCACATTGAAGCGATCACGGAAGGCGCGGATCGACGAGGTGCCCATTTTCTTCTGCTGGTGAGTGATGTTCTGGCCTTCGCCGGATTCACCCATGCCGTAGCCTTTGATGGTCTTCGCAAGGATGACCGTGGGCTGGCCGCGATGCTTCATCGCCGCGGCATAGGCGGCATACACCTTGTGCGGATCATGGCCGCCGCGGTTCAGGCGCCAGATGTCGTCGTCCGACATGTTCGCGACCATTTCGGCGAGCTCGGGGTACTTGCCGAAGAAATGCTGGCGCACGTACGCGCCGTCGTGCGACTTGAACGCCTGGTATTCGCCGTCCACGCACTCTTCCATGCGCTTCAGCAGCAGGCCGGTCCGGTCCTTGGCGAACAGCGGGTCCCAGTACGAGCCCCAGATCACCTTGATCACGTTCCAGCCCGCGCCGCGGAACGCGGACTCGAGCTCCTGGATGATCTTGCCGTTGCCGCGCACCGGGCCGTCGAGACGCTGCAGGTTGCAGTTCACGACGAAGACCAGGTTGTCGAGATGCTCGCGGCCCGCAAGCGAGATCGCGCCCATGGATTCGGGCTCGTCCATCTCGCCGTCGCCCATGAAGGCCCACACCTTGCGCTGCGGACCTTCGACGATGCCGCGGTCGCGCAGGTAGCGCATGAAGCGCGCCTGGTAGATCGCCATGATGGGACCCAAACCCATGGACACCGTGGGGAATTGCCAGAAGTCCGGCATGAGCCAGGGATGGGGATATGAAGCGAGCCCCTTGCCGTCCACCTCGCGGCGGAAGTGAACGAGCTGCTCTTCGGTGATGCGTCCTTCGAGATAGGCGCGCGCATAGATGCCGGGCGCGGAGTGCCCCTGGAAGTACACCAGATCGCCGAGAAACTTGTCGTTCGCCGCGCGGAAGAAATGATTGAAGCCGACGTCGTACAGCGTCGCCGCCGAAGCAAAGCTCGCGATGTGGCCGCCCAGGTCCGAGGATTCCTTGTTCGCGCGCACCACCATCGCCATGGCATTCCAGCGCACGAGTGACCGGATCTTGTGTTCCAGCTCGTAATTGCCCGGCGAACGCTCTTCCTGCTGCGGCGGTACGGTGTTGATATAGGCCGTATTCGTGTTGAACGGCACGTAAGCACCGGAGCGGCGCGCTTTTTCGGCGAGCTTCTCGAGCAGGAAATTGGCGCGGTCCGGACCTTCCCGCTCGAGCACTGCGTCGAGCGCGTCCAGCCATTCCTGCGTTTCCTGCGGATCAGCGTCCGGCAGGATGTCTCTCATATCCATGGCGGTAACCTTTGTGAGGCGTGTGGTTTCGTGCGGCGCCGGCGCGACTTGTGGTGCCCGGCGTAGGAGAGGAAATTATACCTGCGAACGCACACACCCGGACGTGTACGCGTGCTGCAGCGCAGCGACAGACCGCTGCGTGCGTTGCGTTGCCGAGCGAGACGGCGAGAGCTTAGAGACGCTCGCTGTTCGTGACGCGAGCGCCGGTGTCGCGCGCTTCCCACGCGACGAGATAACGCGAAAGATAGCGGCTCAAAGGCCAGCCGATGACCGCACAACACAGCGTCGCGAATGCGATGCACGTCCAGGACGGCAGAGTGAGGCCTTTCGGAAAAGCCTCGTAAGCGAACGCGGCAATTATCGCCATGAGCGGGCCGTACACCGCGCCGAACAGCCAGGGCTCACGGGCGCGAGCGGGCGTGTTGCATTGCTCGCACCAGTACGCGGGATCCCACGACGTGCCTTTGTGCGGACCATCCGTCACTTGCAGCGCGTAGTCGGTTTCCTTGCCGCATTTGGGGCACTTGAAAATCAAGGTATGCCATTTCCACAGCTTCACGTGCTTCCCCTATCCGTTCTCAAGGCCCATGCGGGCTCGTTCTCTTGTCCGGTGACATGACCCGCGTTCTCCGACGCGGTCGGCAGCATTGCCTGCAGGGGCCGACGCTGCCACGAGTCCCGGCACATTACTCCGCGTCGATGCCGGCGTCGCGTGCAAGTTTAACGTTCCGGCCTACTTCGGCTTTAAGACGAAGCGGGTCGGACGTCGCGCTCGCGGCGGCATCCGTCGCTTGCCGCAAAACGAATCGCACGTACCCTGCGTTTTGCGGCCTCGGGATGCAGAGCTGACACGATCTCGCACGGCATACCCTCGCGCGTGAGCAGGTCTTCCGGCTGGGAAACCTGGTCGGCGGGTCGGGATAGCGCCGGTGCGCATGGAGACCGGAAGCGCGGACAAGACAACGTACTGCTCTCGATGTGCTGCGCGGAGGAACTCAGTGGACCGACGATGCCGCGGCCGGCGCCGCGCGGTTGTCGAGCCGCAGCTTCACGTAAGCGCCGGGCGCGTCGTCGATCACCGGCAGCTTCCCCGCGCCCGGCACGCGGCGCGGCACGCGGCCGCCGCCATGGGCTTCCGCCCAGCGCGCCCAGTCTGACCACCACGATCCTTCGTGGCGCTGTGCCTCGGCAAGCCACTCTTCGGACGCATCGCGGAGCGTGTCGTTGGTCCAGTAGCAATACTTGCGGGAAGCCGGCGGGTTGATGATGCCGGCGATATGGCCTGAGCCGCCCAATACGAACCGGACCGGACCGCGCAGCAGGCGAGCGCCGGCGTAGGTCGAGCGCCACGGCGCGATGTGGTCTTCGAGGGTGGACACGAAATACGCCGGCGTCGTTACTTGCCCGACATCGATGGGTGTGCCGTTCAAGGTGAGACCGCCCGGCTGCGCCAGGAGATTGCGCATATACATGTTGCGCAGATAGTAGCTGTGCATCGCGGCGGGCATGCGCGTGGAATCGGCGTTCCAGTGCAGCAGGTCGAAGGCGAGCGGCTCGCGGCCGAGCAGATAGTTGTTCACCACGAACGACCAGATCAGATCGTTGGCGCGCAGCATGTTGAACGTGGTGGCCATCTCGCGGCCCTCGAGGTAGCCGCGCTCGCTCATCCGCTTCTCCAGCGCCTCCACCTGCTGCTCGTCGATGAAGACACCGAGCTCGCCGGGCTCGCGAAAATCGATGAGGGAAGCGAAGAACGTCGCGCTCGCGACCCGCGTGTCGCCGCGTGCCGCGAGATGAGCGAGCGCTGCCGCGAGCAGCGTGCCACCGAGGCAAAAGCCGATGACGTTCACTTCGCTCTCGCCGGTGGCGAACTCGATCGCGTCGAGCGCCGCGAGGGGACCGTCGTTGAGGTAATCCTCGAACGTCTTCGCCGCATGCTCCGCGTCCGGATTCACCCAGGAGATCACGAACACGGTATGGCCCTGCTCCACCGCCCATTTCACGAAGGAGTTCTGCGGGCGCAGATCGAGGATGTAGAACTTGTTGATCCACGGCGGCACGATGAGCAGCGGACGGCGATGAACCTGCTCCGTCGCCGGATCGTACTGGATCAGCTGCATCAGCTCGTTCTGGAACACCACCTTGCCGGGGGTGGTCGCGATATTGACGCCCAGTTGGAATGCGCTTTCGTCGGTCATGCGCACGCGCACACCCTCGCCGTTGCCGCGCAGCAGGTCTCCGAGCAGATTGTTCAGGCCGCGCAGGAGATTCTGCCCGCCCGACGAGACAGTCTCGCGCAATACGTCGGGGTTCGTCAGCAGAAAATTGGACGGCGCGAGCGCGTCGATGTACTGCCGTGTGTAGAAGTCGACTTTCTTCGCGGTCTGCTCATCCAGGCCCTCGGCGCGAGCCAGTGCCGCATGCAGATGACGCGCGGCGATGAGATACGACTGCTTGATGTAGTCGAACAGAAAGCTCTGCTGCCAGGCCTCGCTGCGGAAGCGCCGGTCGCCCGGGTGCGGCTGCGCCACCGGCTCCGGGGCATGGCCCAGCATGCGCAGCGTGGCGTTCTGCCACAGCGACCAGTAGTCCTGCCACAGCTTGGCCTGCGTAGCGTAAAGGCGCGCAGGATCGGCGAGCAGCTTGCCCCAGGCTTCGTAGAATGCCTGGGCGATGCCAAGGTCGTCCCGCCATGCCGCGACGTTACCCTTCGCGTGCTGCTTCATCCAGTTCACGAGCAGGCGGCTGCTCTTGTCGGCGATGCCGGCATAGATCTGCGCGAGCTCTGCGCCATTGTCCGGGGTTGTCGTCTGCTGCGCCATGGTGTTGACGTTTACGTAAGGTAGCCCTTAAGATGAGTTCACTATCTTACCTATTTATATTGCACAGCACAATGAACGCCGGCTACACCATACGGCAGTTGATGGACGAGTTCGGCGTCACGGCCCGCACCCTCAGGCATTACGAGGACCTGGGCTTGCTGCGTCCGGCGCGGGTGGGGCTTTCCCGCGTCTTCAGCGGCCGCGACCGCGCGCGCCTGAAGGTGGCGCTGCGCGGCAAGCGGCTCGGTTACACGCTGCAGGAGATCGGTGAATTGTTCCAGCTGTACGACGGCGCCTGCGCGGAACCCGCGCAGCTCCACGTCTTCCTCGCGAAGCTCGAAAGAAAACGGGCGGCGCTCGAGGAGCAGCGGGCAGACGTCGAGACGATGCTGACCGAGATCGAGTTTTTCAGCCATCACTGCCGTCGCATGCTGCAAGGCAACGCCGGCGTGAGGATCAAGCCCACCAACCTTACGTCCACGTAAGCAAGCCACAGGAACCGGCATGGCGCAGCCCATAGACTTCTACTTCGATTTCTCGTCGCCCTATGGTTACTTCGCGGCTACGCAGATCGACGCCCTGGCAGCCAAGCACCGGCGGGAGACCGCGTGGCATCCGATACTGCTTGGCGTGGTGTTCAAGCAGACGGGCCAGCAGCCGCTGCCGCAGATACCGGTCAAAGGGACCTACGCGGTGCACGATTTCGCGCGTACCGCACGCTGGTTCGGCGTGCCGTACCGAACCCCCAGCCGCTTTCCGATTTCCGGCACGGCGCCGAGCCGCGCGTACTACTGGCTGCAGGAACGCGATCCGGCGCTCGCCAAACGGCTCGCGCTCGCATTGTTCCAGGCGTACTTCGCCGAAGACCGGGACATCTCTTCGCCGGAAACCATTGCCGAGGTCGCAGCCGGTATGGGAATCGACCGCGCGGCGTTGTCCGAAGCGCTGAGCAGCGCAGCCGTGAAGGAGCGGCTGCGGCACGAAGTCGAGGCGGCAATCGCTGCCGGTGTATTCGGCTCACCATACATCGTCGTCGACGGCGAGCCTTTCTGGGGCTCGGACCGGCTGGACCAGATCGACCGTTGGCTCGCCACGGGCGGATGGTGATCGCATGTCGGACAAGCTCGAGGCGCGACAGGACAATATCGTCTCACTTAAGGTAGACGCGATCGTCAACGCCGCTAACTCCAGCCTGCTCGGCGGCGGCGGTGTGGACGGCGCGATCCACCGTGCTGCCGGACGCGAGCTCAAGGAGGCATGCCGCAAGCTCGGCGGCTGCCCTACCGGCGAGGCGAGGATCACGCCAGGCTTTCGTCTGCCGGCGAAGTATGTGATCCACGCCGTCGGTCCGGTCTGGCAGGGCGGAGCGTGCGGCGAGCCGCAGCTGCTCGCATCGTGCTATCGCTCCAGCATCGCGCTCGCCGTGGAGCACGGCATCGCCACGCTCGCTTTTCCCGCCATCAGTTGCGGTGCGTACGGCTACCCCGCGCCCGACGCAGTCGAGATCGCGGTAGCCGAATGCGCCGCGGCAGCATCCCGGCACGACTCGATCGAGCGCATCGTGTTCTGCTGCTTCGATGCGGCCATGCTCGATCTCTATCGCGCTGCGCTCGCCCGCACGAAACGCTAGCGCACGCCGGGAAGCACGGCCTTCCGCATGCTGGACCGCTCCGGAATGACTGCCGCGGCGGGCTATAATCGCTGCACTTTCCCCGGCGGCGCCGTGAAAAACTTATGAGCGAAAAAGTACAGACCCATGTCGACGAGC
>Ga0255338_1001546_pt1 | contig 42190 bp, 37 predicted proteins | sample MeOH1_35cm_T4_19_FD_203715 | JGI IMG/M metagenome (GOLD analysis project Ga0255338, IMG submission 203715) | Sandy soil microbial communities from University of British Columbia, Vancouver, Canada - MeOH1_35cm_T4_195 | ecosystem: Engineered > Artificial ecosystem > Sand microcosm > Unclassified ... | reverse complement strand
CGGCGCTCTACTACCTCGGCATCCTCCAGAAGATCGTCTGGGCCTTCGCCTGGGTGATGACCAAGACCATGCGCCTCTCCGGCCCGGAGACCCTGAGCGCCTCCGCCAACATCTTCCTCGGCCAGACCGAAGCCCCGCTGCTGATCAAGCCCTACCTCAACACCATGACGCGCTCCGAGGTCCTCTGTGTCATGATCGGTGGCATGGCCACCGTGGCCGGCGCCGTGATGATCGCCTACATCAGCTTCCTCGGCGGCAACGACCCCGCGCAGCAGGTGATCTTCGCCACGCACCTGATCACCAAGTCCGTCATCTCCGCTCCCGCCGCCCTGCTCATCGCCAAGATCCTCGTGCCGCAGACGGAGGCCGTCAGCACCGAGGTCGAGGTCAACAAGGAGAAGATCGGCTCCAACCTGCTCGACGCCATCTGCCTCGGGACGACCGACGGCCTCAAGCTCGCCGTCAACGTCGGCGCCATGCTGGTCGTCTTCACCGCCCTCGTCGCCCTCGTCAACTACGTGCTCAGCGGCTGGCTCGGCGACCCGCTCGGGCTCAACGCCTGGGTCGCCACGACCACCGGCGGCGTCTTCAAGAGCTTCTCGCTCGATTTTCTGCTCGGCATGCTTTTCGCCCCGGTCGCGTGGCTGATGGGCATCAGCAACGACGCCTTGCTGCAGTCCGGCGCGCTGCTCGGCACGCGCACAGTGCTCAACGAATTCGTCGCCTTTATCGACCTCGCCAAGCTCAAGGACACGGGAGTCTACACCGATCCGCGCAACCTGATGATCATGACGTATGCGCTGTGCGGCTTCGCCAACATCGTCTCGATCGGCATCCAGATCGGCGGCATCGGCGCCATCGCCCCCGCCCAGCGCGAGAACCTCGCCAAGCTCGGCGTGAAAGCCCTCCTCGGCGGCAGCCTCGCCTGCTTCATGGCCGCGGCCATCGCCGGCATCCTCGTGCCGGTCTGATCCACCGGGTGCCCCATTGCCGCAGGATCGCGGCTCGCATCGGGGGCGCAGCTGCGTTTCTTGCAAAATCAGGGCATGGCGTGTTTTCAAGGCACCCAACCACCATTCTTGTCATTCTGACCGCAGTGAAGTCCGGTGCGATGCTCGCCGGCCGTAGTCCTGCTGGATCCTTCACATGGCGCAGGATGAAAGAACGGGTTTGAAAACAGGTCTTGGCCAAACGGCTCCCGCTCCTCGCCTCGACGGACTGTAATCTTGTCTCTGCTCCCACGCGGCGCTTAATTGGGAGGAGCCCCTCTCCACTTCATGTCCCCCATCGCCTTGCCGGTGTTCCTCGTGTGCAACTATCTCGCCAACCCGATCGGTGTCCACGACACGAATCCGCGTCTCGCCTGGCAGCTCTCGCCGGTCGACGATCGTCGCGGCGTCGCGCAGAGCGCCTACCAGATCACGGTCTCCTCGCAACCGGGCGGACCGGCGGACCTCTGGGACAGCGGTCGCATCACCAGCGACGCCACCACGCAGATTCCCTACGCCGGCAAGCCGCTGCCGTCGCGCACCCGCGCCTACTGGCAGGTCACCTCGTGGGATGAGAAGGGCAATCCGACCACCTCGCCGGCCGGCGCCGCCTTCTGGGAAACCGGCCTGCTGAAACGCAGCGACTGGACCGCGCAATGGATCGGCGCCTCCTGGCACGGCGCCGGGCAGACCGGTGCCCCCGCCCCGTTCGTGCGGCGCAGCTTCAATCTCCCCCGGAAACCCTCCAGAGCCCGCCTCTACATCACCGCACTCGGCCTCTACGAAGCCTATCTCAACGGCACCCGCATCGGCACCGACTGTTTCACCCCGGGCTGGACCGACCTCCGCAAGCGGGTGCAATATCAGGTCTACGACGTCACCGCCCAGCTCGCGGCCGGCGACAATGTCATCGGTGCCATCCTCGGCGACGGCTGGTATTGCGGCCACATCGCGCAGCAGGGCCGCGAAAACTACGGCGACCGCCCGAAGCTCCTGGCCCAACTCGAGGTGACCTTTGCCGACGGCACGCGCCAGGTCATCGCCACCGACGGAAGCTGGCAGCTGGCCGCCGGCCCCATTCTGGAAAACGATTTCCTCATGGGCGAAAGCTACGACGCCCGGCAGGAACTGACCGGCTGGCTCTCGCCCCGGTCCGCCGCCGGCGACTGGCAGCCCGCGCAGGTCTTTGCCGACCCCGGCCTCGAATTGTCCCCCACCCTCACCGAGCCGGTGAAGACACACGAAAGCCTCTCCCCGCTCGGCGCGCCCAAGAAGGGTTCCGGCTGGGGCAGCCGCAGCCACCTCTTTGATTTCGGTCAGAACCTCGTGGGCACGGTGACCCTGCGCATCACGGCGCCCGCCGGCACCACGCTCAAAATCCGCTACGGCGAGATGCTCGATGCGAAGGGCGAACTCTACACGGAAAACCTCCGCACCGCCCGCGCGACCGATTACTACACCTGCAAGGGCGACCCCGCCGGCGAGAGCTGGACGCCGCGCTTCACCTTCCACGGTTTCCGCTACGCCGAGATCAGCGGAATTTCTGCCGACATCGAGGTCGGCGCCAGCGCCCTGACCGCCCATGTCCTCCACAGCGGGCTGCCGGCCGCCGGCGAATTCACCTGCAACGATCCCCTGCTCAACCAGCTCCAAAGCAACATCCAGTGGGGCCAGCGCGGCAACTACCTGGAGGTGCCGACCGACTGCCCGCAGCGCGACGAGCGCCTCGGCTGGACGGGCGACGCCCAGGCCTTCATCCGCACCGGCGCCTGGAACCGGGATGTCGCCGCCTTCTTCACCAAGTGGCAGCGCGACATCGCCGATGCCCAGCTCCCCGAAGGCGGCGTGCCCGCGGTCATCCCCGCGGTCAAGATCGTCCGCGGCGACGGCGGACCGGCATGGGCCGATGCCGCGGTCATCTGCCCCTGGACCATCTATCAATGCTACGGCGATGTCGCCCTGCTCGGACAACACTACGACTCGCTGCGCCGCTACGTGGATTTTCTCGGCACCCAGTCGCTGGATGACATCCGCCTGCATCCCGCCCTCGGCAAACGGGCCGGCTACGGCGACTGGCTCGCCCTCGACGGCAGCGGCCTGACCAGCGGCGGCACCCCGAAGGATCTGATCGCGACCGCCTTTCATGCGCACGATGCCCGTCTGCTCGCGGCCATGGCGCGCACCCTCGGCAAGACGGACGATGCCGCGCGCTACGACGCCCTCGCCGCGCGCGTCACCCAGGCCTTCCGGCGCCGCTTCGTGACCGACGACGGCCTGGTCACCGGCAACACGCAGACCAGCTACGTGCTGGCGCTGCACTTCGACCTCGTCCCGGCCGAACTGCGCCCGAAGCTCACCGACGCGCTCGTGCGCGACATCAAGAGCCGGGGCAACAAACTCAGCACCGGCTTCGTCGGCACGCCCTACCTCCTCCACGTCCTCGCGCGCGAGGGCCGGCTCGACGTCGCCTACCAGCTGCTCCACCAGCAGGAATGGCCGTCGTGGCTCTATGCGGTCACCCAGGGCGCCACCACGATCTGGGAGCGCTGGGACGGATGGACGAAGGACAAGGGTTTTCAGGACAAGGGCATGAACTCCTTCAACCACTATGCCTACGGCGCGGTCGGCGACTGGCTCTACCAGGTTGTGGCCGGCATCGAGATCGACCCGCTGCGGCCGGCCTACAAACACATCCTCCTGCAGCCGCAACCCGGCGGCAAACTCACCACCGTGAGCGCGAGCCATCAATCGCCCCACGGAACGGTCGCGAGCAGCTGGCGCCTCGGCGAAAACACCTTCGAATGGGACGTCACTGTGCCGCCCAACACCACCGCCACCGCGCGCTTCCCCGTCCCGGCCGGCGCCGTGATCCAGGAAGGCGGACGCCCGATCGCGGAAAGCCCCGGCATCACCGCCGCCAAATCAGCCTCAACCGCCCCGACCTACGAACTGGTCTCCGGCCAATACCGCTTCCAAGCCCGCTGGACCGCCGCGCCCTGACCCGTTTCCCAACCAACAACAGAAGATCCTCGGCGAAAGCCTGATTGAGTGGCTGCGGCTTCCAGCCGCAGGTCATCACCGGCAGGCCTTGCGGTAGGGCGCACCGGCCCGGTGCGCCGCGGCGGGAGGACCGATCCAATCCAGTCCGCGATGAGCGGACTCCCCGAAACCAAATCCCGGAGGCGATTAGCCGGAGGGTGGCCTCGAAAGTTTCGCCCGTTGGCGAAACTCATTAGTGGTTCCCCAAACTCAGGGCGTTGGGTTAACAGCGATCTATCCCGAAACCTCTTACCAGCCGAGAGCCTTCTTGTCTGCGTCGTGCCGTCGGCCATACATTGCCGCCATGCCCGCCCCCCCTCCGCCCGTCCAGCCCGCGCCCCGGCGGGAGATCATCTGCTCCGACGCGATCGCGTGGATGCAGACCCGCGGCCAAATCGACGGCGCGTGCGCGGTGACCTCGCTGCCCGACGTGTCCGAACTGGGCAAAACGCTCCCGGTGTGGCGGGAATGGTTCCTGGGCGCCGTGCGCCTCGTGGTGGCGTCGGTGCCCGCCGACAGCGCCGCCCTGTTCTTTCAGTCCGACATCAAGCGCGACGGCGAATGGATCGACAAAGGCGTCCTGGTCATCCGCGCCGCCGAGGACGCCGGCGCGCGAGTGCTGTTTCACAAGATCGTCTGCCGGCGCCCGCCGGGGATGCTCACGCAAGGTCGGCCCGGGTTCACCCACCTGATCGCGGTTTCCCGGGAGATGAAGTGCCCCGACATCCTGCCGATCCCCGACGTCATCCCCGACGCCGGCCGCAGCCTCTGGGTGCGCGCGATGGGCGTGCGCGCTGCGGCGCACGCCGTGCGCTTCGCCCGGGACCAAGTGGGGGCGAAGCTGATCTTCGACCCCTTCTGCGGCGTCGGCACGATCCCCGCCGTAGCCAACGCCCTCGGCTCGGATGCTCTCGGCATCGAACTCGCCAAGAAACGCTGCGAGCAATCCCGCGCGCAGACCGTAACGCCCGCGGACCTCTAACCGGAACGGTTGGCCACAAAAAGCACAGAAGGCGCAAAAGCCCGATCCGGTTTAACACAGAGATCGCAGAGAGCGCGGAGGGTCTGAGCCCGAAATGTGGGAGGGGCTTTACCTGTCGGGCCATAGCTCGAAGAGCGACGGCTGGCGCTGCGACGGTCGTGAGGACTTTCATGTGCTGCCACGCAGCTTACGGAACACCTCACCGGGAGAGTTCATCCCGAAGATCCCCATCGGGGACGTGGCCAGCTTGAGCGAAAGCTCCACCGGTGACTCGTCGCGGTATGCCAGGTGATATTTCGCCATGGAAATCAGATCATTCATGCTGCCCATGATGGAACGGTCGGGGATCGGCGCGAACTGGACCTCCCCCAATTCAGGCGCGATCCAGCGCTGGTAGTGGAACTCCAGCTCGGTGCCGCACATGACCAGTTTCACGCTGTCCGCCAGCCGGGTAATGAGGTCGTGCTCATCCGTCACGCCCTTGCTGTGCGTGAGCACCGGGTAAAGCGAGGCGGTGTTGAAAAAGATCAGATAGCGATAATGCCCCACCCGGAACTCATGCGCGCACCAATCCGCCACGCGGTTGGCGACCGGCGGCGGCACCGACGGCACTTCCAGCCGCAACCGTTTGGCCAGCATCTTCGTGGGACGGATCGTGAGCATGCCCCCGGTTTGCCAAAATGAACGGCCGATGCAATCCCTCGCCGGCAAAGCGCCCTCCGTCTTCCACCACGCCCTCGGGATCGCACTCGCCAAGAAACGCTGCGAACAATCCCGGCAGCAAATCGTGACTCCCGCGGACCCCTGAACGGAGACAACGGACAGATTAGCCACAAAAAGCACAAGAAACACAAAATATCACAGGATGAATTCCCATGATCGTTTTTGTGCTTTTTGTGGCCAACCTGCCTCGGCTCCGCGCTCCCAGCTCCATGCTACCGCTTCGCCTCATACCGCAGCGCCACCGCCCCGGATTTGAACTCCACCCGGCCCACGAGCTTCAGGTCGACATGCTTCGAAAGACCCGCGAACAGCGTCGGCCCGTGACCGGCCAGCCGGGGCTGCACGATGAACTCGTATTCATCGATCAGGCCCAGTTCGGTCAGGGCCTGCGCCAGCTTCACGCCGCCGACGAACAGTCCCCTGCCCGGCTCCTGCTTGAGTTTCCGCACCGCCGTCCCGAGATCCCCGCGCAGAAGCTCCGCGTTCCAATCGACCTGGGTCAGGGTGCCCGACACGACATACTTCTTCGCCGCATGGATCGTCCGGGTAAACGGCATCATCCAAGGCGTCATCCACTCCGGCTTCACGCCCGTCCGTCCCGGTTCGCGAAACGCCGATTCCATCATCTGGTAAGTCACGCGCCCAAATAGGAGGGCGTCGGCCGCAGCGAGGCTTTCCGTCGCGTGCCGATGGGTCTCCTCGTCCGGGATTCCGGCCCGGTGATCATAACATCCGTCCAAGGTGACATTGAGTGAATACCGCAGCGGTCGCATGGTTCAGCCTCCAGGTTAATGGTTCCGTATCTCTACGAACAACAGTCGCTGACACGGACAGGATTGGCCACAAAAAGGCGCAAGAAGCGCAAAACAGAAATGGCACAGAAGGAAACAGAGGTAATGGAGGTTGGGAATCTCTGTGCTCGGCGGAGCATCAGTGGTTAGTCCTTTCGGAAACAACCAATGCAGGTTGACCACTAATGCGTCGCCTACTGGCTCTGCTAATTGGTGAGCTTCACCTAATCGGTTCCGCTATGGGTTTCGGGGGTCGGCTGATCGCCGACTACAAGGATCATGTCGCGGCAATTAGCCGCGCCTCTGTCCCAAACCCGGAGCCGATCAGGCGGAGGGCTCAATCAAGCGCAGCCGGTAGTGGGGGTGCCAGAGCTCGTGCTCCACGCCGGGGACGACGGTGTAGGACCGGATTCCAGATCAAGGCAGAGAAGTATTGTTCATTTTCCATCGTTCATGGTTCGTCGCTCATTGGGGGCAGGCCGCAACTCAGGTCGTCAGTCACTTCAGCGGTTGCCACGATGGAAGCCCAGTTTGCGGCCGTGCCGAGGTTCATCCACCTCCGGGAGCAACAGTGGCATGATTTTCTGGTGCAAGGCCCGCAGAGCCGCGTTTTGGGTCAGCAGATCCTTCTCTATCCGCGTCAACCGGATCTCCAGCGTCGTGCTGCTCAGCATCTCCCGGCGCAACCGCACAAAGGCCCGCACCACATAGGTGCTCATGGCCACCGCCCGCTCACTGTTCAGGATACTGGCCGCCATCACCGCCCCATGCTCGGTAAAGACCCAGGGCAGATAACGCCGACCCCCTCGCCCGGCGTTTGAGGTCGCAATTTGCGACCTCAAAGCCGCGAACTCCTCCGCGGTTAGCTGAAATGCAAAATCACGGGGAAATCGCCGCGAATTCCGCTTGAAGGCCTCATTGAATCGCTTGGTCGAGACGCCATACAGCGCAGCCAAATCGCTATCGAGGATTACAGACTCATCTCGCACCCGCTGCACTCGGAGCTGGAGTTGGGTTTCAACAGTCATAGGGCCAGGCAACTGAATCCCGCCGGTGACGCCGGCGTGCGTTGGCCCGGAGGTGTTTCTGCGTCAGCCAACTGCTATCGGCAAATCTATTTACGCCGTCCCCATCAGCGGCCGGCGGGATCAGCGATCCCGCCCTACACCAACGTGTGCGAGCGCGGGTCACACCCAAAGCCACGGCTCGTCGGGGACGACTCGCCCTACCCTTTTAGCGGGTAATGTGTATCGGAAGCCAAGCGCGTTGGGGGCAACGCGCTCCACCTCCAAGGCGCGGCCCGCAGGGACGCGGGCCCTCCAAAGAACCGGCTCATCCGGAGGATTCGCCCTACTCTTCGCGTGAACCTAAAGGCGGTCCAACGCGGTCTTGATCGCCTGCAGGTAGTTGGGGTGCCAGAGCTCGTGCTCCACGCCGGGGACGACGGTGTAGGTGGGGGATGGGAAGTAGCGAGTAGTGGGTAGAGGGTGGTGAGTAGACGGAGAGGCGTCGGGCAGCAGTCGCAGATCGGAGTCCGGAGATCGGGGCGGTAATCTAGGGTCCGTAGCCCGTGGTCGGTGCCCAGCGAGGTAGAAATCATAGATGGCCGTGGCGCGGCGGTGCATCTGGGCGTCTTCCTCGGCGCCGACCAGGATGTCGGCGGGGGTGTCGGCGTTGCCGGCGCGGTAGGAGACCATCCAGCGCTCGGGCTCGTCGTCGTCCTCGAGGAAGAACGGCGAGATCGAGCCGAGGATCAGGTGCCGGGCGCGCAACGCGCCCAGATGCGCGTAGAGCGCGCCGAGGGAAAAACCCATCACGACCTTGCCCGCCGTCTGGGCGTCGACCTGGGGAAAGAGTTCGGTCGAGCCGAAGGCCGGCACCCGGCCGGGCCATTCCAGCCGGACAAACTCGGCCTCCCAACCGGAAGCACGCACGAAATCGACAAACGGCTTGAAGCGGCGCTCGGCGCCAGGCATCGGCGGGACAATGGTCAGCAGCGGCATGGACGGGAAAGTGAGAGTGAAAGTGAGAGTGAGAGGGGGCGGAGGGTGGAGGTCGGAGATCGGAGCGGGGAGCTTGGAGCGAAGAGCGGAAAGGTCAAATGGCGGAGGGGAAGTAGCGAGTAGTGGGTAGCGGGTAGTGAGCAGACGGAGAGACCGGCGATCCACCGGTTTGTCGGGGCGTTCCGCCTTCGCCGAGCTTCCGCCTTCGCCAAGGCACGGGCGTCGTCAAGCGACGCCCCTACAGCCATGGCAGGGCGTCAGGCGCGCAGGATCTTCTCCAGCGTCCTACCCTTCGCCAGTTCGTCGACCAGTTTGTCCAGGTAGCGGATTTCGCGCATCGTCGGTTCTTGGATGTCTTCCACGCGGACGCCGCAGACGACACCGGTGATCAGTTTGCGCGCCGGGTTCGGCTTGGGCGCTTTTGCGAAAAAGGTTTCGAAATCCGTCTGCTGCTTCAGCTGTTTCTCCAGCTGCTTCGGCGTGTAGCCCGTCAGCCAGCAAAGGATGGCGTCCACTTCCGCCTTCGTCCGCCCCTTCTTCTCCGCCTTGGCGACGTAGTAGGGATAGACGTTGGCGACGGGCGTCGTGAAGATGCGGTGCTTGGTGGTCATGAGGTGGCGAGGCCGATCACTAGGAGAAACCATGGCCCGGCGCCAGCCCGGACAGTCGGGGCGTAAAGCCCCTCCCACATTCTTCAATTGTAGGGCGGAATCGCTGATCCCGCCTGGTTCGCGGCGGGGTCAGCGACCCCGCCCTACAGGTGGCCCGGCAAACTGGCGGGCCCGGCCGGGATCCGGCTGCGTTTTCGCCAGAGCAGCATGAGGAGGAAGCCGATCAAAGCGCCGCCCAGGTGGGCGAAGTGGGCGATGCCGGCACCGAAGATTGAAAACCCGGTTACGCCGGAGAACAGATCGAGGAGCAGCAGGCCGGGGATGAAGAATTTCGCCGCAACCGGGACCGGCACGAACATCAGGGCGAGCTTCGCGTTGGGATGGAGAAAACCAAACGCCACCAGGAGCCCGTAGATCGCCCCGGAGGCGCCGAGCATCGGAGCCGCGTAGATTCCATAAAGCTCGAACAGCGCCGCCTTGACCGCCGGATTCGAAGGCATCTCGCCGCCCCCGTCCGCCAACAGGGTGCTGATCGTGGACGGCGTCAGCCCCGCCGCGACTAGGCGGGCGTGCAGGCCGTCGAACTCCTGCCAGTTGATGCCCGTCTGGATCAGCCCGGCGCCCACGCCGCAGAGAAAATAGAAAAGCAAGAAGCGCCCCGCCCCCCACTCCCGCTCCAGGATCGTGCCGAAGGAAACAAGGGCGAACATGTTGAAGAAGATATGGCCGAAGTCCGCATGCATGAACATATGCGACACCAGCTGCCACAGGCCGAAATGGCCGTTGGCCGGATACCAGAGCGCGCCGGCCTCGACCAGCTGTTCGCGTCCGCCGGGCAGCATGAAGCCCGCGGCAAAAGCCACAATGTTCACGATCAACAGGACGGTGACCGCCCGGGACATGCGATTCATCGGGCTACCGTGGTGATCCTCCCCCCGTTCGCAACCCCGGGTTAGAGTGCAATTGGGGTTCCTGCTGTTGTCAGCTGGAACGATTGCCCGCGAATGACGCGAATGGCCGCGAATCAAGAGCCGCTCAAATTTACTGACGGTGGGTCCAATGCCCCGAAGCTTCAGCCGTCGCCTGGCCTATGGCTGACAGGTGCTTCGGCTTGGGATTCCACGGCGAGGTCGTGGTTCCTCACCGGGAATTGTCATTGCGAGGAGCACCGCGACGCGGCAATTCATCCTCCATAGTGATGACCTCGCCCAAAATCGCCTTCATCGGTGCCGGCAACCTCGCCTCCGCCATCGTCCGCGGCCTCCTGACAAAAAAAGTCTGCTTCCCCGCCGACCTCGCCTGCACCAGCAAGACCGGATCCACCGCGCAAAAGCTCGCGGCTGATACCGGCATCGCCTTCGAGCCGGACCTGCCGAAGCTGCTGGCCGGCGCCGACACGGTCGTCATCGCCTTCAAACCGCAGTCGCTCGCGGGCGCCGACCCGCGCCTGGCCGGGCTGACCGCCGGCAAGCTCGTCATCTCCGTGCTCGCGGGCAAGACACTGGCGCGGCTCGCTCAGGCCTTTCCCTCGGCGCGCAACCTCGTCCGCACGATGCCCAACACCCCCGCGGCCATCGGCGCAGGCATCACGCCCTACTGCACGCTCGCCCCGCTCGCCGCCGCCGACCGCACGATCGCCGAAAATCTTCTTGGTGCGCTCGGACATTATCTCGAGCTCGACGAGAAACACATGGACGCCGTCACCGCCCTCAGCGCCGGCGGCCCGGCGTTTCTCTTCGAATATGTCGGCGCCATGCGCGACGCCGGCGTCGCCGCCGGCCTGCCGCGCGACACCGCCCAAAAACTCGCGATCGAGACCGTGCTCGGCTCGGCCCGGCTGCTCGCCCGCGACGGCGGGGAACCCGAGACGTTGCGCGACAAGGTCGTCTCCCCCAACGGCACGACCTTTGCGGGCCTGCAGGTGCTGGCCGCCCGTCAGTTTCGCGAGACGATCAAGGAAACCATCCTCGCCAGCACGCGGCGCGCCGGCGAGCTGTCGCGCGACTGAGCCGGATGCGCTTCTGGCGGATTCTCACCCTGCTCCTGGTAGTCGCGGTCGCCGGGATCAACCTGTGGCGCACGGAGCTCGCCGCATTCCACTGGGGCAGCCCTGCCGTCCCCCAAGCCGGTTACATTCATGCCGTAACGGCCGCCTTCTCCGTTGCGTTTGCCTGGCTCATCGGCGCCCTGCTCACCGGCCTGCTCTGGCCGCGCCGCGGCGAGACGGCGCTCGTCCTCTCTGTCGGAGCGGGCATTGGCTTCGGCATCGCCGCTCTTGTTTTCCACGTCGCCTCGCAGATCTCGTCCCAGCCGCTGCTCGTCGCCTTTCCCGTGGAACTGCTGCTGAGTTGCACCCTGCTTTTCATCTGGCTGAGAAAGATGCGCGCCGTGCCGCCCCCGCCGGCCGCGCCCAAACCGGCGCGTTCCTGGCTTGGCTCGCTGGTGCGTCTGGCTTTCGGCGCCGGCTGCGCCATCGCGCTCTATTCGCTGGCGGTCACGTGGCGAACCGTGCCGGCCGAACTTTGCGGCGGCATGCTTCCTGGAGGGCTCCCGCTTGTCGCCGCCGGCACGGCGCGCTCCCAGGCCTACATCGGCTCCATCACTCCCTTCCCCGCCGGCTTGGGCTCGCTCTTGTTCAGCCTCGCGACGCTGACCCTGCTCGTTGCCGGCGTTAACCGCCTGCGCAACCGTCTCATCGCCCTGACCGGCGGCCTTGTGCTGCTCGGCACGCCGTTCTTCAGCCGCTTCACCCCGGTGGAGCACGCCGATGTCCCGTTCGGCTTTTTCCTGCTGGCCGCGACGGTCCTGATCAGCATCGCCCGCGACGACGGAGACCGCGGCCTGCTGTTCCTCGCGGGACTCGCCGCGGGACTCGCCGCATGGACAAAAGCCGAGGGTTTCGTCTTCTGCCTGGTGTTGGTGCTCACCTTCGCGGTCAGCCAGCTCTTCACCAAAAACTGGCGCAATCTGCCGCCATTGCTCGGCGGACTGCTCCTCCTGCTGCTCCCGTTGTTCTGGTCCGGGTTCGCGCCCACCTCGGCGGGCAGCTTGACCGACTGGTCGCGCTATCAGCTCATCCTCCAGGCTTGGTGGCGTGATCTGCCGCATTTCGGCGAATGGTATTCGCTGCCCTTCCTGGTGATGGCACTGCACCTCGTCGGGCCGAGACCCGGTTGGTTTGAACGCCGGACCGTCGTCGCGGCGGTGCTGCTGCTGATGATGATGGCGGGCTGCTCGGCCGCCTACCTGCTCGGTCCGGCCAACCTAGCGGAGCACCTCGCGGAATCACTGGCGCGCCTGCTCATGCAGGTCTGGCCGGCGGCGATTTTCCTCTGGTGTCTGCTGGCCGTCAGGGCTGCGCCGGCGGCCGGGCAAACGTCTCCGGTGGAATTGACGGCGGATTCGCCTCCTCGCCTGTGACGCAGTCACCGGACGAGTCCTCCATAGGCTTGGCGACGGAGGACTTGTTTGCCGCGGATTGAACCAGCTACGGTCGCGCAAAAGTGCCCACCGGGATTTCGACATTCGCCTCCATCCGGTCGACCAGCATGATGTAGAGCGTGCGCCCGTTGGCCACGGTCTCGATCCGATGCGGCTGAAGCACGCCGGCGACCTCGCGGAAATCCTTGAAGAAGGTGTCCACGGCCACGCGCTTGTCCCCGGACACCCGGTAGGCCGTGCGCTTCACCACCTCGCTGTTTTCCGCATCCACCCAGAGGAAGAATATGTCGTCGGTCTTGCTCATGAGGAGCAGCTTGTAGGCGGTGCTGCCGTTGATCTTCTCCTCGCCGGCGTAGTCGACCGAGTAGCCTTTTTCCGCAAAGTTGACCAGCGGGCCGTCGAAATCGGCATTGGCGATGAAATCCTTCGCATCGCCCGCGCCCATGTCCTGGGGCAGACCGCTCTTCGATTCCGAATGGCTGATCCAGGGAGGACTTTGCCCGTCGTAAACCTGCACCACCCGGCGCAACGGCGTGAAGCTCTCCACCCGCAACCGGTTCGGTCGCTGCGCCACCAACGTGAACGGCACCACCTCGGTGTTGATGAAGGTCCGGCCCTCGACCCGCAGCGCCGTCAGCGCCGCCAGTTTTTCCCCGGCCCGGGCGGCATGCTTCCGGGCGATTTCATGCCCGAGCTGGGCCTGTCCGCTGATCGCCAGGGTGAGCATCGCAGCCAGGCAAATGATCCGTCTTGGGGCGCACATTTCTTTCCACATGGTTGACGCGGACATGAAGTGCCAAGTGCCAAGTGACAAGTAACAAGATTACCGCGACCCCATTCCGTCTCCTGCCATTTGTTTCTTGTTACTTGGCACTTGTCACTTGCCACTTCGGGCCTTCCCCTCCCTCCATGGAATTCGGCTGGTGGCAAAAAGACGACGAAGGGAAAAAACACCAGGTGTTTGTCGAGGTCTTCGGCAAGAACATCACCTGGCACAAAAAATACGGGCACAACAGTTCGTGGGAACCCTTTGCCCAGCCTCCGACCGACGCCGATTGGGACAAACTCATCGGCGAAGCCAAGCGCCGCGTGCCGCGCCGGCTCTTTTCCCAGAAACAGTTCGAGTTCATCCTGAGCCAGCGGCCGAAGTGATTTCCCAACTGTAGGGCGGGATCGCTGATCCCGCCCTACAGCATAACAGCTCAGAACCACCCGCGCGCCCGCGGCCAGATGAACAAAAACGCCGGCGCGATCTCCTGCGGACGTTCCGCCAGCCAGCGGTCGATCTCCGCCGGGGCAAACCAGTCTCCGCACTCGATCTCGTCCGCCTGCAGCGTGAACGGTCCTTCGTCCTCCGCCCGGTAGACCCACACGAACTCCTGCCCCGTCTCCTCCCGTGCCTCGATCTTGAACAGCGGCTGCAACGGCTTCCGCGGCCGGCAGCCGATTTCCTCCGCCAGTTCGCGCACCGCCGTGCCGTCATAGTCCTCGCCCGCGCCGACGTGCCCGGCGGCGGACGAATCCCACATGCCGGGAAAGAGATCCTTCGCCATCGACCTCTTCTGGAGAAACACCTGCCCGGCCCGGTTGGCCACGAGGATGTGCACGGCGCGATGCCGCAGCCCCAGCCGATGCACCTCGCGACGTGGCAGCTGACCGGTCACCCGGTCCTGCGCGTCCACCACGTCGAAGAGTTCGTCCAGATTCTGGCCCATGCGCCGTAGAGATCAGACCCCGAAGCCGGCGCGATATTCCTTCGTGATGAATTGGTTGGCCGACGGCAGGTTGGTGACCTTCATCGCCGAGGCGTCCCACTCGATCGGCTGACGGGAGCGGATCGCCACGTTGCTCAGCAGGCACAGCTCGGTGAGCTTCGCGGCGTATTCGAAATTGGAACCGGCGGCCGGGCCGCCCTTGCAGGCGCGGATCCATTCCGGGAAGTGTCCACCCTCCACGCGCGGCAGCGTCTTGGCCGGCAGCGTCGGCCCGAGCTCGCGCATTTTCACCTCGGGGATGATGCGCACGCTTTCATAATAGATGCTCGTGAGGGCGGTGGCCTTGCTGCCGACCACCAGCGTGCCGTTGGTCGGGAACTGGCGCCCTTCCTCCCAGCCGGCGGGCAGCGCCGGCTGCAGGCCGCCGTCATACCAGGTCCATTTGATCGCCGGCCTCGTGCCCTTGGCCGGGAAATGATAGGTGATCATCGACGAGGTGGGGGCGCTCAGCTCGTTGGCCCGCCCGCTGATGGCCTCGATCCGGCTCGGGGCGTCGAGCCCCAGCGCCCAGAAGGCGCCGTCCAGAATGTGGCAGCCCATGTCGCCCAGGGCGCCGGTGCCGAAGTCCCAATACCCGCGCCAATTGAACGGCGCATAGGCCGGATCGTAGGGACGGTCCGCGGCGACTCCGAGCCAGAGGTTCCAATCGAGCGAATCCGGGACGACGGGAATGAACTTGCTGTGATCGGGTCCCTTCACGCCCTGCGGCCAGATCGGGCGGTCCGTCCAGCTGTGCAGTTCGCGCACCTCGCCGAGCACGCCGGCATCCAGCCACTCCTTCAGGATGCGCGGGCCCTCGTTGGCATGGCCTTGGTTGCCCATGATCGTGGCCACCTTCTTCTCGCCCGCCAGCTTCGCGAGCTGCCGCGCCTCCCAGATCGTGTGCGTCAACGGCTTCTCCACAAACACATGCTTGCCGAGTTGGAGGGCCGCCAGCGCGATCGGGAAATGCATGTGGTCGGGGGTCGAGACCGTGACCGCGTCGATCTGGTTGGCATACTTGTCGAGCAACCTGCGGTAGTCGCGCTCGCGGGGAACATTCGGGAACTCATCGTAGGTCTTGGCCGCCCGCACGTCGTCGACGTCGCAGAAGGCGACCAGGTTCTCGCCCTTCAAGCCCTGCACCGCCGCCCCGCCCCGCCCGCCGACGCCGATGCAGGCGACATTCAGCCGGTTGTTGGGCGACCCGCCTGTAGTCTGCGAACGCAGGATGGCGGGAAAAGCCACGGCGGCAACCGAGGCCAGGCCGGTGGAACGGAGGAATGAGCGGCGGGATATGTCGTTTTTCATGGGTATGAGGGGATAAAAGACGCTGGACGTCCGGTCTACCAGACCGGACATGAAGACGAATGCTTAGGCCCCCGCCTCCGGCAGGTAAATCCTATATTCATTCTTGTGGTTGTCTTTCGCGTCCTTTCGTGCGTTTCGTGAGCGCCTTCCCACTTTTCCTATGGCCAAAATCGAAGTCAATCAGGTCGCCGAGATCCTCAAGAAACACAAACTCGACCCCTCCGTCCTCCGTGAGATCGTCGAGGAGATGAACGAGATCACCTCACCCGCCGCGGACGAGGACATCAAGCCGCCCGCGCCGAAAAAGCAGTTCGTCATCCTGCTCTCCGACATGGAGGGCAAGCTCCCGCAGAAGGATCTCACCGGCTGGGTCGTGCAGATCGCCGAGAACGCCAGCCCCTACTCCACCACCGACCGCATCTTCAAGGGGGCCTACGATTTCAACGCCTCCAAGAAGGGCCGCATGCTGCCGGTGAAGTCCGTCGGCGAGGCCCTCGAAAGCGCCAGCGCCAAGTATTTCAAGGAATCCGAGCTCTGGGTGAAAACCAAGCTGCCCGTCGCCGTCGTCGTCACCGACAACGTCCTCCCGAAAGACGAATTCAAGGTCGAGAAGGTCGACCGCCGCCGGAAGCTGGACGAGGAGTAAGAGCCTCGGGGCATTTGCCGAATCTCTCGCGGGCGGGGTCGCCCGCGCTCCAGTCGTCGCTTCTGGAGCCGCGGCGACCTCGCCGCGGTTTTCACCAGCCGGCCGGACCGACGCGCTTTTTTACCCGGAAAAAGTAAAAAAAGCCTTGGCACTCCCCGGCCGCAGGGGTGTCGTCTCCTTGGGGTCGCTCACATTTCGCCGTCCCGTGTTTCTATCAGTGCACCTGCCATCGGATATGTGAGCGGCGTCATCGCCCCGGACTCTCCGGGGCCCGCGGTCACGGCCGCGTCAACGCTCACCTGCTCCCGCCTGCGACTCAGCTCGCGGAGGCAAAACCCATATCGTCATGCAAGGCTTGAACCCTGAGTCTGCGCTCCCGCGCATCGGCATGGTCTCCACCCACGGTTACGTCGCCGCCGAACCCCCGCTCGGGGCGGCCGACACCGGCGGCCAGGTCGTGTATGTGCTCGAACTGTCCAAGAAACTCGCCCAGCTCGGCTTCGAGGTCGATATCTGGACCCGCCGCTTCGAGGACCAGCCGGAGATCGACATCGTCAACGACCGCGTCCGCGTCCTCCGCGTCCCGTGCGGCGGCCGCAACTTCCTCGACAAGGAATACCTCGTCCGCCACCTCGGCGAGTGGTCCGAGCACGCGCTCCGCTTCATCAAGAAGCACCGGCTCAAATATCAGTTCTTCAACAGCCATTACTGGGACGCCGGTTACGCCACCCAACGCCTCGCCGAGGCCCTCGACGTGCCGCACGTCCACACCCCGCACTCCCTCGGCCTCTGGAAAAAACAGCTCATGGAGCGCGATTTCCCGGATGACGCCGCGAAGTTCGAGCAGAAATACAATTTCACCCAGCGCATCAACGAGGAGACCCTCCTCTACCGTCACTGCGACGAGGTCATCGCCACCACGCCGCTGCAGGTCGACATGATCGTGCAGGACTACGGCGCGCCCGCCGAGCAGGTGCACATGATCCCGCCCGGCTACGACGACAACCGGTTCTTCCCCGTCAGCGCCGCCACGCGCCAGGCCATCCGCCAACGCCAGGGCTTCGAGGGCAAGGTCGTGCTGGCCATCGGCCGGCTCGCCCGCAACAAGGGCTACGATCTCCTCCTCGACGCCTTTTCCATCGTCGCCCCGCGCATCCCCGACGCCCGCCTGCATCTCGCCATCGGCGGCACCGAGCTCAACCCCGCCGAGCAAAAGATCCTGGATGAGCTCAAGGCCCAGGCCGCCGCCCTCGGCCTCGCCGACCGCGTGAAGTTCAGCGGCTTCGTGGCCGACGCCGATCTCGCCGACCATTACCGCGCGGCCGACGTCTTCGTGCTCAGCAGCCGCTACGAACCCTTCGGCATGACCGCCATCGAGGCCATGGCCTGCGGCACGCCCACCGTCATCACGACCCACGGCGGCCTCTTCCGCGCCGTGACCTTCGGCCGCCACGCGCTCTACGCCGACTCCTTCGACAAGGAGGATCTCGGCATCTCCATCGTCAAGGTGCTGCGCCACCCGCGGCTCTCCACCCGCCTCGCCCGCATGGGCGCGCACAAGGCCCGCAGCCTTTTCACCTGGACCGGCATCGCACAGCAGCTCACCAGCCTCATCGAGGAGCGCGCCACCGCCCTCGCCTTCACCGACAACGAGTGGGACGAGCCTTGGAATGACGGAGATTGAACGCTATCTACAAACTGCAACCTCCCCATTCACCATGAAGACTGCCTCCACTGAAAAGACCCCGCGCACGGTCATGGGCCGCGTCAAGGCCTCCTACCCGCGCCTGATCCACATCCTGGTGCCGCTGGATTTTTCCGGCAAATCCCGCCAGGCCCTCCGCTACGCCGTGCCCATCGCGCAGAAGTTCTCGGCCAAGATCCACCTCGTCCACGTCCTGCGTCCCGTGGCCAAGAAGGAGGAGACCGACCTGCCGCGCCTCCGGCAAGTCGCGATCAAACGCCTCGGCGAGATGTCCGGCCAGTTGCCCCCGCGCCTGCGGGCGGGCAACGCCGTCCTCGTCGGCAAGCCCGCCGACGAGATCCTCGCCCTCGCCGCCAAGAACGAGATCGACCTCATCGTCCTCACCACCAAGGGCCTCACCGGCCTCAAGCGCGTGCTGGTCGGCAGCACGGCCGAAACCATCATGCGCCAGTCCGTTTGCCCGGTGTTGTCCGTCCGCCGGCAATAAGCCATGACTCCGTCCCCCGCTCCCGTCCGCCTGTTCAGCACCGACCTCGACGGCACGCTGCTGGGCAACCCCGAGGCGTCGCAGCGGTTCAAGGCGGCCTGGACCGCCTTGTCGTCCGAGGCCCGTCCGCTGCTCGTCTACAACACCGGCCGGCTCGTCCCCGATCTCCGGCGTTTTGTCGAGAATGGCACGCTGCCCGAGGCCGACTATTACATCGGCGGCGTCGGGACGCAGATCTTCGACGTGCGCGCCGGCCGGCTGCTCGACGAGCTGAACACCCACCTCACCGACGGCTGGGATCTCGCCCGCGTCCGCGAGATCGCCGGCCATTATCCGGGCGTGCGCCCGCAGCCGCCCGAATTCCAGCACGATTTCAAGTCCAGCTGGTTCCTCGACCGGGCCTCGCCCGCCGCCATCCACGAACTCCGGCGGCATTTCGCCGCCGCCGGCCTCGACGTGAAGCTCGTCTATTCCAGCGCCCGCGACCTCGACGTGCTCCCGCGCCACGCCACCAAGGGCGGCGCCCTCGCCTGGCTTTGCACCCGCCTTGGTGTGCCACTCGACACCGTCCTCGTCGCCGGCGACACCGGCAACGACGCCAGCATGTTCCGCCTGCCCGGCGTCCGCGGCATCATCGTCGAGAACGCCCTGCCCGAACTTTTCGAGGCCACGGTGGACGTCCCGACCTTCAGCCCCCGCTCGATCCTCGCCGACGGCGTGCTCGAGGGCCTCTGTCACTACGGCGTCATCTGCGTGCTGCCGACCAAGGAGAAGACCCGAGTCAAGCGCACCGACCTGGACCCGGGCTTCCGGATGCTCTTCACCGGCACCAAGCTCGGCTCGCTCACGGAAAAGGAGCGCACCTTCCTCGCCACCGCCTACGAACAGGCCCTCGTCGCCCTGCGGCGCAACATCACCCCTCTCGGCTTCTCCGCCTGCTCGCTCGAGCACAACACCGTCACCGGCACCGACGCCAACTACCGCAGTGTCTGGGCCCGCGACGGCGCCATCACCGTCTCCAACACCCTGCACATCCCCGACGACGACATCCGCGCCGCCCAGATCGCCACCCTCGAGACGCTCCTCAACGCCACCACCCCCAACGGCCAGATCCCCGCCAACGTCCGCATCGACGACGGCCAGCCCGACTATTCCGGCGTCGGCAGCATCGCCTCCATCGACAGCGGCCTCTGGGTCATCAACGCCCTCTACAACCACGCCAACATCACCGGCGACCATTCCCTCCTCTACCGCCACGCCGGCCGCCTCCAGACGATCATGAACTGGCTCAGTGCGCAGGACTCCAACAACGACGGCCTGCTCGAGATCCCCGAGGCCGGCGACTGGACCGACCTTTTCGGCCGCAGCTACAACGTCCTCTACGACGAGGTCCTCTGGTTCCGCGCCAACGTCTGCTACGGCCGCATCCTCGAGCTCATGGGCCAGTTCGACCGCGCCGCCGACTACCTGCGCTGGTCGCAGAAGATCCGCAGCCGCATCCTCGACGTCTTCTGGCCGACGACCGCGCCCGACGCCAACGGCCCGCGCGCCAACCGCTTCGCCGACCGCCAGAGCGGCCTCGGCGACACGCAGTATCTGCTGGCGGAGATCACCCCCTTCGCCTTCAACTGGCGCTGTGACACCTATGGCAACATCCTTGCCTTCCTCATGAACGTGCTCGACGTCGACCGTGCGCGCATCGCCTTCCGCTTCATGTGGGGTGTCGGCGTCAACCAGCCCTGGCCCGTCGCCAACCTCTATCCCGTCGTGCAAGCCGGCGATCCCGACTGGCGCGCCTATTACACGGTGAACCTGCTCAACCTGCCGCACCACTACCACAACGGTGGTATCTGGCCTTTCATCGGCGGCATGTGGGTGCGCTTCATCCATCGCCTCGGCTTCCACGAGGTCGCCTGCCGCGAACTCGTCCGCCTCGCCGAGCTGAACAAACTCGGCCGCGACCACGAGTGGGAGTTCAACGAGTGGGCCCACGGCCGCACCGGCCAGCCCATGGGCAAGGCCTACCAGGCGTGGAGCGCCGCGTCCTTCCTCCGCGCCTGCCACGAACTCGAGGCCGACCCCGCCAGCCTGCGCGATGGTTGATCCCGCCCCCACCGTCATCTGCTTCGGGGAAATCCTCTGGGATTTCCTCCCGCGCGGCTTGTTTCCCGGCGGCGCCCCGCACAACGTCGCCTATCACCTCCACCAACTCGGCCTGCGCCCGCATCTGGTTTCCGCGCTCGGCCGCGACGTGCTGGGCGACGAACTGCAACGCCGCCTGCACCACTGGGGTCTCGACCTCCTCGGCCTGACCCGCCACCTCGGCCTGCCCACCGGTTACGTCACCGCCACCCTCGGATCCTCCGGCGACGCGCATTACGAGATCACCCCCAGCGTCGCCTGGGACCAGATTTCGCTCGGCGAGGACACCGTCCGCGCCGCCGTGCAGGCGCGCGCCGTGGTCTTCGGCTCGCTCGCCCAACGTTCGACCTACAACCGCGCCTCCCTTTCCCGTCTGCTGGCCGTCCTCCCGCCCGACGCCTTGCGGGTTTTCGACGTCAACCTCCGCCCCCCGCACGACGACCTGCACCTCGTGCGCGAACTGGCCGCGCGCGCCACCCTGTTGAAACTCAACTCCACCGAGGCCGCCCGCCTCGTCGAAAGCAGTCCCGGCTACGGCCGTGAAGAACCGCACGCCCGGGCCCTCGCCCGGCAGACCGGCTGCCCCATGGTCTGCATCACCGCCGGTGAGCATGGCGCCGGCATCCTGAGCGGCGACGAATGGCACTGGGAGGCGGCCCGCCCCGTCGCCGTGCGCGATACCGTGGGCGCCGGCGACGCCTTTCTCGCCGGCCTGCTTGCCGGCCTGCTCCGTCATCGCGAAACACCGGCCCTCGCGCTCGCCCGCGCCTGCCGGCTGGGCGAATTCGTCGCCGCCCGCGACGGCGCGACCCCGCCCTACCACTGCGATCCACTCGGCCAGCCCGTCGATGGGCGGTGAAGCCCTGCGGCTGGAAGCCGCAGCCACTCCATCAAATTCCGTAACCGGCTAGCTACGACCCGAAAGATGACCAAAAGGCCGAGCGGCCAAGGATCGGGTCCCCTCTTGGAGAGGGGTGGCGCGAAGCGACGGGGTGTGGAGAGGATTCGCCTCATTAGCGGGCCAATGGTTCACGCAAGATTTCCTCCCGAAAAGCCTCCCGCTGATCCGGATTCAGCGCGACGCGCCATTTCACCGAGCGATTCCACCGTGGAAATGACTTGAGGCGAAAATTCCAGCATTGCCGAAGAAAGACTTCAGCAATTATTTCAGCGCATGACCCCCTGCGGCAAAAGACTCGTTTCCGAGTCCCACTCACACTGTTAGGCCAAGACAATGCTCGCTTCGAAAATCAGCAACCAAGTCCTGCCCTTTCTCGAGCGCGCACAGGAAGAGGTAAACCGTCAGCAGCGCTTCCGTGTGCAGGGTTTTGGCGTGATTGAGGATGGGGACGTAATCGCGCGCATGGGGATCCGCTGCGAGGAAGAGCCGGACATGAAGAAACCGGCTTTGGCATTCGGGGTGGTCATCACTCGCATCGACCCGAAGAAGAAGCCTCTCGCACGCGGTGTGGTGATTTGGTCCGTCCCATGGATTCGAGATGTGCAGGACGGGCTGTCCGCATATGAAGCCCAGACCGAAGCATTCGAGCTCGATGGCGAACGTTTGCCGCAAGAGTTCCTCGACGACCTGAAGCGCCTTTTGAGCGTGTTCACGAATGCATTGCACCGTGGAGAACCAAGCCAAGAAAGCCTAGCAAATCCTCACAGCCAACTCCGGGGAGCTGTCGCTCCCCTCCGTGGCTGACCTCAAACGATTGGCGGAAGAAAGATGAATTCCACACTTCGGTTTCCAGCGTCCGTTGTCCTCATTGCCGTCCTCATCTGGGCCGCCCGCTGGCTCGACCGGAAGTGGCGCGAGAGGCACCCAGTAGAGAAGCCGTTTGCGTGGGGATATTTTCAGGCGCTCTGCTTTTTTCCCGCCGGCCTTCTATGGTTTGCGACGCCCTTTTACTACGGCGCGCTTTCTTGGCCACTCGCTATCGCCATCGTGGTTTATGGCGGCCTCGGATCATTTGCCGGCTATACGCTCATCAAAGAGAAGAAGCGTTGGGCGTGGTGGGTCGTCGTGATCGCCCAGTTGACTCTCATTACCTGGATTATCGATTTCTACTACGGCAGCAATCGATGGAAGGAGTTCCGATGAGAAAGAAGAAGACCGATCCAGCAGCCACAGCCGCAGTGCCCATGATCCCACCTGAATCGTCGATGATGCTTCCGCTCAACATGGCCCAGTCACTCAAAAGCGAGGTCTCGCCCGCCCGGCGGGCGTGGCTGATCTGATGCATTCGGCAAAAATGCGATTCCTCCGGATGATATTTAATCACCTTCGTATCTGGTGGCGCAGTTTGCCCCCAAAGACGCGAGTGCAGATCATAGCGTCCGTGCTTCTGGTTTTCGCCGGCACTGAGGTTCTTGTTCTTGCGCCATACATTCTCGATATCGCGGTGATGATCGATGTCGGCGGCCTTGTCGTGGTGATCGCCGCATTTCGATCGTCGGTTAGCGTTTCGATGATGCAGGTCCGCGCGCTACTGTCCGTGGCCCTTAAACCGATCGTGGCCGTTTCTAGAATTGGCGAGGTGTTATCCGATTTCGGCAGCAACATCTCACCGGATTGGTATCGCCGTTACTTTCTCGTCGATAGAATCGCCACAAGGTCGAGTGCGGCGTTTCTCATGCTAGCCGTCGGCGTGGCCGTTACGAGGTTAGTGGTGGGGATCGTCTGAACACGAAGCCAGAGCCCAATCGGGTATGTCCGAAGAACGAATCATCTACAATGGCATGCGCGTCACCGCCGACTGGCCCGCAAAAGTCGAAGAGGCTCAGCAGGTGACCGTCATTAAGATTTCCGGTGTAGATCGCCCCCGCGTTCGCTACGGAAGCGAAGAAGAAGATTGGGGCGCAGATCGGCAGGCATGTCATGACTGCGCGGTGATCAAGGGCCAGTTTCACGTTCCAGGGTGCGATGTAGAGCGCTGCCCGAATTGCGGAGGTCAGCTGCTCTGCTGCGATTGCGAAGTCGAAGACTATTGAAGAGAGGCCATCAGCCGTCACAGCCAACGCCCACCATCCGTCTTTTTCGGTCACGATAACTTCGCTCCAAAACAATGCGTGCTTTTTCAATCCTGGTGGCTTGCCTCGCTATTATTCTGTCGGGATGCAGCGCGGTGGCGCACAGCGCTGGAGCGAAAACCGAGATTCGCGGACGAACAGTGCATCAGGATGGATCACCGGCGCCCGATGTTCATCTGCGAGTGAATGGTGTCCACACGGGCTACCTGTTGATCATTCCGGTTCCAAATGCACTTCGCCTACTGCGAGAGATGAAGAGCGATTCCGAGGGACGCTTCTCGTGCACCGTTCCGGCCTACGAGGAGTATTATCTGGAGCCGAACGCTGATTTTGTGATGGGCGTAAGCACGAAGCGTGAATTTCTCGAGAAGAACGAAGTAGTCATCAAAATCAGATGAAGAAGGCGCCGAACTCGGCGCGTCAAGTCGTCGCCCCCTACGGTTCGCACGCAACTCGTCCCGAGTGGACAAAAGCCCAGCGGCACGCCGGCCAGCGGCGGCCCTACAGAACAGGGCTACCGCAATCCCGCCGCTTCCGGCTTGAGCCCGCGGGCCCGGAGCGCCTCGGCCACGGCCTTGAGGTCGAGCTTGGCGCCGGGCTTCACGTCGTTCCGCTTATACCAGCCTTGGTTCATCTCCAGGCAGAACTGGATGCTGCGGCTGCGCGAGGGCACCGTCTTCTCGTCGAGGGGATACAGCGGATAAATCTCCTTCAACTCGCCGATCTCGTCGAAATAGCCGATGTCGAGCGGCAGCGTGGTGTTGCGCATCCAGAAGCCCTGCGGCTGCGGCACCGTGAAGACGAACAACATGCCCTCGTCCTCCCCCATCGTCTTGCGGAACATGAGCCCCTTCTGCAACTCGGCCGGCAGCGCCGCGACCTGCATCTGCACCATGCGCTCGCCGATCTTGATGGCGAAGCGGTCGTCCACGGTCTTCGGCGCGGCATCCTTGTCCGTGCCGGCGCGGCCGCAGCCTGCCAGCAACAGGACGCCGAGCAATCCAGAGAGCAGGATTTTCAAGAAGGAGAAAGCACCCGTTTGAGTCGGGCGCAAAGAGTCAAAGTGCTGGAGCGCGGGCGACCTCGCCCGCGAAAACGTCCGATCAATCCCATCACTCATGCACCACAGCGAGGTCGCTGTGGCTCCAACGGGCGGAGACCATGAAGAGCAGCTTTCCCGGCCACGAAAATTAGTGTTCATAAGTGTCAATTAGTGGTTTCACTGCATTGACCTGAATCGGCCCCGTCCCGCAATCCTCAATCGCTCCCTCACTCACTTTCACTTTCATGACCCCCTCTCCCCTGCTCTACGCCGACACCCACGCCAGTGCCGACATGCTCTATTTCGGCCGCGTTGAGGTGCACGACCCGTTCATCGCCCTCGGCGTCGGCGGGAAAAAGATCACCGTCCAGAGCGCGCTGGAGTTCGGCCGCGTGAAGAAGACCGGCGGCTTCGACGTGGTGTTGCCACGCGAGAAATGGCTCGCCCGCGCCCAAGAACTCTACGGCCCGAAGGCGGGCGTCGCGGAAATCATCGCCGCCCTTGCCGCCCACTACCGTCTGCGCTACTTCCGCGTGCCGGACGACTTTCCGGCCTCGCTCTACGTGAAGCTCACCAAGCTCGGCCTCCGCCTGACCTTCGCCGACGGCCTCCTGTTTCCCGAGCGCGAGATCAAGTCCGACTGGGAAGCCGACTGCATCCGCGAGGGCAACCGGCTGTGCACGGTCGGCTACACTGTGGCGGAGAAAATCCTGCGCGCCGCGAAGATCAAGGGCCGCTCGCTGATTTACCGCGGCAAGCCGCTCACCTCCGAGTCGCTCCGCTTCGCCCTCGAGACCGCGATCGCGGAACAGGGCGGCAACCCGCAGGACACGATTGTCGCGGGTGGCAACCAGGCCTGCGACCCGCATGATCGCGGCTCTGGTCCGCTCCGCCCGCACGAGCTCATCATCATCGACATCTTCCCGCGCGTCGTGAAAACCGGCTATTTCGGTGACATGACCCGCACCTACCTCAAGGGCCGCGCCTCCGCCGCCCAGCGTAAACTCGTCGCCACCGTCCGTGAGGCCCAGCTGCGCGCGACCAAGACCATTCGCGCCGGCGTGGACGGCCGGAAAGTCCACCAGGCCGTCACCGACTGCTTCGCCGCCGCCGGCTACGTCACCCGGCAGACGAAGAACGGCGCCGTCGGCTTCATCCACGGCACCGGCCACGGCCTCGGGCTGGCGGTGCACGATCCCGGCCGCATGTCGGCGGCCGTCTCCTACCCGCTGAAAAAAGGGTCCGTGATGACGGTCGAGCCGGGCCTCTATTATCCCGGCCTGGGCGGCTGCCGCTGGGAGGATGTCGTCCAAGTCACCGCCACCGGCTCCAAGCCGCTCTCGAAATATCCCTACAACTGGGAGATTCGGTGAGAAGAATTCTCGTCACAGAGCGCACAGAGGTTGAACACCGAGGGCACCGAGAAACGTTTCACTTCAGGGCTCCGATCCGAGAATGATCCACCCTCAACCTCCTGCTGCCTCTGTGTCTGTTCTCTGTGTCCTCTGTGACCCAAGCTTGGGCGGTTTCCTCCTCCAATAACCATGCCCGAACTCGCTGAGGTCGAATTCTTCCGCAAACGCTGGAGCGCCGGACACGGCGCCAAGGTGCTCGCCGTGCGCCTGCACGAGGGCAAGAAGGTTTTCCGCGGCACCGGCACTGCGCTGCTGAAAAGGAAACTCACCGGCGCGACGCTCATCGGTTCCGAAACCTCGGCCAAGCAGATGCTCTTTCGCTTCAGCGGCGGTGGCCTGCCCCGAGCGGAGTCGAGCGACCAGTCCCGAGCGAGGTCGAGGGGGTGGCTGGGCATCCACCTCGGCATGAGCGGCGAACTGCGCGTCGAGCCGCCCGACTACATCGCGACCAAACACGACCATTTCATCCTCGTGCAGAAACAGCGGCAACTCGTCTTCAACGACCCGCGAATGTTCGGCGGCGTGCTCTTTCACACCGGCAAGACACCGCCGGCCTGGTGGACGCGCATCGCCCCGGCTATCTTGTCGCAGTCCTTCACCGTCGAGGCCGTCGCAACCTTCCTTCGCCGCCGCGCCCGCGCCCCGATCAAGGCCGTGCTGCTGATGCAGGAGCGCTTCCCCGGCATCGGCAACTGGATGGCCGACGAAATCCTCTGGCGCGCGGCCATTCACCCGAAACGCCCGGCCGGATCGCTCAAGCCGGCTGAGATCCGCACCCTGCACCGCGAATGCCGCCGCGTCTGCCGGCTGGCGCTCGATACCATCGCCGGCAAGGGCCGCTACCTGCCACCGAACCTGAACGCGCACATCCCGAAAACCTGGCTGTTCTGGCACCGCTGGGAAGACGGCGGCCGCTGTCCGCGCACAAAGAAACCCCTGGTCCGCGAGGAAGTCGGCGGCCGCACCACCTGCTGGTCGCCTGCCCGGCAGAAGCTCTGAACTTTTCGATTTTCGATTCTCGGTTTTCGATTCCGGACTCTGAGAGGGCGTCGAAAAAGGTAGGGCGCACCGGCCCGGTGCGCCGTTCAGCGAATGCACACCACGGGGTGAATCGCGGCGGACCGGGCCGGTCCGCCCTACCTACTGATACTTTTTAGACGCCCTCTTAGAGGCGGCACCGCTTTAGGAGCCGGCCTGGTGGGCGGGCACGTCCCTGTGCCCGCTTTAGGAAACGGCCGCACGGTGTCCGATCCTTGCCGGCAGAGGGACCTGCCGGCCCACCCGCTGAATTAATTCGTGACCATCCGTGGAATTCGTGTCGCGCCCTCCGCACATTCCGGTTCAATCGAGAATCGAGAATCCAAAATCAAAATGTCACGTATCCGACTCGACGAACTGCTGGTGACCCGCGGGCTCTCCCCGAGCCGTGCGCAGGCCAAGGCGCTCATCATGTCGGGCCGCGTGCGCCACGGCACCGAGCGGCTCGAGAAGCCGGGAAAGGAATTCCCTGCGGACTTCGAGCTCACCGTCGACCAGCCGCCGCGCTTCGTCAGCCGCGGCGGCGAGAAGCTCGCCGCCTATCTCGAGAAATTCCCGCTCGATCTCGCCGGCGCCCACCTGCTCGACGTCGGCGCCTCGACCGGCGGTTTCACCGACTGCGCGCTGCAGGCCGGGGCCGCCTCCGCGACGTGCGTCGACGTAGGCCACGGCCAGTTGCACGAGAAGATCCGCCGCGATCCACGCGTCACGAATTTGGAGAAGACCAACGCCCGCCACCTCGCGCCCGGTGCCCTGCCCCGCGCCAGCTACGACGCGGCGGTCATGGACCTGTCGTTCATCTCGCTCAAAAGCGTGCTGCCCGCCGTGTGGCCGTTCCTGCGGCCCGGCGGCACCCTCATCGCGCTCGTGAAGCCGCAGTTCGAGGCCGGCAAGGCCGAGGTCGATCGCGGCTCGGGCGTCATCCGCGACGACGCCGTGCGGACCCGCGTGCTGGCCGAGGTGCGGGATTTCGCCCTGCGTGAGCTCCCGGGTTCCGCCGTGGCGGGCGAAATGGAGTGCCCCGTGCACGGCGCCGACGGCAACCGCGAATACCTGCTGGGGCTGACCAAGGCAGATTGATATTCCAATATCCGCGTTTATCCGCGTAATCAGCGGAAATCCCATGGCGCCCTTCCACAAACTGGCCTTCATCTACAACTCGGAGAAACCGGGGGCCGTCGAACTGACGCACGAGTTGATGGAAATCGCCCGCCAGGCCGGCGCGAAAAAACTGAAGCTGTCCGGCGAGCGCAAGCTGCCCCGTGACTTCTTCAAGGGCTACGACGCCTGCTGCGTCATCGGCGGCGACGGCACCCTCCTCGGCGCCGTGCGCGGTGCGGCCGCCGCAGACATCCCGATCATCGGCGTCAACCAGGGCAGCCTCGGCTTCCTCACGACCTTTTCCGCCGACGAGGCCCGCGCGCAGTTCGCCGCCCTGCTCGGCGGCGACTACCGGATCGCGCGCCGCGAGCTGCTCGACTGCAAGACCGGCCCGCGCCGCAGCGACATCGCGTTGAACGACGTGCTGATCAAGGACGCCAAACCCTCGACGATCGTCCGGCTCGAGGTTTTCGCCAACGGCCAGCTCGTCACCGACTACACCTGCGACGGCCTGATCTTCTCCACCCCGACGGGCTCGACGGCCTACAACCTTGCGGCCGGCGGCCCCATCGTCCACCCGGCCGCCGCCGTGATCGTGATGACGCCCATCTGCCCGCACACGCTGAGCAACCGCACGATCATCTTCCGCAACGACGTGAAGCTCACCGTGCTCAATGTGAGCGAGGACTCCCGGCTGCTGGTGGCGATGGACGGCCAGCGCAACATGGTCGTCACGCAGGGCACCCCGGTGGAGATATCCATCTCGAAGCACACGCTGTCCCTGGCCCAGCGCCGCGACTACTCCCACTTCGAGGTCATGCGCGCCAAACTCAAGTGGAGCGGCGGATTGCTGGATAAGAAGTAAAGTGGCGCGCGGCCGGTGATAGTGTGGCTGCGGCTTCCAGCCGCAGATTCAAACAAGGCTCATCGGCTGGAAGCCGATGCCACTTCCGACACCGCATGACATAAGAGGTTTGGGCAGGGGCGGCGCTTGACGCCGCCCGCGGGCGCCGACAAGCGGCGCCCCTACAAGCTCCAAAGGTTCATCGCAGGTTGGTCGCCCGCGCTCCAAATCAAGCACCCCGGCTCGTAGGCCGGGGTGCGCGGTGGTTTTATTAGGGACGAAGCCTTCTCTACTTCTTCTCCGCTTCCTTCGCGGCTTTCTTGGCTTCCTTCTCCGCCTTCAGCGCGGCCTTGGCTGCGTCGTCGTCGGTCTTTTTCGCGGCCTTCTCGGCCTCGTCCAGCTTGCCGTCCTTGTTGGCGTCGTATTTCGCGAGATTCGCCTCCTTGGTCGCCTTGGCTTTGGCGGCGATGTCGGCCTTCTGCGCCGCCTGCTCGGCCTCGTCGAGCACGCCATCCTTGTTGGCATCATACTTCTCCAAGGCCGCCTTGGAGGGTTTCTTTTCCTTGGTCATTTCCTCCGCCGAGGTGATCGTCACCGCAAACAACAGCGCCAGCATGCCCAGCGCGATATTCAAGAAGGGTTTCAGTTTTTTCATAGCGCGCCGAGCGTAGTCATTATCTCCGCCGCCGCGCAAAACCGGCCTCGGCCTGAATTCAGGTGCCGTTTACGGTTTTACCACCAACTGGACCCGCCGGGCCGGCTGAAGGTATTTCAGCGCAAATTCCCGCACCGCCGCAAGCGACACCGCGTCGACGCGCGCGTCGTAGGTGCGCCAGTCGTTGACCGGCAGGCCGTAGATCGCGTTCAGCCCCGACTGCATGGCGCGGGCGGAATTCGTCTGCATCCCCATGCGCTTGCCGGCCTTCAGCCGGATCTGGCAGCGGCGCAGTTCCTCGGCGCTCACTCCGCCTGATTGCACGCGGGCGATCTCCAGGTTCAGCTCGGCGATGACCTCCTCGTAACGCTGCGGACTGGTGCCGGCGTAGAAATAGAACATCGCCGAATCGAGCCCGACGATGCGGCTGGAGCGCACGAAGTAGGCCAGGCTCTTCTGCTCGCGCACACGCTCGAAGAGGTTCGACGACATGCCGCTGAACAGCTCGTCCATCACTTCGCTCACGATGTAGTCCGGTTCCAGCAGACCCGGCCCGGGAAAGGCCTGGAAGACGATCGCCTGCTGCCGCGGCTGGATTTCCGTGAAATCGCCCGCCACAACACGCAATGTCGCATCGACCTTGGGCACCGCGCCTTTGGGCAGCGACGCCAGGAGGGCCTTGAGCTTCGGCACGAGCGTCTTCGCGTCGAAGTCGCCCGCGACGGCCAGCACGGCGTTGCCGGAGACGACAAGGCGCCGGTGCAGGGCGCGCAGGTCGGCGACCTGCATGGCCTTGAGGCCGGGCTCGTCACCGCCGCTCTCGATGGCAAAGGGATGGGCGCCGAAGAATTTCTCTCGCATCTTTTTCCGCCCGACCGTCACGACATCGTCGAGGCCTTCCTTGAGCGAGGCGAGGGCCGACTCGCGTTCGATCTCTAACCGTGCCGACTTGAAGGCCGGCCGCAGCACGGCGTCGGCGAGCAGCTCTAGAGCGAGACTGGAATCGGCTGGCAGCACCTCGGCATAGAGACCGAAGCTGTTGTTGCCGGAGAAGTCGCTGAAGGTGCCGCCGACCTCCTCGATCGCGCGTGCCACCTCCTCGGCGGAGCGGCGGGCGGTGTCCTTGGCGAGCAACGTGGCCATCAACGACGTCAGCCCGCGACGGCCGGCCGGCTCGAACATCGGTCCGCCGGCAAAGGCGAGCCGCAGGTGGAGGTTCGGCAGCGACTTGTTTGGCTGGAGCAGGAGTTTCGCGCCGTTGGGGAGTTTGATTTCCTCGAAATCCAAGGAAGCGGCCGGGGCGGAGACCGGCGTTCCGGCGCCGCCGGCCGCGGCGGCCGGGTTGGATGACACGACCGTCAGGCGCTCGGGCACGAGGTAGGTGCGCATGACGCGCTTGAGCGCGGCGGGAGTCAGGGCGAAGAGCCGTTCGAAATAGGTGCGCGTGTAATTGATGTCGCCCACCACGACCTCGCCGGAACCGAGGCGCGAGGCCTGGCCGGACATGGTCTTGCGCATGTTGATCTCGGAGGTCACGACCTGGCGCACAGCCTTTGCCAGCATTTTGGGGGAGATGCCCTTCGCGGCGATGCGTGCGAGTTCGCGCAAAATGGCGGCCTCGGCGGCGAGGCGCTTGTCGGGGTCGGCCAGGTAGGAAATATAGAACAGGCCGCTCGTGCCGGGGCTCCAGCTCATCGCGTCGATGGTGTGCACCAGGCGCGCTTTCTCGCGGATGCTCTGCCAGAGCAGCGAACTGTCGCCGTGACCGAGCACCATCGAGAGCAGATCGAGCGCCGGGGCGTCGGGATGCGTGAGCCCGGGGATCTGCCAGCCGAGGCCGGCGCGGGACACCTGCACGTCCTCGGCGAGATGCTGGTCGCGGCGCGAAAGCTGGGCGGGCTCGTCGGGCACGAGCACGGGGGCCAGGCGCGTGCGCGGGCTTTTGCCGAAATGCTCCGCGATGGCCGCGCGGGTCGCGGCCGGGTCGAAGTCACCGACGATGACGACCACGAGGTTGTTCGGCACGTAGCGGGCGCGATAGTAGGCCAGCAGGTCGTCGCGGGTGTTGGCGGCGAAGACATCGCGGTGGCCGATGATGGGCTGCCGGTAGGGATGCGTGCGGAACGCCGTCTCGAACAGCGCCTGCGCCAGCCGCTGGTCGGGATCGTCGAGGCACATGTCGATCTCGCGCAAAATGACTTCCTTCTCCTTGGCGACCTCCTCCGCGGGGAGGGTCGAGCGGAGCGTGGCGTCGGCGAGCAGGTCGATGGCAACGGCGGTGTGCTCGGCGGGCACGTCGATATAGTAGACGGTGCGGTCGAAGGTCGTGTAGGCGTTGATGTAGCCGCCGTGCGACTGGACGGTGGCGGAGATCTCGCGGCCGGCGCGGCGCTCCGTGCCCTTGAAGAGCATGTGCTCGAGATAATGCGAGAGGCCGGCGCCGAGTGACGCGCCCTCGTGGATGCTGCCGGTCTTCACCCACACCTGCACGGAGCTGACGGGCGCGGCGGTGTCGCGCTTGAGCAGGACGGTGAGGCCGTTGGGGAGTGTGTAGCGCTCGATGGTTTCTCGCCAGAGGGTTTCGAGCAGGGCGAGGTCGCGCGAGCGGACGGAGGTAGGCTTGGGCATGTCAGGGGATTGAAACCGAATGATGGGCAGAACTGCAAATACGCAGTGCGTCTTTAAGGCGGGGCGGACGCTTTGCCTTGGCTGGAGCCACGGCGACCACGCCGTGGTTTGAGTGTGGGAGGGGCTTTACGTCCCGACGGATTGCCGGAGGACGTCAAATGTCGGGGCATAAAGCCCCTCCCACAACCGGGCACATTGTTACTCTGCACTGCGGTCGCGCCGTGGGCGGGCCGGGACAAAGGGTTTCACGAACGCCTCGTCGAAATCGTAGATGTCGGAGAAATCCTCGCGGCGGTCGCTGTCGGTTTTGCTGAAGACATTATACTCGATCAGATTGAAGACGATGTCGCCGAAATCGGCACAGCGGGTGATGCCCCAGGTGTTGAGCACGGTCTTGGTCAGCGGGCCGAACTGGTCGAGCGCATACGCGCGGATGCCCAGCAGCAATTCGGCGCCGGTCACATGCTGGGATTTGCCAGTGCGCTCGGGGTTTTTGCGCCGCAGTTCCTTGACGGTATGGTCCAGCGCCTGCCGCACGAAGTTGTAGGCCTTGCGGTCGAAACGGGAGTCCTCCTTGCAGATGAGCCCGACGATTTCGGTGAATTCCAAGTCTTGCATGAATTTCAGGCCCAATAGCTAGCACAACCGGCGGCAGGCCGCAACTCTGCAAGCCCCGCCGCGAGGGCAGGCCGGTTGCCTGGAGGGAGGAATGGGCGGGGTCATTAAGCGCCATGAATTCTGGCCGGCAGGAAAACTTCAACTCGCAATATACCGGGATTGCTGCATTAAGCCCCTAGTCTCCTCCCCATGATTGCCGCGACCCAGTCCAACCACCCCTTGGCTGCAGTTACCCCTCAGACCGGCGCGGCTTCGCCCCTGGATGAAGCCCGCACCCGCATCCGCAACGCCGGCATGCGCATCACCCGGCCCCGCATCGCCATCATCGAGACACTGTTGAAGCACACCGGTCCCGTCAGCATCGAGCGCGTCCATCAGGAGCTGGGATCCCAAGGCTGCGACCTCGTGACGGTCTACCGCTGCCTGGCGGCCTTCGAAGACCTCGGCCTGGTGCGTCGCAGCTACCTGCACAACGGCACCTGCCTCTACGAACTCACGCTCCATTCGAACCGCCATTACCACATCGTGTGCAAGTCCTGCGGACACACCGACCGCGTGGATTACTTCTCCGTCGAAGGCATGGAGCGCATCCTCCAGGAACGCGGCTACACGCAGATCAGCCACGTCGTCGAGTTCTTCGGCGTGTGTCCCGCCTGCCAGCAGACCGCCGCCGCCCGCGGCACAAGCGTGAAGATCCCGAACGAAGCCGGCACCTGAGCGGCAGCGATGCAGTCAGGTGGGCGTCGGTTTCCATACCGACGCCTTGACGCGCTCGCAGATCCCCTGTCGCCGTATGGAAACCGGCGACCACCGGTCGGTGGAAATCTCGACAGAGGAAATTTATCGTTCGATTGCATTGCTCCGACTGAATGGTCGGACAATGCGAACAATCCAGGCGCGGCCGAGGCCGCGCCTTTTTTGCGAGATTATCGGACGGCCACGCTGGCAACACGTCCTATTGCCGGACAAAGCGGACGGCGTCGACCATGACGAAGTTGTTCGTGCCGGTGGTCCGGAACAGGACGCTGCCGCTGCTGCCCGCATTGAACGTGACCGGGCTGGTGGTCAGTTGCACCCACTGGTTGGCATAGGCGGTGTTCGCCTCATTGAGGGTCACGGTGGTGGTGCCGCCGGCATGGATGATGTCGATCGGGACATTCGTCGCACGGTTGGAAGCAACGGGCCAGCGGGTGTAGACATGGTAGCTGCCGGTTTGCCCGATGTTGGGCGTGAAGCGCACGGATTTGGTGCCCTTGCCGCTGTTGCCGTCGCTCAGGTAGTCCTGGTTGTAGTAGCCGGCGACCAGGTTGCTCGTGGTCCACGAACCGGTGATGGTCACGCGTGCCGGATCGAGATTGTCGATGATCTGTTCCGCGGCCGCGATCAGCTGGACGTCGTAGGCGGCCAAAGTGAAGCTGGTGCCCTCGACGGTGACGCTGACCGGCACCGGACGCTTGTTGACCACGATGGTGGAAGTGCCGTTGGCGAGCGCATGCACGCCGGCCGTGTCGGAGGTCGCGGCGAAGAGCAGCGCCCCTTTCCCGAAGTTATCGTGAATCTTCTGGTAGGCGGCGTAGAGCGGCTGCGGCAGTCCACCACCACTGGTGCGATTCGAGGTGAAGAGTCCCTGACGCAGCTGCTCCGCCGTGTTGTTCTGCGGGCCCCAGAGAAGCGACACCGCCGTGCCTCCGGCAATCTGGTGCAGGAGAATCGACGACATCACCGCCCGCTGGAAGTTGAGGTTCTTGTTGGCGGCCCAGCCATAATACTCCGACCACCAGAACGGCAGCGGCACGCTGGGCTGGTGGGGCAACGCGCGGACTTGATCCACAATCGCCTCGTAGAGCCAGGTCCGTGCCAGCACGCTGGCCTCGGTCACGTAGGTCTGGTTGCGCGTGAGCGAAAAGTCCGCGCAGATGAAGTCCGCCCCGGTCTTGTTCTGCAGCCAGTTCTCGAAACCGCTGCTGTCGCGCGTCGTGAGCGGCGTGGCGGAGGTCTCCGAGGCATTCCCCTGGATCGGGAGGTAGGGGCCGCCGATCTGCAAGCTGCCACCGTATCCCGGCACGCTGCGCAAGGCGGCGTAGGTTTCGTTGTAGAGGTCCATGTAGCGGGGCCAGTCCCAGTCGTTGGTGCCATTCCACAGGCCCTTCATCTCGTTCCAGACCTGGTAGTATTCCGCACTCGGGAAGGTCAGCGCGAGTTGCTCGGCCAGATTGGTGAAATTGGGATATTTGCTGCCGGGCGTGCTGCTTTCCGGAATCGGGGCCCGTTCGAGCCAGTCGTCGTCGGTGAGATCGGCGGGATCGTCGGTCCATTTCGTGCTGCCGATGGGACCACCCTTCAGCCAGTCGGGACAAAGGCAGAGGGTCACGATGCGACGCGTGTCCGTGTTGCCCGCGTAATTGGTGCCGCCGAACGACCAACCCAGTTCGAGGTCGTCCATCAGGGAAAACCTCGCGTCAAGCGTGCTCCACTGGAAATCACCCGGGCCGGGATGCGGGTTGCCCACGCCGAAACCCATCATGTGCTGGTTCTGCAATTCGGTCGAGTCGCGCAGGATGATCTTGCCGTTGTTCGTGGCCGTGGGGTCGGCGGCCGTGCCGCTATAGGACGGATCAAGGTTTTCCTTCGCATAGGAAACGCCGAACTCGGTCTGGCTGACCTCCGGCGCGACGCTGCGGGAAACGCTGATCGTGGCGCCACCCTGCCCCCAAAAATTATCGACGGCAAACTTGCCGGGAGTCGCCCCCGAGAAGAAGCGCACGCCCGCCGCGCCGGCGCCGTTGTAGGCGGTCGTGGCGGTGAGCGCCACATTGGCCGTGCTCGCCATCAGCCCGCGGGCGTTGGTGAGCGACAGCTGGAAAGTCGGATTGGTCCCGCCGTTTTGCGTCAGCTGGACCGTAAAGGGGCTGAGCTGGTAATACGACGGATCGTAGCGCGGCGTGAACAGCGTGTTGAATTTGTTTACGGCGACCTGCCCGCCGCTGCTGCCGGACATGGTGCCCGCCGCCAGGTCGAACGTCGCGTCCCAGAACGCCGTGCCCACGGTATTCGGATTGGTGATCGAGGCGCCGTAAAACAACCGCAGCCGCACATGCGACTCGTCGATCAGCGTCGCCACGCCAAGCACGCCGAGATCATTGCCCTGCACGCGGGCGAGGAGACCGACCGAACCGTTGGCCCACTGATACTGGAGGTGGTTGGGATTGGGCGACGGATACGAGATCGGAATCACGTCGAGTGAAACCGGCTCGTTCTGAAAACTCGTCTGGCCGCTCGCGGTGAGTTTGATGGTGGCAACGAGGTTCGCGGCCTCCGCGGCATTGAAGATCAGGTAACGCTTGGCCGAATCGTGGCTGATCGAGGTGCCGCCGGCCGGCGCGCTGAAATTGGCGGAATAATCCGTGGCCGCGGTGAACTCGTAGGAAAACGAGGCCGCCTGCGCGGACACAAGGCCGCCGGCCACGCCCGCCAGCAGCGCGATTCTGCCAACGGTGATCAGGCCGGACTGACGGAGGGTGATCGAGCCCGGAAGGGCGAGGAGCCGGGCGAATGAACGCGAGACTCCGGACAGACAGGAGGTATGGGAGTGCATGGGGTAACGGGAGGAAATGGAAAAGCAACGACCATGGGGGAACGCAGGCGGACGGTGGTCCGCCGGAGGGGGAGGAACGGCAGCGAACGGAAACTTTTCGGCCCGGCCGGGCCGATCGTCAGAAGCGGAACGTCGCGGTGAGCGAGCCCATGCGCGGCGGAATATAGCTGAGGTAGCTGGGGATGGCCACGTTCGAGACGACATGCGTGCCGAGATAGACCGGCTTGTCGTAGTCGAGCAGGTTGTTGACGTGCAACTGGAGTTCCACGGGGACGCGGCCCAGCTTGAGCGAGTAGCTCGCGGTGGCCATCGTGGTGAAATATTCCTCGGCGTAGATGTAGTCGTAGGCGCGACCAACCGCGTTGCCGATCAGCCGGCGGCCGAAGAAATTGCCGCCGAGGCCCAGGCGCAGACCCTTGAGCCGTCCGGTGCCGAGTTCGTAGTTCGCGAAGAAGTTCGCGCGCCACTTGTAGATGCCGTTGATGTCGCGCCCGTCGTTGGCGCTCGCGATCGTGTTCTGCAGGTTCTGAACGTTGGTATCGATGATCGTCGCGTTTTCCGGCGTCCGCCCGGCCTGCCAGGTCGCGAGATTGGCATCGAAGTAGGCTTTGACGTCGGGCAGGGCATTGGTGAGGCGGGCCTTGGGAAAGGCGACATTGGCCTTCATGCGGAAGCGCTTGGTCACGTTGACGGTGACATCCGCTTCCCAGCCGCGCGCGGCGGTGTCACGGGAATCGTCGACGACGTTGAACGGCGCCACGATCACCCGCTCGGGCATGCCGACGGCGGTCCAGAGATCGCGGACCTGGTTGATGAAACCCGTTACCTGAAAGAGGCTGTCGATTTCCTTGGTCTGATATCCGCCGATCGAGCCCACCACCTTGCCGTCAAAGAGGCGCATTCTGAGGCCGTAGCCGTAGGTGCGGGACGGGGATACGGTGACCGGGGTGCCGCGCAACCAGGGATTGGTCGTCCCTTGCGGACGAAATCCGTCGGTGGCGTTGCCATAAATGCCGAACGCCGGGAACTGCTTCGGAAAATAACTCAGGCCGACGTTCTTGCTCGTCGCCCGCGTGTTGAGCGTGCTCCGGTTGTTCCCGGTGAGACGGCCGTTGGTGAACGTGCCGACGCGATTGGCCTGCAGGTTGTCGTCGCGACGGATGCCGGCCACGAGCGTGACCTGGTCGTCGAGGTATTCGCCGATCAGGTTGGCCTGCACCGTCTCCAGCCGGTTGAATTGCCGGTCGTTGCGCGAATTGTAGCGGACGAATTCATAGCCGTCGATGGAGACACTGGCGGCTCCCGGAGTAATGCCGAGCGGCGCGTCGGCATCGGCAAAATAGCGGCGGAAGAACAACTGGTTCTCAAAGGCGTTCAGGGCCGTGCTGATGCTGGGGTTGTTCGGATCCTTGATCCGGGCGTAACCGTAGGTGCGCGGATCGGAGAATTTGTCCCGCCGCATGGCGACGACGCTGAAGGTGTGCTTGAACCACTTTGTCTTCCAGGGATAGGCGGCCGCGGCGCGATAGTTGTTATACCACTCCGGCACGATGCTCTCCTGATACTGGCCCTCCACGTAGTATCCTCCCTTGTTGGGATTGGGCTGGCCGTTCGGCAGCACGGCGTTCACGTCGGCATACACGGTCTCGAATTCCGGGAAATTCAGGCTGTTGCGGAGCACGCCGTTGGCGGAGCCGGCCACTTCCACGACCAGGCCGGAGCGAAACGCCTGCTCGAGGAACACGGCGAAATTATAGGTGCGGAATTGCGTGCGCTCTTCCGGGGGATTGATGCGGAAGCCGCGGGGGATGAAGGGGGCGTTCGTGCCGAACTGGGCGCGCGGCTCGTCGATGATCGTCAGCCCGTTGCCTGCCGAGCGGGCGAAATTCCGGTAGTTGATCACTCCCGGGGAGGCCGTGCTGAGCTCGGGTTTGTCACCATAACGCGCCAAGCCTTGCGCGGCCGGCGGATTCGCGGTCAGCGGAGCATTGACGAACGTGATGTGGTCCCAGGTGGAAATGCCATCCCGGTAGACGTGCCGGAACGGAGCGCGGCTGGTGCGGGCGTATTCGCCCTCGAAGCGGTAGGACGCGCCCCACCAAGGCCGGTAGGTCACGGCCAGGTCGATGCCGCGGCCATCGTCGAAGTAGCGGTCGATCCACGTGCGCCGCGCTTGATTGTAGGCATTCACGCGTGCGGCCAGGGTGTTGGTGAGCTTGCGGTTCACGTCGACGGCGGCCGCGAGCGTTCCATTGGTGTCCGTGCGCAGGCGGACGGAGCCGAAATTCCGGGGCATCGCGCGCTTGGTGACGATGTTCAACTGGCCGCCCGCGCCGCCGTCGCCGTAGACGATGGCGTTGGAACCGCGGGAACCCTCCAACCGCTCGACGATGTATTCATTGACCGAGGTCGGATAGGTGAAGAAATCACGCGTGTTGACGGTATTGCCGAGTCCGCGAAACGACACATTGCCGCCGAAATCGCGGTTGTCAGGAGCGGAGGCGGAGCTCTGGGCCCCGATGTCGGTCACCGTGGACGCGGTGAGCCAGCTGGCCGCGTCGAGCACCGAGAGCGCTCCGATGTCATTGAGAAATTCGCGGGTCAGAACCGTGGCGTCGCTCGGCGCCTTCAGGAGGTTCATGCTTAGCCGTCCGCCCGTGGTCGTGTCCGCGGCGATATAGCCGTCGTCCTTTTCGGCCTGCACGGTGAAGGGGGTGAGCACCAGGGTTTCGTCTTCGAGGCTTTGCTTCGGCGCGGGCGTCTGGGCGACGAGGCGGGTCGCGAGCACGCAACAGGCGAAGCAGGCGCGGGCAGTCAGTTTGGCTGGAGTGATCATCGGTGGGCAGTTAGGGTAATTTGGTGACAAGACCCTTCGTCAGCAATCCATCCAAAGTGAACGGGGACGACAGGGAGGGGAACGTCGCCAGCTTACTACAAGCCCCGGCATCCTGTCTTCCATCGTGCCTGATTAGATTTTGCATTTTTTGATATCGCCTGCACCTCCCTGACAAGACGTCCACGCTCGCAGCATGCCGCCCGGGTTCAACTCCGGTTGTGCACAACCCCATGATGAACCTCTCCCGTCTGACCCCTGCGCTCGCCCTGATCGCGAGCCTCCTCCCATCGAGTCTGGCTGCGGCCTCCGCCGAAAGCCCGCCGCCATCCGCCGTCTACGGCCGCTGGCAGGCCAGCCGGATCGGCAGCGGCGGCTATCACCAAGGCGTGTTGCTGTGCCCCACCGAGCCCCATCGCGTTTACACCTACGTCGACACCGCGGGGATTTTCCGCAGCGACGACGACGGCGAGACCTGGCGCCAGATCACGGCCGGCATGCGTCCGCGGTCCGTGAACTATCAGGTCCGCAGCCTGGCCGTGGATCCCCGCAATGCCGACGTGCTGCTCGCCGCTTTCAGCGCGGGCAGCGGACTCTACCGCTCGACGGACGGCGGCACGTCCTGGACCAACGTCCTGCCGGACGTCCCCTTTCACGGCAACAACGTCGACCGGCAGGGCGGACCGCTGATCGTGTTCCACCCGCGCAATCCCGATATCGTGCTGGCCGCCACGCAAGGCGGCGGCGCCTTCAAAAGCATCGACAACGGCCGCACGTGGCGCCGCACCGGCCTCGAGGGACACTACGCGACCAACCTGGTCATCGACCAGGCGGAGCCAAACCGGGCGTGGCTCTCGGCCAATCCGCGCGCGCTGCGGAAAGACGGCATCCCCGCCGATGCCATGGCTGTTCCGAAATCGGCGCAGGCCCCCTCCCCGGCCGATGTGACCAGGCATCGCGGCGGATTTTACGTCACGGAGGACGCGGGTGAGACCTGGCACCTGCTTTTCGAGCACGCCCCGAAAAAGATCGTCCAGGATCCCGTGGCTCCGGAGACGCTTTACGGAATCTTCGGCGAATACGGCATCATCCGCGTGAGCCACGATCGCGGAATCACGTGGAGCGAATTGTCCGACGGGCTGCTCCTCGATCGCGCGACGCTCGACACCTGGGTCGGTTCCTACAGCGACCACAAATACCTGGCGCTCGCCGCCGGCCCGGGCTTTGTCGTCTGCTCGTCAGGCAAGGGAACTTTCTACCGCCTCGAGCGCGGGCAAAGCACGTGGAAGAAGATCGATCTCGAAGGCGTGCGCTATCCCGGCCACGTGTGGTCGCGGTCCAAGGAGCCGGCGGGGTCCGCCCCGGATCCGTTCGGGCGGCGCAACCATTTCGCCTCCGCGGTCTCCAGCATCCTCATCGATCCCGCCAATCCCGACCGCTGGTTTTTCACCGATTGGTATGCGGTGTATCAGACCTTTGACGGCGGCCGGAACTGGAAGCTGACCGTCGAGGGCATCGAATCCACCGCGGTGCTGTGCGTGCGGCAGGACCCCAACGATCCGGCGCGGGTGTATCTCGGCATGTCGGACAACGGCTATTTCCAGTCGCGCGATGGCGGCCGCAGTTTCGCGAAACCGGCCGCCAACGCCGGCTGGGATACTTCCAACATGAAGTGGATCTCCCCCGCCACGTCACAACCCGGACTCGTCCTGATGATCGGCTCGGGCAGCCAGGGCAAATGGATCTCGAACCAGATTTATCGCAGCGAGGACCAGGGCCGCTCGTGGTCCCGCGCACCGATGACCGGTCTGCCGGACACCGCGACCTATCGCTTCGGCGTCATTGGCGTGCATCCGGCCAAGGCCGCAGAGGCCTATGTCGGCGTCTCGGGCGACGCCCAACCCGGGCAAGGCGGCCTTTATCGCAGCACCGATGGCGGGCTGGCCTGGACGTGGTTCGGCGCCGGCCTGAGCGGAACCGTTTTCAGCAGCGATTTCTGGACGGAGGAAAACCAGCTGGCCGTGCATCCCGCCGGACAGATGCTGCTGGTGGGATCGGGCGACAAGAAACCCTGGCGGTTCAGCGACGGCAGGTGGACGCGGCTCACCCTCGACATTTCCGCCCGCGTGAACCTGGCCGTCGACCGGCACCGTCCGGGCGTCTTTTATCTCACGGAACACGGCAAGGGCGTCTTCCGCTCCAGCGACGCCGGCCTGACGTGGCGGCTGGTGAAACCGTATGCGGGCAAACTCTTCTGCGTCGAAACGGACCACTCGCGCCCCGGCCGCGTGGCGGTGACCCTGGACGAAACGGTGCTCTACAGCGACGACGACGGGGCAACCTGGACCGATCTCGATCCGGAGCGGAAACTACCCTGCCTCCCGGGACGGAGCCTCGCCTTTGCCGGCAACCGGTTGGTCATGGCCACCCGCGCCTGCGGCGCCTTTTGGACTACGCTGGAGTAAGATCTCAGAGCGAACTCGGGACATTTGACCAAGCCAGCTTGGCGGGAACGATTCAGCGCAGAAACTCCAGACACTCAATGGTGGAACCCGTCCTCTGGACGGGTTGTTGGACGTGCGCCGGGAAACCGGTCCGGACCGGTTCCACCCGCTTTGACTGCATAATCCCGACTCAGCCCAACTGGCCGAAGCGTTCCTGCTCGCGATAGTCCTGCGGCGTGCGGCCGACGTAGCGCCGGAAACAGCGGCTGAACACCGAGAGCGAACTGAAGCCGATCTTCTCCGCAATCTGCGAGATCGAC
>Ga0255338_1001545_pt1 | contig 42226 bp, 41 predicted proteins | sample MeOH1_35cm_T4_19_FD_203715 | JGI IMG/M metagenome (GOLD analysis project Ga0255338, IMG submission 203715) | Sandy soil microbial communities from University of British Columbia, Vancouver, Canada - MeOH1_35cm_T4_195 | ecosystem: Engineered > Artificial ecosystem > Sand microcosm > Unclassified ... | reverse complement strand
ATTAACTACTAATTTCTAATTATAATGACTACTCCTAAACAAAACAAAGACCTGATTGGCAAAGGCCTCCGTTCTTTGTTACAGAATATTGACCAGGACCTGAAAACAACCGCCGGAAGTTTAAAAACTGATGTGGTAGAACAGGTTACCCATACCAACCGGATCGCACTGAGTGATATCCAGATCAACCCCAAACAGCCGAGGAGGGATTTTGATGAAACCGCTTTGAACGAACTGGCCGCTTCTATCAAACTGCACGATATCATTCAACCCCTCACCGTTTCCAAATTACCCAATGGTAAATACCAGCTGATTGCGGGTGAACGTCGCTTCAGGGCTTCCAAAATTGCAGGACTGAAAGATGTACCAGCCTATGTACGGCAGGCCAACGATCAGCAGTTACTTGAGCTGGCCTTACTCGAAAACTTACAGCGCGAAGACCTGAATGCCGTAGAGATCGCCCTCAGCTACAAACGCATGATGGAGGAACTGAACTACACACAGGAACAGGTGGCCGAAAGAATGGGAAAAGAAAGAAGTACCGTTACCAACTACCTGCGCTTGCTGAAACTGCCGCCGGATATCCAGCTGGCGGTGAGAAACGGATCCTTAAGCATGGGCCATGCAAGGGCATTGGTGAATATTGACACCATCGATAAACAGTTATTTGTTTACAAAGAGATCAGGGATAAGGGACTGAGTGTACGCCAGACAGAAGAACTGGTACGCAATATGTACAAAGCCGAGAAATCCGGTGCTGTTAAAAGTTCCGTAAAGTCTGAGCTACCCGCAGCATACAAAAAAATTGAAGATAATTTAGCCTCTCATTTTGCCACTAAGGTAAAAATGGTTCATAATAAAAAAGGGTACGGAAGCATCACCATCGAGTATTATTCACTGGAAGAACTGAATAAACTGCTGGATGCCATGAATGTTTCTGTGAGTTAACCACTGATGAGATCATATCTGTGCTTCATATTGTTATTGCTGGGTGTACTGGTTTTCTGTGAAGCGCAGGCACAGGATGATAAAAAGGCATTGGCCAACAGCAGTGCCTTTAGTACCAATCCTGCAGACAGTACCCCGAAACCACCGGTAGCAGTAAAAAAAGACACCCTCAAAAAACACAATCCCCGTATTGCCACGCGCCGGTCTGCACTGATACCCGGCTGGGGACAGGCATACAACAGGGAATACTGGAAGATTCCGCTGGTATATGGCATACTCGCTATCCCTACCGGTCTGTATTTATACAATAACAGTTACTATAAAAAAACAAAATTCGCCTATGAGGCGCTGTTTAAAGCGGCGGGGCCGGACAAAGATTCAACCGATCTCCCTTTTATTGATCCGCAATTAAAAAACCTCAGCATTACCTCTTTGCAGAGTTACCGCAATGCCTTCCGCCGCGACAGGGATTATTCCGTTCTCTGGTTCCTGCTGGCCTGGGGTTTACAGGTGGCCGATGCTACTGTTTTTGCACACCTGAAACAGTTTGATGTGAGCAATGATCTTACGATGGAAGTCACACCCGTTTTTAATCCCCTGACACGTACACCCGGAATAGGTCTTACCCTGAACCTCAAACCACCCGCCCGGAAACCGGTAACAGTAAGGTAAATCCTTCATTACCTTCCAAGAAATTTCCTGTAGAAACTTGAATTCTTCTTTCGATGTGTTTCCTTTGCAGAAAGGACATGATAGGAGACCTTATCCATCACATAACAACATCAAATCTGCGCTATGAAGATTGCACTGATCGGCTACGGAAAAATGGGGAAAGCCATTGAAAGCATTGCCCTGGAAAAAGGACATGAAGTGGTAGTAACCATTGATCTCAATAATGCAGCCGATCTGAACAAGGATCATATGTCCAAAGCGGATGTGGCGATCGAGTTCACCGGCCCGCACAGTGCTTTTGGCAACGTAATGAAATGTCTCGAAATCGGGGTCCCGCTGGTATGTGGTTCTACCGGCTGGCTGGAGCATTGGAATGAGGCAAAGAGCTTTTGCGAAAAACAGAACGGTACACTCATCTATGCCAGCAATTACAGCATTGGTGTAAACCTTTTCTTTGAACTGAATACCCGCCTCGCCAAACTGATGAGTGGTTATCCTGAATACAACGTAGTGATGGAAGAGATTCACCATACCCAGAAAAAAGACGCACCCAGCGGTACCGCTATTACTCTGGCCGAACAGGTATTGGCCAATATCCCATCCAAAAAGATCTGGGTAAACCACCCGGCGCAGAACCCGGAAGAGCTGGAAATTATTTCAGCAAGAATCGACCCGGCACCAGGTACCCATAAGATCAGATACGCGTCTGCTGTTGATGATATCGAGATCATTCATACCGCTCACAACCGAACCGGATTTGCTGGCGGAGCCGTACTGGCAGCCGAATTTGCTATTGATAAAAAAGGTATATTTGGCATGAAAGACGTACTGGGTCTGTAAACAATGCCCTCACTGTTTACCATACCCCCGGATATGATTCCTCCAGGAACAATGTCCCGGAGTATCAATCATCCAGCCCAAACGGGCCCTATTCTGAATCCGTTTTTTGTTAATTGAATACCATGCTGTCGAAGAAAACACAATACGCATTAAAAGCACTGACCTATATGGCCGAGCGCAAAAAAGACGGCCCCGTATTGATTGCTGAAATTGCCAAAAAGAAAAAGATCCCCCTTAAATTCCTGGAAAACATTCTCCTTGAACTGAAGAAAGCCGGAATGCTGGATAGCAAAAAAGGAAAAGGGGGCGGCTATTTTTTTAAAACTGATCCCGCTGAAATCCCCCTGGCACAGGTAATGCGCCTGATCGAAGGCCCCATCGCCCTATTGCCTTGCGTGAGCCTTAATTTTTACCAGAAATGCAAAGACTGCGATGAGAAAAAATGCGGACTGAACAGAGTAATGAAACAGGTGCGTGATAATACCCTTATCATTCTTGAAAACAAAACAATATCCGATCTACTCGCAAAATAAACCACTAACCAAAACCAACACCATGAAAAAAATCATTGTACTGCTTCTCTGTTTACCGATGGTTGCAGGAGCACAAAGCCTGATCGGCGGGAAAAACATTCTGCGCTGGAACATTGGCTCTGTAGCAATGCGCAATTATCACTTCACGTATGAGCGCAGTCTGACCAAACATTTCTCCGCTTCACTCAGTTACCGCACCATGGCAAAGGGTACCCTGCCTTTCCAGGACAAACTGGCTAATGTTATTGACAGCAAAAATATAAATTTCGGCAATTTCCAGATCGGCGGTACCGCCTGGACGCTGGAAGGCCGTGTGTACATAGGTTTAGGACGTATGAAAGGGTTCTATCTCGCTCCTTATCTTCGTTTTGCAGATTTTGACCTGTCTGCACCTGTAAAATATACGTATACATCCACCACTGCCCCTACTGCCGGACAAACTTTTTCCAAAGAAGCCAACTTTTCAGGAAAAATCAAATCAACCAGTCCGGGATTGTTGCTGGGCTGGCAGTTCCAGATTGCCACCAAAATCGTACTTGACCTCCAGATCATTGGCGGACATTATGGAAAAGGTTCCGGTGATCTGACTTTTGCTGCTGCTTTATCCAATGATGAAGTAACCGCACTGAACAACAGTATCAACGACATCAAAAACAATTCAGGGCCTTATAAAATTACAGGTAGTGCCAATAACTCCGGCGCCTTAATCAGAGCTGATGGCCCCTGGTTTGGTATCCGTTCCAATATCGGAGTCGGCGTCAGGTTTTAATTAACAATTAGCAATTAAAAATTTAGGGGGGGGTATTTTTGGATCACCGAAAATAACACCCCCCCCTTTTTTATTCGAAGAACTTTTCCGACTTCCTTTTCAAGTTCTCTCCATTTTTAATTTTTAATTTTTAATTTAAGATTCTCCAGCATATCCACCGTCATCTTCTCCAAATCGTATTCTGCTTTCCACCCCCAGTCGCGATGGGCTACACTGTCATCAATACTCTGCGGCCAGCTATTGGCAATAGCCTGCCGGTAATCGGGGGCATAACTCATCACAAAATCGGGAATATGTTTTTGTATTTCGGCACCAATCTCTTTCGGAGAAAAACTCATACCGGAAATATTATAGGAGGTACGGATGCTGATCTTATCTGCCGGCACATCCATCAGTTCCAGGGTGGCGCGGATGGCATCGGGCATATACATCATGGGCAGGTAGGTATCTTCCTGTAAAAAGCATTTGAACTTTTTACGTTCCAGTGCTTCTCCATAAATTTCTACCGCATAATCGGTGGTACCACCGCCGGGTTCAGATTTATAACTGATCAGTCCGGGATAACGGATACTGCGCACATCTACCCCATACCGCTGATGGTAATAATTACACCAGAACTCTCCGGCATATTTACTGATACCATATACCGTAATGGGTTCGATCACCGTTTGCTGCGGACAGTTCTGTTTGGGTGAAGTAGGACCAAATACAGCAATGCTGCTGGGCCAATATACTTTGTGCAGGTTCTCTTCGCGGGCGATATCCAGTACATTCAGCAAACCCTGCATATTCAGGTGCCAGGCAAGATTGGGATTTTTTTCACCGGTGGCAGAAAGGATCGCTGCCAGCAGATAGATCTGGGTGATATTCTGGCGGATCACCTGTACATGCAGCATTTCCTTGTTCATCACATCCAGGCTCACATAGGGGCCGGTGCCTTTCAGCAGCGGATTTTCTTCGCGGAGGTCGGAAGCCACCACATTACTATTTCCGTATTTTTTCCGGAGGGCAAGCGTTAATTCCACCCCGATCTGGCCGGAAGCACCAATCACGAGGATCTTATCTTTTACAATAGACATGGCAATCTTTTTAATCAAGACAAAGAAACTAAAAAAGAGGTAGCAATACCGCATATCCGGTAAGGAATATCGGATACCGGAAAGGATAGTTTCCTGCACCTTGCCTGTTTACATTCATCGGAAGGAAATACTTACATTCGCATTTCATCCAATACTGCAATATGCAAGCTCCCTATCTCACAGAACTGTTCAAAAACCAATCCTATCATCCGGATCATTTTTTCCTGATTGCCGGTCCCTGTGTGGTAGAAAGTGAGGAACTGGTGATGGAGATCGCAGATAAAGTATCGTCGATCTGCAAACGGCTGGCCATTCCGTATGTGTTTAAAGCCAGCTACCGCAAAGCCAACCGCACCAGTGCGGGTTCCTTTACCGGTATCGGAGACGATAATGGGCTTTCCCTGATCAAAAAAGTAGGTACTACTTATGGTTTGCCTACCACTTCGGATATCCATGCCCATGAAGAAGCCGCTATAGCCGCAGCTTTTATTGATATTTTACAGATCCCGGCTTTTTTATGCAGGCAAACAGACCTGCTGGTAGCCGCCGCAGAAACAGGAAAGATCGTGAACGTGAAAAAAGGGCAATTCCTGAGTGGCCCCTCGATGAAATTTGCCGTAGACAAAATCAAACTGGCGGGTAATGAAAAGGTAATGCTCACGGAGAGAGGAAATACCTTCGGTTACCAGGACCTGGTTGTAGATTACCGGAATATTCCCCTGATGCAGGAGAACAAAGTACCTGTGATCATGGACTGCACCCATTCGCTGCAGCAACCCAATCAAACATCCGGCGTTACCGGGGGTAATCCACAAATGATCGAAACCATTGCCAAAGCGGCCATTGCCACAGGTGCTGATGGTCTTTTCATAGAAACACATCCCAATCCCGCCGTAGCCAAAAGCGATGGTGCCAATATGTTGCGACTTGACTTGCTGGAACCCCTTCTGGAAAAACTGATAAAATTGCGGAAAGCCACAAAATAATAGTGCCGTTCCACATTCACTCATTCACTCATTCACTCAATCTATCATTCTATCATTGAATATCCTACCAGTTCCTGATCGGGTTTCTTCTCCCCGCCAGGATATAATTTTTGATATTGATCCAGAAAGCAAGGATCATGTAGATCACCAACGGGGATCCCATGGTGAGAAAACTGATGTAAATGAACCACAAACGGATTTTCGCCGAAGCGATCCCCAGTTTTTCACCAATTTTAGAGCAAACGCCAAAAGCGCTTAATTCGAGAAATTCTCTGATCTTTTGCATAACACGGGTTTGATTTACCGGGGGATGGTAAATACTGTTCGCAAATTAGACAAATAAGACTAATAAAAGTTTAAAACTGTGTTAACCCCCACCCGTTTTTTCGTAAATTCGCGACTTAAAAGCTCAACGCCAATCGCGTAACGCTTAACGCAGGTTTCTCTTTCCCTATTGGCGTTAAGCGTTCAGCATTCAGCGTTCAGCATCCCGAACAGACACAAATTTTAAATTTAGATATATGGCTTTTGACATTGAAATGATCAAAAAAGTGTACGCCGAAATGCCTGCCAAGGTAGATGCAGCCCGTAAAGCACTGGGACGGCCGTTAACACTGAGCGAAAAAATATTGTTTGCCCACCTGCACGCCGACCAGCAGCCAGCAGGCTTTGAAAGGGGAAAAAGTTATGTAGATTTTGCGCCGGACCGCGTGGCCATGCAGGATGCCACGGCACAAATGGCATTGCTGCAGTTTATGCAGGCGGGGCGCCCCAAAGTGGCCGTTCCCTCTACCGTACACTGCGATCACCTGATCACTGCTAAAGTAGAGGCCAAACAGGACCTGCAGGTGGCTAATACAGAAAGTAAAGAAGTATATGATTTCCTTGCCTCCGTATCCAACAAATACGGCATTGGCTTCTGGAAACCCGGCGCAGGTATCATTCACCAGGTAGTACTGGAAAACTATGCATTCCCCGGCGGTATGATGATCGGAACTGATTCTCACACGGTAAATGCCGGTGGTCTCGGTATGATCGCCATTGGTGTGGGTGGTGCCGATGCCTGCGATGTAATGGCAGGTCTGCCATGGGAACTGAAATGGCCCAAGCTGATTGGTGTAAAACTGACCGGCAAACTGAATGGCTGGACAGCCCCCAAAGATGTAATCCTGAAAGTGGCAGGTATCCTTACCGTAAAAGGAGGAACCGGTGCCATTGTTGAATATTTTGGCGAAGGTGCTACCAGCATGAGCTGTACCGGTAAAGGAACTATCTGTAATATGGGTGCCGAGATTGGTGCCACTACTTCTACTTTTGGTTACGACGACAGCATGAGCCGCTACCTGAAAGCTACCGGCCGCGCAGAAGTGGCTACCATGGCCGATGGTATCAGCGCTTACCTGAATGCTGATGCGGAAGTGTACGCCGACCCTAAGAAGTATTTTGACGAAGTGATCGAGATCAACCTCAGCGAACTGGAACCCCACCTGAACGGACCTTTCACACCAGATCTGGCCACTCCTATCTCTAAAATGAAAGAAGCGGCAGCCGCCAATGGCTGGCCTACCAAAATTGAAGTGGGTCTGATCGGTAGCTGTACTAACAGTTCTTATGAAGATATTAGTCGGGCCGTTAGTTTAGCCAAACAGGTAAAAGAAAAAGGACTCACCCTGAAAAGTGAATTCACCATTACACCCGGTTCAGAGCAGGTACGTTTTACTATTGAGCGCGATGGTTTCCTTGCCGAGTTCGATAAAATCGGTGCCAAAGTATTTGCCAATGCCTGCGGGCCCTGTATTGGAATGTGGGACCGTGTAGGTGCAGAGAAAAAAGAGAAGAACACCATCGTTCACAGCTTTAACCGCAACTTCGCCAAACGCGCCGATGGTAACCCGAATACATTTGCTTTTGTAGGTTCACCAGAACTGGTAACCGCACTGGCCATTGCCGGAGACCTGAACTTTAACCCGCTTACCGATACCTTAACCAACGATAAAGGCGAACAGGTAAAACTGGATGCCCCCTCTGGTTTTGAGTTACCCGTAAAAGGTTTTGCGGTAGATGATCCCGGTTACCAGGCACCTGCTGCCGACGGTAGTGGTGTAACGGTTGCCGTAGCACCAGACAGCAAACGTTTACAGTTGCTCGCACCATTTGCCGAGTGGGAAGGAACCGATCTGAAAGGTTTGAAACTCCTGATCAAAGCCAAAGGAAAATGTACCACCGACCATATCAGTATGGCAGGTCCCTGGTTAAAATTCCGCGGGCATCTCGATAATATCAGTAACAATATGCTGATTGGTGCGGTAAACTTCTACAACGAAAAAACCGACAACGTTAAGAACCAGTTAACCGGCGAATACGGTGCGGTACCCGCTACCCAGCGCGCTTACAAAGCTGCAGGTGTAGGAAGTATTGTGGTAGGCGACGAGAACTATGGCGAAGGAAGTTCACGTGAACACGCAGCCATGGAGCCCCGTTTCCTCGGTGTACGTGCCATCCTGGTAAAATCATTTGCCCGTATTCACGAAACCAACCTGAAAAAACAGGGTATGCTGGCACTTACTTTTGCTGATAAAGCTGATTACGATAAGATCCAGGAAAACGATAGCATCGACATCATAGGTCTTACCAGCTTCGCGCCAGGTACACCATTAACACTGGTATTTACCCATGCAGATGGCAGCAAAGACACCATCATCGCTAACCACACGTATAACGAACAGCAGATCGAGTGGTTCAAGGCAGGTGCCGCGTTGAATATCATACGCAAACAGGTAGCCGGTTAATATCAGTCGGGACGCGCTACAGCGACCTGAACGATATTAGCCGCATTATCAAACAACTACCCCTCTCATTCAATAAAAAACCCGCTTTTACAGCGGGTTTTTTATTGCTCCACTTAATTCTTAATTTTTCGGAAAATTCGGATCAGCTTTCACTTCATTGATCTGCTGCATATGGCGGTTGCTGTGAGCACCAATGAAAAGCAGCATTTGAAAACTGTCGTATACTCCTACCGGTAACTGGTTGATATGGTTACGCAGATCGTCATTGGTCGTGCTAACATACCCGACCAGTTTATCCCTGTTATCCATGAACGATGCCATAGCATCTTCTGCTGTTTTAAAAGGCGTGTTTACAGGCTCCAGTGGTGCAAAGGTTTTTACTTTAGTGCTGCGATCCTCTACATTTTTGATCACATCCTCATCTTTAATTTCACTTCTCCCCTTTTTTCAGGTGTAGCGGGTTGCTTTAAATTGCCTGCCACCATACCCCAGAGCATTTGTTCGCTCATGGCAATATGCTTCAGACAATCCTCCACACTCCATTTATCTGCTGCAGGTTTAAATCGTAACTGGGCTTCGCTTAATCCCTTTACTGCATCCCGGATTCCGTTTTTGGTATCTGTGAGAAAATCAGCAGCCAGTTTTCTTTCTTCTTTGGTTAAACTGGTATCTGCGGTTGAAAAGGATAAAAACAGAACAGACGATAAAAGGAAGACCATTTTTTGCATACAACGCGATTTAGGTGATGAATACAGGGAAACAACGGGATACCAAGATAAAAGGAATCCCTACAAAAGTCAATAGTGAAATGGATTAACGGAGTCCTGCATGCATCAGCACTGATCAAAACAATAACCGGAATACCTGAATAGCAGGTATTTATAACAGGTATTAACCGCAATTATTTTTAAACAAAAGCCGGGTATCTTTCTGCGAAAAAATGGAAACCGCCATCATCCAGGAGAAAATATACCAGATCCGGGGAGAAAAGATCATGCTTGATTTTGACCTGGCTGGTTTATACGATGTAGAAACCAAAGTGCTTAACCAGGCAGTTAAAAGAAATATTGCCCGATTTCCGGAGGACTTCATGTTTCAATTAACACCTATGGAATACAAGAACTTGAAGTCACAAATTGTGACTTCAAGTTGGGGAGGTTCCCGTAAGCTTCCTTTTGCCTTCACCGAGCATGGCGTTACCATGCTGGCAGGCATTTTACGGAGTGAAAAAGCTATCGGGATCAATATTATGATTGTACGTGCTTTTATCGCACTGAGGCAGGTGGCACTGCAATACAAGGAACTGGCAGATAAACTGGCTTCACTGGAAAACACCCATAACAAACAATTCAATGAAATATACCAGGCCCTGAATTTCCTGATCGATAAAAAGCAGCAAGAAGAAGACTTCCACCAAAGGCAGCGGATCGGGTTTATCAAATAATGGCTAATATTACAGCCGCAATTGTCTATGGAACAACACCACAAAAATCCCCTTCACGGTAAGACCCTGCAAGTGATCCTCACCGAGCTGGTAGCACATTTTGGATGGGAAACATTGGGATTGCATATCCCCATCAATTGTTTTACCAACAATCCCAGCATCAATTCCAGTCTGAAATTTTTGCGTAAAACACCCTGGGCGCGGAAAAAAGTAGAAGACCTTTATGTGCGGATGAAAGAATAAAGATCTTCTTTCAGTGATTCCCTGTTATTTTTTTGCCCGCATATACTGAACCGGCCAGTCGATGTCCTGCTGCAATTGCGAGGCTGCCCGTAATGGAAAATAAGGATCGCGTAAAGATTCTCTGGCTATCAGTACCAGATCAGCTTCTCCGTTTGCGATAATAGTTGCCGCCTGTTCAGCGGTTGTAATCAAACCAACCGCGCCTGTCAGTATCCCTGTTTCTTTCCGGATCCGGCTGGCAAAGGGAACCTGGTATCCCGGGGCAACCGGAATTTTGGCATGGCTGATATTACCACCAGAGGAACAATCGATCAGATCAACACCGGCTTTTTGCAAACGGGTAGCCAATGCCACCGAATCTGCCACCGACCAACCGCCTTCAACCCAGTCTGTAGAAGAGATCCGCACAAACAAAGGAAGTTCTTTCGGCCACTCGGTTTGCACCGCAGCCACCACTTCCAGCAGCAAACGGATCCGGTTGTCAAAACTGCCTCCATATGCATCTGTTCGGAAATTACTTAACGGAGAATAAAATTCGTGCAGGAGGTATCCATGTGCTGCATGGATCTCCACCACTTCAAAGCCTGCTTCTTTGGCCCGCCCGGCAGCGGAGGCAAAATCCTTGGTTAATTGTTCAATGTCCGCCACACTCATTTCCGCAGGCAGCATGGTGCCTTCTTCAAAAGGCACCGCACTTGGTGCCACTATCTGCCAGCCACCCTCTGCTACAGACAATTGTTTACCCCCTTTCCAGGGTGGTGCACAGCTGGCTTTCCGCCCCGCATGTGCCAGCTGTATACCCGGCACCGCACCCTGAACTTTGATAAATGTGGTGATCCGGGAAACTGCCGCCACCTGTTCGTCTTTCCAAAAACCCAGATCAAAAGGTGTGATTCTTCCTTCCGGCACAACAGCTGTGGCTTCCATAATGATCAATCCGGCACCACCCACTGCCCTGCTGCCGAGATGAACCAGGTGCCAGTCGTTAGCAAAACCATCTTCTGCCGAATACTGGCACATGGGAGATATGGCAAGGCGGTTAGGCAAAGAAACAGATCGAATGGTAAGTGGATCGAACAGTCGGGACATGCTGTAGATTTTAAAAAAGATTAAAATATTACTTTAAAATTACTGCATTAAACACATTTCGTATCCAGTCACTGGCGATGCCATACAAAACCGGCGGATACAGCTTTGACAGACAAATAGTTTTGTTTAGCTTAGAGAGTGTTCTGTGAATGCTATGAAAAAATCATCTCTACAATGGTTGGCAGTTTTGCTGGTGCTGGTATTCTCCTGTACCCAAAAAACAGTAGATGACCGCATAACGGGTAATACCACCAATGGCACGGACCTGGTCAGAGATGCATTTACCGTGATCCCCTTTGATACCACCGACATTACAGCATTGGTACCGCTCGGCAATCTGAATCCGCCGGCGCATACTTTTCCTGCCGACCACATGTATTTTTATTGTTTTACCAACCAGGTTTCTCTCAATATCAAATCACCTGGCCATGTGACCATTTTCCGGATCACCCGGATACGTTATGATGCCGGCGCGCCTAACGAACGCGTAGATTACAGCATTGCTATGGGATCCAATAAAAGTTACCTCTATTGGTCACATGTAAGCCAGTTATCGCCCCGTCTGCTGGCAGCTGTCAATAATTTTGCCACTGCCAAATGTGAAAAACCATATGCAACCGGTGGCACTTATTTTGAGCCCTGCTACCAGGAGCTTTCTTTAACAGCCACACCCGGCGAAGTGCTGGGTATTGCCAAAACCAAAAACGGATGGGCCGGTATCGACTTTGGCGCTGTAGTGAACGGTACGGGCACCAACCCGCTTGATTTCTTTGATGCTGCCGCACGCGCGCAACTGGAACGCAAACTGGGGAGGTACGACGGGAAAGTGAAACGTACCATCCAACCACTGCACGGAGAATCCATGCAGGATATTGTAACAACAGCCATGGGTAACTGGTACAGAACAGGAATGGCAAGACAACCCGAAGACAATCATATAGCCCTCGTAAAAGATAATATTGACCCCACCAAACAGGCATTTTCGGTAGGGAACAATTTGACGGGGTTACCCAGTGGGGTATACTATTTCAATCCCCAGAACAGTGGGTATATCAACCGGCATTTTGCCGAAGTGAAAGCAGATGGCAATACCTATTGCTATACATTAGGTATTCCTGGTTTTCCATTTCCGGGTAATTCATTCCTGCCGGCCACATCCATTATCATCCGGATGGAAAATGGCACTACCCTTTCGCTGGAGAAAAGGAATTGCGATTGCAACTGTGTTCCTTACCTGTTCTCTTCCACCAAAGCAACCTACAACAGATAAGGTTGCTGTTTTACCAGATCCCTTCCCAGGTTCTGGGGAAACGGTCTGTGACATGGATGGTTTTCATTTGTTTCTGCAGGTTCCAGAGATCCACCTGTGTAAACACCGCTTCTTTCTCCGTTTCCACACTCGCATCCTGCCTGGATGGAACAATCTCCCCATCAGGTGTTACCACGAGAACCCTGCTTTTGTCGTTTGCCATGACACTTCTTTCAGTAAGATAGTACATAAGGCCTCCTTTTTAAACTACCTGATACACAGGAAGTTTCAAGACACAAAGTTAGTCAGCTTCCGAAATTGTCCGTATGATTTTTATCAGAAAGCCTTCGTTTGGAAAGATTTACAAAATCTCCAATAAACAAGTCCGGGACTTGCAGAAATGATAAACGGCAGCCTTGATCATTACGCAAAACAAAAGAACTGTACACTACTACCCTGGTTCCCGTAAAATACGGAATAGCCATGCATAAAAAAGGCCCTCACCACAATGGTAAGGGCCTTGTATCAAGCTTTATTTATCTCTTACTTCACTTCTTCGAACTGTGCATCTTCTACGGTATCGTTGTTCTGCGCCTGCGCACCTGCGTTCTGCTCTGCACCAGATTGTGCACCTGCACCCTGTGCAGATTCAGCCTGTGCCTTGTAGATTTCTTCGCTGGCAGCGGTCCAGGCAGTATTCATCTCGGCCATGGCCGCATCAATACCTGCAATGTCCTGATTTTTATGTGCCTCTTTCAATTTGGCCAGTGCCGCTTCAATAGGCGCTTTTTTATCCGCAGAGATCTTCTCTCCAAACTCCTTGAATTGTTTCTCGGTCTGGAAGATCATACTATCCGCAGCATTCAGTTTCTCCACTTTCTCGCGGGCCTCTTTATCTGATGCTTCGTTGGCTTTTGCTTCCGCTTTCATTTTCTCTACCTCTTCCTTGCTCAGACCACTACCTGCTTCGATCCGGATCTTTTGCTCTTTACCGGTGCCTTTGTCTTTGGCGCTTACATGCAGCATACCATTGGCATCGATATCAAACGTTACTTCGATCTGCGGAACACCACGTGGTGCCGGAGGAATACCATCCAGGTTAAACATACCCAGGCTCTTGTTCTGGTTAGCCATCGGGCGCTCACCCTGTAATACATGGATCTGCACACCGGGCTGATTATCGCTGGCAGTAGAATATACTTCTGTTTTCTTGGTAGGAATGGTTGTATTAGATGGGATCATGGTTGTCATTACACCGCCCATGGTTTCGATACCCAGGCTCAACGGTGTAACGTCTAACAGCAATACATCTTTCACTTCTCCGGTTAATACCGCACCCTGGATAGCAGCACCTAAGGCAACCACTTCATCCGGGTTAACACCCTTGTTGGGTTTTTTACCAAAGAATTTCTCAACGATCTCCTGCACTTTCGGGATACGGGTGGATCCGCCCACCAGGATCACTTCATCGATCTGTGAGGTATTGTATCCGGCATCCTTCAATGCTTCTTCACAAGGCTTTAAGCAACGGGCAAACAATTTGTCTGATAACTGCTCAAATTTTGCACGGCTCAGTTTCAACACCAGGTGTTTAGGCACACCATCTACCGCAGTGATATATGGAAGGTTGATCTCTGTTTCTGCGGAAGAACTCAATTCAATCTTTGCTTTTTCAGCAGCTTCTTTCAAACGCTGTAAAGCCATCGGGTCTTTGCGCAGATCAATCGCTTCCTGTGATTTGAATTCATCAGCCAGCCAGTCCATGATCACTTTATCAAAGTCATCACCACCCAGGTGGGTATCACCATTGGTTGATTTTACTTCAAACACACCATCGCCCAGTTCCAGGATTGAGATATCGAAAGTACCTCCACCCAGGTCAAATACGGCGATCTTCTGATCGGCATGTTTTTTATCCAGACCGTAAGCCAGTGCCGCAGCAGTTGGCTCGTTCACGATCCTGCGAACCGTTAAACCGGCAATTTCGCCGGCTTCTTTGGTTGCCTGGCGCTGTGCATCGTTAAAATAGGCTGGTACGGTGATCACCGCTTCCGTTACCTCATGTCCGAGGTAATCTTCCGCTGTTTTCTTCATTTTCTGCAGAATCATGGCAGAAATTTCCTGTGGGGTATACAGGCGGTCATCAATGGCCACCCGAACCGTATTATTGTCACCTTTGGCTACTTTATAGCTCCAATGACTGATTTCTTCGGTCACTTCGTCGTGCCGGCGGCCCATAAAACGCTTCACACTGCTGATCGTGTTCTGTGGGTTGGTAATGGCTTGTCTTTTAGCCGGATCACCTACCTTACGCTCACCATTCTTCAGGAATGCCACTACCGATGGGGTGGTTCTACGCCCTTCATCATTGGCAATCACTACCGGCTCATTGCCTTCCATTACGGCTACACAACTATTGGTTGTACCGAGGTCAATTCCAATTATCTTGCCCATAACTATTGTATTTCAGATTAATAATTACACTTTCCTTGTCAATCCTCATGCCATCCGGTCCAAAAATGCAAAAATGTCAGCCCTCTAACCGCCTCTCTAACAGTATTTCAGCCCCATTGCCCCGCTGGGGGTAAGTATTGTCAGATTGATTTCATAAAAATCGGCAAATCCCTTAGCTTTAAGCAATGCCCTTGCCTGACGGGCTTATCGGCCTGGTGGATCAGGGGCGTTTCCATCCAATCCTTTGAAAAGCCGGTCTGTTTTAACCCCCGGAAAAAACCTTGTGTGAACATAACTGAATCCCCATTCCGTAAAACACTCCTGTGTATCAGTATCCTTTTGTGCTGTACGCTGTACCTGCAGGCACAGCAAAGGGGTAATCTCCGCGGTATCGTGATCAATGATTTTACCAAGGAACCGGTTTCTTTTGCCAGTGTTTTCTGGAAAAAAGCCGGAGTCGGCACTTTAACCGACAGTGCGGGTAAATTCACCCTCCGCCTCAGCCACAACCTGGACGATACCCTGGTTGTGAGTTATGTAGGATTTGCAGATGTTTATAAAAAGATCCGGAACACACTCAAAGACACTGCCAACCTGGTACTGGTGATGCGCGACCTGAAACTGGCCAATACCGTAGAGGTGAAATCCAAATTCAACAAAGGCCTTCGCTGGTGGAAGGCCATCGTCAACAACAAAGCCCGCAATAACCCTTACAAATACCAGAACTATACCTACGAACTCTACAACAAAATGGAGCTCGATATCAATAACGTAAGCCGCAAATATTTTACAGATAAAAAACTACTAAAGCCCTTCCTGTTTCTGCTGGATAATATCGATAGCGTATCAGACCAGAAACCTTTTTTACCGGTATACATGACCGAGGCCCTGTCTGATTATTATTATTCGGTAGATCCTCGCCGGGTACGGGAAGAGATCAAAGCTGCGAAAACAGACGGCATGAAAAACGAAAGCATGCTGCAGTTCATCGGTGGCATGAACCAGAAGATCAACGTGTATGAAAATTATACCAATGCGCTGGGAAAAGAGTTCATCAGTCCCTTGAGCGATGTGGGCGATAAATACTATAACTACAAGGGAGCCGATACCCAATATATCGGCGGTCAACGTTACCTGCACCTCCTTTTCAGTCCCAAACGCGAAGGCGAGAATACTTTCAGCGGCGATTGCTGGATCCATGGGGGCAACTGGGGTATTTATAAGATCAACCTGAACATTTCAGCCTCGGCTAATATCAATTATGTGAACCGCCTGAGCATTGTGCAGGAGTTCGGACTGCAGGCGGATAGTTCGTGGATGTTTGCCAAAGACAAGACCGTGATCGATTTCACCCCCTTTGGCAAAGAAAAACTATCCTTTATTGCCCGTAAAACCAGCACCTACAAAGATGTACGGGTGAATGACTCCGCGATCGACCGCAAACTGGCCTCCAATAACCAGAAAGAAGAAGTGATCGTAGCAGAGAATGCAAGAGAAAAAGAACTCTCTTTCTGGGAAAATCAACGCCATGAAGAACTAAGTGTTAATGAAAAGAAAGTGTACCGGATGATGGATACGATCAAAACCGTTCCGGCTTTTATACAGTATACCAAGGCACTCACATTCATCTTTGACGGACATAAAAAACTAGGAGCCGTTGAAATTGGCCCCTGGTACAAATGGGTCAGCGGCAACCAGCTGGAACGTTTCCGTATGCGTTTTGACCTGGGCACTACCGAAAAATTCAGCAAATACCTACGCTTACACGGCTACCTGGCCTATGGTTTCAAGGATGGCAGATGGAAAGGCAGAGGCGATATTACCTTGAAACTTCCCGCTAACGAGGGAATCACACTCTATTCATCGTACACCCATGACCTGGATAACGGCCGTACCCGTTACAATGAGGAAGACATCACCACAGATAATATCTTCAGTCAATTGATTCGCCGGGAAGGTATTCCGCAAAAATTCCTGGGTGTGGAAGAATTGAAACTGGCTGTTACCAAAGAATGGAAAAATAAATTTTCGGTGCAGCCCTTCTTTACCCGCACTGCGTATGAAACCTTTAAACCTTTACCGGCCACACGCACATTATTAAGCCATACGGCGCAGAACAATATTGTGAGTGCTGAAGTTGGACTTCGCTTCCGTTATGCACCCGGCGAAAGAACTTTTGCCCGCCACCGCAAAGAGATCAAGCTGAAAAGCAATCTTCCCATCTTCGAAGCCAGAACAGCCTGGGCCATAGCAGACCTGTTCGGCTCAGACTATCAATACTTACGGCTGGGCGTGAATGTGAGCCAGAATACCCGGATCCCACGTTGGGGTAAGTTTACTTACATGGTGTATGGCGGACAGGTACTCACCAAAGAATCCCTACCTTTTATGGTACTGGAGATCCATCCGGGTAATGAGATCTATTATTACAACAAACAGTCTTTTAACCTGATGAACCGCTTTGAGTATATCAGCGATAAATACGTCGGCATCAATATCGAACATAACCTGGAGAAAAAACTGCTGAACCTGCTGCCCTTTATGCGCAAGACCAATATACGGCAGTTCTGGAACTTTAAAACCGTATGGGGTAACCTGTCTGATAGACATCGGTTCCTCAATATCACCGACTATTATTACGAGTATCGTTTACGCTCCTTACGTGGTGGTTTCTATACCGAGATCGGAACCGGCTTTGAAAATATTTTCAAGCTTTTCCGGATAGACCTGGTATGGCGCAACGCCCCGCTGCGGAACATTCCACCAGGTTTGAACCGCGCGCTGTTCAAATCCAATACCAACGACTTTGGGATCTTCGGCAGTGTGCGTTTCCAGTTTTAGGTTGCGGTTCATTTAATAAATCTTTACCAGACAGGGATATGTATCACTTCTCTCAATCCTTATCTTTAAGCTTATGAAAGGATTGTTTACCGCTTTAACAGGCCTGCTGTTCCCGTTCTGCCTTTGGGCCAATTCGATTGAATTAACCAGCGGGATGGTGATCAAAACATCCGTCACCATCCAACCGCGTACCTATACTTTGGCGACATCCGCTGATCTGGAAAAACCATCCCTGGTCATAGAAGGAAACAATATCACCGTTGATTTTAACCAGGCTGTTCTGCAGGGTTCCATAGACAAATCCAGACCGGATGAATTTTATGGCCTTGCCATCCTGGTGAAAAAGGGATCTAAAAATATTACCATCAAAAACGCATTCATCCATGGCTATAAAGTAGCCATCCTGGCCGACAGTGTAGACAATCTCACCATCGATCATTGCGACCTGAGTTATAACTGGAGACAGCATTTACAAAGTAACCGGGAGCGGGAAGATATCAGCGACTGGATGAGTTATCATCATAATGAAAAGGAAGAATGGCTGCGGTACGGGGCCGCCATTTATTTGGTTAACTGCCGCTCAGCTGTTATCTCGAGTAACCTGGTAACCGGCGGACAATGCGCGCTGATGATGACACGCTGCGAAAAAGCCAGTGTATGGGACAATGATTTTTCCTTTAACTCAGGTATCGGTATCGGTTTATACCGCAGCAGTCATAATAAATTCTATCACAACCGGCTCGATTATAATGTGCGGGGATACAGTCATGGTAAATACAAACGCGGACAGGATAGTGCCGCCTTCCTGGTGTTTGAACAAAGCAGTGATAATGTGTTTGCCTTCAACACCGCTACCCATAGCGGGGATGGATTCTTTTTATGGGCCGGGCAAACCACCATGGATACGGGCGAAGGAGGTAGCAACGACAATTTTGTATACGGCAATGACTTTTCCTATGCTCCCACCAATGGGATAGAGATCACTTTCAGCCGTAACCTGGTCATGAAGAACCTGATCAAAGATTGCGACCATGGCATCTGGGGTGGGTATAGTTACGATACCGATATCACAGATAATGTTTTTGAGAATAACCGTATCGGCATCGCGATAGAACACGGACAGAATATCAACATTGTGCTGAATAGTTTTATGCATGACCAGACAGGCGTAAAATTATGGTCGAGAGAGAAGCAGCCTGCCGACTGGCTCTATGCACAGAAAAGAAATACTGACAGCCGTAATTACTGGATCGCCGCCAATAAATTTACATCTACTCCCAAAGCATTTGATATCATGGGTACCGATACGGTTGTGTTCAGTGGCAATACCAAACTGCTGGTAGAAGAGCCATTGGTGCTGGGCGAAAGGGCAGAGAATATGGATACTTCCCGCGAGGCAGAGGTACTGGATATGGAATACCAGAAAGACGAACGACTGAAAACCATCAAAGCCACGACCCGGCCAGCTACTATGCTGCCACAGGGTAAAAAGGAGATGCGGATCACAGAATGGGGACCGTATGATTTCAGGTATCCTTTACTCTGGTTAACGGCTATCGATAGTTCGGGACTTTATCATTTTGAAGTGCTGGCACCAAAGGGTAACTGGGAGCTCGCAGCCACAGATGGATTCACCATTGTTGACAAGGGAACCAACAGTTTTCCTTCTACCCTCACCGCTATGGCAGTAAAAACGCAGGCCCGGAGAGTAATCCGTTTACAATACAAAGGACCGGGTTACCGCGACCAGTTCGGGAAATGGCAGGACAGCACCAGCACACATGCTTTTGCCTACAGCGAGTTTGAACCTGTTGCCCAATGGAACGTGAACTGGTACCGATGGAATGCCGATCAGGATCCTGGCAAGGATTATACAGCTTTTACGGCTGCATGGGAACAAACACCTGTTCACTCCGCAGTTACTCCCAACATTGATTTTACCTGGTGGGGAAAGATCGGAAAAGACTTACCCGCAGATTCTTTTGCTACAGTAGCAACCACCACCATGGTATTAGCTGCCAATACCTATGAAGTAGGAATTACAGCCGATGATTATGTAAAACTATTCATCGATGAACAGGAAGTGATCAATGCCTGGGATAGCAGCTATACCGAACTGGATGAAAATACCCATCATCGAACCCGGATCAAACTCAGTGCCGGCGAACACCGGTTCCGGATCGTACATGCCGAGAAAAAGGGATTGGCCACTTTACAGTTTTATTTCAGACCCGTAGAAAAGATTACCCTTTAGCTGCTTTAAAAGTATAGTTCTTTTGAGAGAGATAACTGAATGCTACCACGAATACCGTGGTAAGCAATTTGGAGGGTGTGGGATACCAGCGGAACATTTCTACAAACAGTTTCAGGAAACCGTAATTCAGGAACAGGCAGCCCAGCACCACCATAAAATATTTCCCCAGCTGTTTGCGTTTGCCCACCGAGGTTTCCTGGAACACCACGTACCTGCTCAGGTAGAAACCGATAGGGAAAGTAACACAGAAACTGATCAGGAAAGCGGCAATATGCGGGGCAATGCTGACGATACCCAGATGGATGACCTGTTTTTGCAATATGAAATTATAGGCCACAAAGAAAAGGGTGATATCCAGCGCGGTATTAAATCCGCCGCAGGCAGCATAGCGAAAGGTTTGCAGAGGCATGAAACGACGGAATAATGGATAAAACAAGTCCACTAAACCCAATATCTGGCCACGGATCGTATCATGCAGCTTTCGCATTATGGTGCCGAAGGTAGGGGTTAATTAGTTACTTTTGCCAGCCGAAATTGTTAAGAAATGAGTGTTGTTACCCGGATAAAAGAAGTTACCGCCGCCGCCATACACCAACTGTACCAGGTAGAACTGGCACCACAGGGGGTGCTGGTAAATGCCACCAAACCAGAATTTGAAGGCGATTATACCGTTGTGTTGTTTGCCTTTGTAAAACAGCTGAAAAAATCGCCCGATACTTTGGGACAGGAACTGGGCCAATATATTATTGATACCCATCCCCAACTCTTTACAGCGTTTACTATTATCAAGGGATTTCTGAATATTACCGTGGCAGATAATTACTGGCTGCAGTTTGTGAACGAACAGTACAGCAATGTTTCTTTCGGGCATGCACCGCAGAACGGGCAGAAAGTAATGGTAGAGTACTCCTCTCCCAATACCAACAAGCCTTTACACCTCGGGCATTTACGGAATAATTTCCTGGGGAGAAGCATTGCGGAGATCCTGAAAGCCAATGGCAATGAAGTGGTTAAAACCTGTATCGTAAACGACCGCGGTATCCATATCTGTAAAAGCATGATTGCCTGGCAGCTGTTTGGCAAGGGTGCCACACCGGCTTCTACCCATACCAAGGGAGATCATTTTGTAGGCGATTATTATGTAAAGTTCAACGACGAATACAAACGGCAGGTGGAAGCACTGAAAGCAAAGGGCAAACTGGATGAAGAAGCAGAAAAAACCGCCCCCATCATGCTGGCCACCCAGCAAATGCTGCTCGACTGGGAAGCGGGCAAACCAGAAGTGATAGAACTCTGGCGCACTATGAACAGCTGGGTATACGCCGGTTTTGACGCTACTTACCAGCGCATCGGCAGTGATTTTGATAAGACCTATTACGAAAGCAATACTTACCTACTAGGAAAAGACCTGGTAGAAACCGGCCTTGCCAAAGGCGTATTTTACCAGAAGCCGGATGGTAGTGTTTGGATCGACCTTACAGCCGATGGACTGGATGAAAAACTGGTTCGCAGAAAAGACGGCACGTCGGTTTACATTACACAGGATATTGGCCTGGCCGAGCAGAAACAGAAAGAATTCAATGCCAGCCAGAGTATTTACGTGGTGGGCGATGAACAGAATTATCATTTCAAAGTATTGAAGCTGATCTGCCAGAAACTGGGATTACCTTCTGCAGACGGTATCTACCACCTGAGTTACGGCATGGTGGAACTGCCTACCGGTAAAATGAAAAGTCGTGAAGGAACCGTGGTAGACGCAGACGACCTCGTAGCAGAAATGGTGAACATAGCCCGCCAGAAAACGGAAGAGCTGGGCAAAGTGAAAGATTTTACCGCAGAAGAGTTAACAGAATTATACGATACCATCGGACTGGGTGCCCTGAAGTTTTTCCTGTTACGGGTAGATCCCAAAAAGAAAATGGTCTTTAACCCGGAAGAAAGTATCGATTTCCATGGTTTTACCGGCCCTTTCATCCAATATACCCACGCAAGGATCAAAAGCATTTTACGAAAAGCAGGGGGAGATCCAGTACCTCCAACCCCAAACTCCAAACTCCAAACTACTTTACTGCCTTTGGAAAAGGAGCTGTCCATCCACCTGGAAACCTTCCCTGCCGTATTAGAAGATGCCGCCCATGAACACGACCCTTCCAAAGTGGCCATTTATGTGTTTAACCTGGCCAGGATCTTTAACTCATTTTATACGGAACATTCCATAGGCAATGCCGAGAGTCAGGAGAAAAAAGACCTCCGTTTACAGCTTTCCCGGCTTACAGCGCAGGTGATCAAGAACGGGATGCATGTATTAGGGATCAAGGTTCCTGAAAGGATGTAACACATTCTGGCAACTGATTCTCAGCGGTAAACAATTAAAATCCGGGAATCTGCCGCTGATTTTATTCTGTTTCCTTTACATTTGCGTTCCCAAAGATGCGGCAGGTGGCGAACCTGCCTGCCGGCAGGCAGGATTGGTAGACGCACTACTTTGGGGTGATTGTTCTTATTTCTATGTTTTATGTATATGCCATAAAAAGTAATATCCGTAACTACATTTATGTAGGTTTAACGAATAACATTTAGAGGCGAATTACAGAACATAACAAAGGGGAAAACAAGACAACAAAGCCCTACAAACCATTTAAGCTGATTTACTCAGAAGAATGTGAAACAAGGGAGAAAGCCAGAGAGCGGGAGAAATACTTGAAATCCGGAATAGGAAAAGAATTTCTCAAGTCTATAAAATAACTGCGGAGGTGGCGAAATTGGTAGACGCACTACTTTGAGGTGGTAGCGCCTTTTACCGGGCGTGGGAGTTCGAATCTCCTCTTCCGCACAAACCGGCTCTGTTGAGCCGGTTTTTTCATTTCAATGCTTAGTCTTACTTTGTAAAAAAAACCTACATGTCCAGTTTTATTATCACCTGCCCCAACTGTAATCACCAGTTCGAACCCGGCGATTCCATGCGCGATGAGATCGAAAAGGAACTACGTGGCAAAATGGTAGACTGGCAGAAGAAAAAAGACGAAGAATTCAGGTTAAAGGAAACCAGTTTTCAGCAACAGTTACAGGCCAAGGACGAAGAAAACCGCAAACAGATAGATGCCGAAAAAAAGAAACTACAGCAGGAACTGCAGGATACGATCCGCAAATCTGTAGCTGCAGATTTTGAGAACCAGCTGAAAATGCTGCAACAGAATGCAAGCGAGAACGAAGAGAAACTGAAAGAAGCCCGTAAACAGCAACTGGAATTTTTACAGAAAGAACAGGCCCTGAAAACCAAAGAGGAAGAACTGCAGCTTACCCTGCAGAAACAGTTGATGGAAGAACGGGAAAAACTGAAAGAACAATTACAGAAAGAAGAATCAGAAAAAATCAACCTGAAAGAACAGGAATACCAGCTGCGTTTAAAAGAGCTGGAAAAACAACTGGACGACCAGAAAAAACTGGCCGAAGAAATGCGCCGCAAATCGGAACAGGGCAGTATGCAGTTACAGGGAGAAGTACAGGAACTGATGCTGGAGGAACTGCTACAGGCCACATTCCCTTTCGATAAAATAGAGGAAGTAGGCAAAGGCGTAAGGGGGGCGGATTGTACCCAGATCGTGCGCAACCAGTTTGGCAACGAAGCAGGTAAGATCATTTATGAAAGTAAGCGCACCAAGGATTTTTCGAATGAATGGATCGAAAAACTGAAAGCGGATATGCGTACACTGGGGGCCGATGTTGCCGTGATTGTAACGCAGGCTTTCCCGAAAGACATGGACCGGTTTGGAGAGAAAGAAGGGGTGTATATCTGCAGTTTTGCAGAAGTAAGAAGTGTGGCCCTGCTGTTAAGAAACGCCCTGCTCAAAATTGCGGACGCCAAAAAAAGCCAGGATAACAAGGGCGACAAAATGCACATGCTCTATGATTATTTAACCGGCAGCGAATTCAGTGAACAATGGAAAGCGATCCGGGAAGGTTTCATGAGTATGAAACTGAGCATACAACGCGAAAGAGATGCCATGGAAAAACTCTGGAAAGCCAGGGAAAAACAACTGGAGAAAGTATTACTGAATGCCGCACATATCAAAGGCTCCGTAGAAGGCATTGCCGGCGCAGATGCCATTAACCTGAATTTACTGGAAGATACAGACCCCATATTAGTTGAGTAACCCCTTTAACCATATCGACCCCTCCGATCAACCCGATCGCCCTTCGAAGAAGAAACCCATCTTCCCCGTAAAGGATGATCTGCGGCAATACCTCGTCAGGTATGGCCGCGAAGTAAACCTGCCCGTGAGTTATGCCGATCTGCAGCGTTTTACCTATACGGTTCCGCTAAAAGATAAATATGGTAAAGACACGGCCTGGGAAAAAGTGTCGTACGACATGCACGAATGGGAATTTCTGCGCGAGAACCTCGTACGCATCTATGCCATTCTCAAAACCGAAGGTGATCTCAGTTTTATCAATCACCTGGATGTGGCCCGCATCGATTTCTGTTTTTTCGGCAACAGCCAGCCCTTCCGTATCCGCATCGTAAATAAGTTCAACGATAACTACGACCATTACTATATCAAGCAGGCCGATGCCAGCCGCATTTACGGGCTGGAGCTGGAACACCTGTTATCGCCCAACCGGATGACTTATTTCACCAACAACAACACCCTGATCGAAGAACATATTCCGGGCATCCCCGGCGATATCTTTATCCATGATTACCTGCAGGATCCTAATACCAACCAAATCCGGCTGGCCAAAGAGTTTGTGAAGTTCAACGAACGTTGTTTTGTACACTTGCTGGGCGATATGCGGGCCTATAATTATGTGGTGAATATCACACCTGATATCGAGGATTACCAATACCGCATCCGCGCCATCGATTTTGACCAGCAATCGTATGAAGGGAGAAAAAATCTATACTTACCCCAGTTCTTTAAAGAGAACAAACCGCTGGTAGACATTGTGGCCAAACACCTCGACGCCAAATCCATTGCCCAATACCAGGCCGAAGAAAGAACCATGATGACTTTCCGTCTGGTGTCGGCCCGCTACCGCATGAAAGAGATCCTTGATATCATGAGCGATGACAATATTTCCAAACCCGAAAAGATCGAACAACTCAAAGAAGAACTTACCGCCCATTTCAACAACCCCGCCGCTTTCAAAAAAGCCAGAACCATGGGCCAACTGGTAAAAAGACAAATGAAAGTAATGCTCCAGAAAAACCTCATGTTCGTCCCCAAAACCAAAGCCCAAAGCCGCTTTGATGATTAGTAATTAGAAATTAGTAGTTACTAATCATAAGCCGCATCCCATCATTCTATCATTCTATCATCCTATCATTCTATCATTGAATCCCCCCCATTCACTCATTCACACATTAATTCGTCCACACCAAACTCACCCTCTCCTCCATCCGGTAATGCAAATCCAATGCTATTTCTACATCATTTTTGAGAACCCTGGTTTTGATAACACCTTCCTTTCCCATTAAAAAAGGTTCGATGCGCAACATTTCACTGAAATCCACCTCTCCCCTTCCCCACCATTTGAACATGGCTTCCTTGCAACTCCACAAAAGGGTCAGCAGCGGAATTTGCTGATCGTTGGGATAGTTATGCACAAACACCAGTTCATCCGGATGCAGAAATTTATGTTTTATCTTCTCCACCCGGGGCGAGATAGTTTCAATATCCACCCCCACCCTTTCAGTACTGCTAACGATAGCCGCTGCATACGCACTGCAGTGAGAGATCGAAAAATGGTATTGCTCTCCCGGTAAAAATGGCTTGCGCGTATCAGCGATCTCGATCTCGCGGTGCGGAAAATCCGGGAATAAATAAGGCAGCAGAAAACGTCCCGCCAGGTGTTGCAAGCGTTTGTGCGGATGCGTGATCTCACGGCCCAATGGTACGGCCTGCAGAAAAAAAGACTCCGTTTCTTCGATCTTCCAGACCGCCAGTTTCGTGGTTGGGTTGATATCTTGTTGATAAAACAGCGGCACCGCAGTAATTTAGAATTTAGCTTGCAGGGGTTCGTATTATTACACTCTCAATAGATAAAAGTACAAAGAATGATCCTCACAGATTCACGCATACTGGAAGAAATCGCAAAAGGAACCATCAAGATCGAACCCTACAACCGGGCTGACCTCGGCAGCAACAGTTACGATGTACACCTCGGTAAATGGCTGGCCACTTATGTAAATGCGGAACTGGATGCCAAAAAACACAATAAGATCGAGTATTTCGAAATACCGGATGAAGGTTTTGTATTACAACCGCACGCCTTTTATTTAGGTGTAACAGAAGAATATACCGAAACCCATGCCCATGTTCCCTTCCTCGAGGGGAAATCATCTACCGGCCGGTTGGGAATTGATATCCATGCCACCGCCGGCAAAGGTGATGTAGGCTTTTGCGGTAACTGGACGCTGGAGATCTCCTGCAAACAACCCGTACGTATTTACAAAGGTATGCCCATCGGTCAGCTGATCTATTTCCCGGTAGAGGGAGAGATCGCTGTGAAGTACAACCAGAAAGGAAATGCCAAATACAGCGGTCAGCCCAACAAACCCGTAGAGAGTATGATGTGGAAGAACCAGTTTTAGGATCCACTGATTAGCGGATTACGGATTTAATTTCCAGATGGCGGCTGTTAAAACGGTGGCGAAACTGACCCACCCTAAATAAGGTAATAGTAACCAAGCGGCCGTTCGGGAAATCCTCGCGAACCAGATCATGGTGAGCAGGATGAAGATCCACATAAAAACCATTTCCAGCAGTGCGGCAGCGATCAGATGCTGGTTAAAGAACAGGATACTCCAGCAAAAATTCAGGATGAACTGGATCACAAAGAGGGTGAGTCCTACATTACGCACCGCAGATACAGGCTGTTTCCAGACCAGGTAAAAACTGATTCCCATCAGCAGGTACAGCATCGACCATACCGGGCCAAACAGCCAGTTGGGCGGGTTAAAAGAAGGCTTCTGCAACCCCGCATACCATTCCGGGATCTCACTGATCGTGAAAATACCACCAAGGGAACCGGTTCCCACGGTAAACAGCACAGACAGCATCAGCTTTACCCAATTATAATTTGCCATATTTTTTGCGGTAGGCGATTAACCATCCTACCACTTCATTATAACTGTTCAACCCTTCCAATTGTTTATTCAGTTTCAGGTATTGGTCATATAAACTGGACACAGCCGGCGAAATCCGGTTCCTCCTTTTAAAAAAGAATTCACGGATCTCTTTTCTGTCTTTTTTCACCAGGGTATCCATCGATTCCCTGTTCTGTTTCAATACCGATTCGAAAATGGCGAAATCCTTTTCCTTCCCGTACATCCGCACCTGTTCGCCCTGTGCATAAGAGAACAGATCCAGGTACACCGAATAACGCACATATACATCTGTTGAAGCAGCCGCGGCCAGGTAGCCTACAAAATTGGCTTCGCTCTCACTGGCATACCCCAGTTGGTGGGCCATTTCATGACAGGTAATATAGGGTATCAATACCCGCGGAACATCTGTGCGCAACTGTGCCTCCCCGGTAAACGGATTATAATAACCTGTAAATCCCATATAATCCGCTACACTGTTAAACAGGCTCGATTTCACGGAACGATTGCGGTAATTCAGAAATCCGTACTGATAGGAAGCAGCCTCGTAAGAACGGTAGGCTTTGCGGTACAGGGTATCCAGCGGGGGGGCGGGTAAAACCGTATCCGGGATCTGGCGGCGGCATTCATTCAGCTTTTCGATCAATGCCTGCGCCAGTTGGGTCACTTCTTCCTTGGAATAAGCCTGTTTGGAGAGCCGGAGCTGGTAGGCGATGCCCAGGCGGTTATAGTTGAGACCCCACATCAGTTTGAATACGATATAGACCCAAAGCAGGGTTTTGGTAAACCCATAGCCCAAATGTACCAGCCGGGCCTGGGTAAGCTCCCGCCGGTACAGCAGGCGGATTATCCGGACAAGACCGATCAGGAGTAATATCACCAGCCAGGCATATAATACATCACCGATACTGAAAGGGACCCAACGGGTAAGGATACGCAGCGTAGAAGCCAGGCCGGGGTAGAACCCGGTAGCATAAATCGTTTCCACCTGGTGAGGGAAAATAGAAAATAGACTGATAATCAGCGAAATACAAAACAATATGCCCAGTTTCACCCATTGCCAGGTAGAAATTGCCCCCTTTTGTTTCATAACTGCAAATATGCTGTAAAATAGCCTATCATTGCCGGTGAACGGGTGATTGGCCCGGATTCAATTTTCCTTTGGCATTTCGGGCGTTTTGGCGTACCTTTGCAAGCCCTTAAAAAACGGTTATGAATCAGCGGCGGGAATTTGAGATAGCATTTGTGGGTTTAAAGCCGGGGGTACATGTTTACGAATACCGGATTGAAGATAAGTTCTTTCTACCCTACGGGGAACAGGATTTTACGAATTGTGTGGCTGATGTAAAGCTGAGCCTTGAAAAGAACAATGGCTTTATGCAGCTCAAATTCGATATTGACGGGAGCGTGAATGCAGCCTGCGACAGATGTGGAAACACACTGCCTATGCAGCTTTGGGACGAGTTCAACATCATTGTAAAAATGGTGGAGAACCCGGACGAGATGAACGAACAGGAAGAGGACCCGGATGTATATTATATCAGCCGCGGGGAAAGCCATTTACACCTGGCCGACTGGATCTATGAGTTCATTAACCTGAGTGTTCCGCTGCAAAAAATGTGCAGTAAGGAAGAGATGGGAGGCCCCAAGTGTAACAAAGAGGTACTGGAGAAGCTGAGGAAAATGGAAGAAGAGACCCGGAAAGAGAGTGGTACCACTGTCTGGAAAGGACTGGATAAATTTAAAAACCTGGATTAATTTTTTTTGATACTATAAATTTCGAGATATGCCGAATCCTAAACGCAGACATTCCCAGCAACGTAGCGCAAAGAGAAGAACTCACTATGTGGCTCAGGAAGTAACATTAAGCAAAGACAGCACCACGGGTGAAACCCATGTACGCCACCGCGCGCACGTGAGCGAAGGAAAATTGTTCTATAAAGGGAAACTGGTAGCTGAAAAAGCTCCTCTGAAAGCGTAACCTTTTTAGTTCAACTTTAGCTTCGTGCCACAATGAATATTGGATTAGACATGATGGGTGGAGATTTTGCACCGCTGGAAGCGGTGAAAGGTTTGCAACTATACCTGTCTGACCCATCCCGTACGGCATCTATATATTGCATAGGTGATGAAACACTGGTAAAACCTCTGTTGGAGGAGCACCAGGTTACATCACCTAATTTGCATTTGATACATGCCCCGGAAGTAATTGGTTACCACGAACATCCCACCAAAGCCCTGAAAGAGAAACAACGTTCTTCCATTGCTATCGGTTTTCACCTGCTGGCTACCGGCAAAATAGATGCATTCATCAGTGCGGGTAATACCGGCGCCATGCTGGTAGGCGCCATGTTCAGCATCAAACCCATCGAAGGGGTGCAAAGACCTACCATTGCCACCATTGTTCCCAAACTAAGTGGCTCAACAGGTGTGATCGCAGATGTAGGCCTTAACGCCGACTGTAAACCCGAACACCTTAACCAGTTTGCCATACTGGCCAGTCTCTATGCCCAGTATATCCTCAATATCCATCACCCCAAAACGGGTTTGCTGAATGTGGGCGAAGAAGAAGGCAAAGGAAATATCCTGGCCCAGGCCACTTATCCCCTGCTGAAAGACAATACCGCCATCAACTTTATCGGCAATATCGAAGGTCGCGACCTCTTCAATGATAAGGCGGATGTGATCGTCTGCGACGGATTTACCGGAAACATACTCCTGAAAATGGCCGAGTCCATCTATGATGTGGCCAGCCAGCGTGGCTACCGAGACGACGCGTATTTCAGCCGTTTCCACTATGAAAACTATGGCGGAACGCCGGTACTGGGTGTTAACAAACCCGTGATCATCGGTCATGGTATCAGCAATGCCAAAGCCTTTAAGAATATGATTGAGGTAGCCGAAAAAATGATAGGCAGCGATCTCTGCGGAAAGATCACCGACAGGTTCAGGTCCTGATAAGCCCCTGCCCGCTACTCGCTTTCAACAACTGCAACTTTCTGTCCCGATTACTGTTATTGTGCATCTAACCCGTTATCGCATGAACCTTTCTGCTGCCTGTTCACGTATTTTCAAAACTACCGGCTGGACAGTTGACTCGAATCTTCCGCCCGAGATCAAAAAATGTATCATTATTGCCGCACCGCATACCAGCAACTGGGATTTCTGGTATACCATGGCCGCTTTTGCCATTTACCGGCTGAAGATCCGGTTCACGGTAAAGAAAGAGTGGATGCAATTCCCTTTCAGCCTGCTGATGAAACCGCTGGGTGGCATCGCTATTGATCGTACACCACGAACGGTGGAGTCGGACCGGAAAAGTTTTGTAGAAGCCATGGTCGAACTGTTCCGGGAGAATAAGGAACTGATCATCGTGATCACCCCCGAAGGAACCAGGAGCCTCCGGGATAAATGGAAAACCGGCTTTTACCATGCGGCGCAGGGTGCCGGGGTACCCATTTGCCTCGGTTATGTAGACTATGCAAAGAAAAAAGCCGGGATCGGCAAAGTGATCTACCCCAAAGATTATGTAACCGATATGCGCGAAATCATGGCTTTTTACGGCCAGGTAACCGCCAAATTCCCTGAAAAATTTGCGGTTGACAAGGATTTTGTCGCCTAAAATCGGTTTGAGGTGCCCCTCAGACTGTTATTCATCAGCTTATTTATCCGCTCATCACAATCCCGATTCCTCCCTTTTACAGGTCAGGACCAGCTAAACCATTGATTTTAGTGCACTCCAAAGCATAACTCATTATTATGCCATAGAAAATACTACCTTAAAGAAAGTACTATGTATTGCATAGTATTATTTAGCACCCTATCTTTGTTCTATCAAAGTAATTAAAACCATTAAAAATAACCGTATGAAAAAGTTCCTTTTTACCACTTACGTGATCTTCCTGATGGCCTTGGTACCTGCCATTGTTTTTGGCTACCTGCATAACAATACCGGCAACCAGAAAGCCAATACCGAAACCAGCAAGGAAGCAAGTAACAACCAAAGCGAAGAACGTAGCTTACAACTGGTAAAAACCTTCTAAGCTGCGCTATGCGAAGTTTGCAAGGTCTGCATAAGCAGTCAAGACATTTACAAGGGTAGCGGATCCTACCCAACTCCCCAGGTGATCCGCTGTCCTTTTATAAATTCCTCTTTTCGTGGTGGCTATTTTACAATTGGCTTTGCCGGGAAGCGCAAAACTCTACCTTTGCGCAAATAAGTGTTAGTTTATTATGTGGCTCAACAACATCCTGGAAACCATCGGCAATACCCCGCTGATCAAACTCAACAAGATCACCAAAGATATTCCGGCCACCGTGCTGGCTAAAGTAGATTACTTTAACCCGGGTAATTCCATCAAAGACCGCATGGCTTTGAAAATGGTAGAAGTAGCCGAACAGGAAGGCAAACTCAAACCCGGCGGTACTATTATTGAGGGTACCAGCGGTAATACCGGCATGGGCCTGGCACTGGCCGCCTGTGTAAAAGGCTATAAATGCATTTTTGTGACCACCGATAAACAATCGAAAGAAAAAGCCGACATCCTGAAAGCCGTGGGTGCGGAAGTGATTGTTTGTCCAACGAATGTTCTCCCCGAAGATCCCCGCAGTTATTATAGCGTAGCCAAAAGACTGGGCAAAGAGATCCCCAATTCTATGTACATGAACCAGTACGATAACCTGGCCAACCGCCAGGCGCACTATGAAAGTACGGGACCCGAGATCTGGGAACAGACCGAAGGAAAGATCACCCACCTGGTGTGTACCGCAGGAACCGGCGGAACCATTACCGGTACGGCAATGTACCTGAAAGAAAAAAATCCCAACATCAAGATCTGGGCCATCGATGTGTATGGTTCTTTATTGACCAAATATTACAAAACCGGCGAGATCGATATGGGTGAAGTACACCCCTATATTTCAGAAGGATTTGGAGAAGATTTTGTACCGCAGAATTACGACATGCGCGTGATCGACCTTTTTGAACAGGTAACCGATAAAGATGGAGCGGTGATGGCCAGAAGGATTGCCAAAGAAGAAGGGATGTTCTGCGGATACAGTGCCGGCAGCTGTTTGCAGGGATTGATGCAGTTACAATCCAGCCTCACCAAAGACGATGTGGTGGTGTGTATTTTTCATGATCATGGCAGCCGTTATGTAGGCAAGATCTATAACGACCAGTGGATGATGGAAAGAGGTTTCCTGGAAGTGAAAACCTTCAAAGACATTGTAAGTGGCCGACACAGTAAAAGACTGGTGACGCTCGAACCCACACATTCAGTTTCGGAAGCAGTGGAACTGATGAAGAAATATGATATCGAACATATACCGGTAATGCAGGAGAACAAATGCATAGGTGCCGTAAGCGAGAGTGGTTTGTTTCAGAAAGTATTCAGCAACCCTGAGATCCGAACCGCCACAGTCGCAAGTGTACTGGAGCCGGCTTATCCGGTGGTTGACTTTGACACACCGGTAGAAAGACTTGGTAACCTGATCACAAAAGAAAATGGGGCAGTGCTGTCGAAGGATGAAAAAGGTGATTATCATATTGTAACCAAGTACGATGTAATACAGTGTCTGGCTAAATAGGATCATCATCACCCTGTAAAAACATAATCAACCTGCCATGATCTCTACCAGGCACGATGTTTTTTTAACGGTGGCGCAACTGAAAAGTTTCTCCCGGGCCAGCCAGGTATTGTATATATCGCAACCTGCCATCAGCAGGCATATCAAATCGCTGGAAGCTTATTACAAAACCAAACTCTTCGACCGTAAAGGCATACTCATCGAACTAACCCCGGCAGGAAAACTGCTGTTTGAAAAACTCACAGAAGTAAAACGTATCCAGGAACAGACCGAATTCGAGATCTCCGGGATCCGGGATGTGATGCAGGCCAAGGGCATGCTGAAGCTGGGTGCCAGTACCACTGTGGCACTGTATATCCTGCCAAAAGTGTTATCCGCTTTTAACCAGCACTACCCGCAGATCCATATCAGTTTACTGAACCGCAATTCCGAACTGGTACTGGAAGCCTTGCTGAACGGAGACATCAACCTGGGTATTATTGAAGGAAGGAGCAAACTGACACAGGTAGATTACCAACCTTTTTTAGCAGATGAAGTAGTGGCCGTATGCAGTAAAAAAAGCCCAATCGCCAGAAAGAAAAACTATGCCATACAGGAGATCCTGCAGATGCCGCTGGCCATCCGCGAAAGAGGAAGCGGCACACTGGCTGCTTTGAAGTATGCGCTCGAAAAACAAAAGATCAAACTGACCGAACTTGATATCAAAGTGCGACTGGGTGGTACCGAAGCGTTGAAAAATTTCCTGATCGAATCTGACTCATTGGGTTTTCTGCCCCACCGCTCTGTGATCAAGGAACTTACCTATGGAGAACTGGTGCAGGTTCATTTCGAGAAACTGCATATTGAAAGACAGTTTTATTTTGTACAACGCAAGGGTGAGAACAGCGGACTCAACAAAAGTTTCATCAAACTGGCGCAGCAGATCCATAACCTGTAGTTATAGGTTATAACAACTATCTATCACCAGGGTTATATACTTGCTGTAGTTTTACGGTATGAAAATACCCACTGCCATCCCGCTCAGCGAACCCCTTCCCTCTCTTGCCCAAACGGCCCAGCAGTTGCTGGATACAGAACTGATGCAAGAAGTGAAACACTTATCCACCCTGCTTTGTCCGGAATGGCTGGCTGGTTATATGGGCCTGAAAAAACTGGTAGAGAAACAATACCAGCCGGAAGATGATCCTGCTTCGCTGGTGATTGAAAACAGTCAAACACCTTTTTCCTTGTAGCGATTTCTGTACTTTTATCGGATGTACCGCTGCACCGACCAAATACAGAAAACGATCCTGCTTACAGCCCTTCCCAAAAGAATTGTTTCGCTGGTGCCTTCGCAAACAGAATTGCTGGCCGCTATCGGACTGAACGAAGAAGTAATCGGCATCACCAAATTCTGTGTACATCCAGACCACTGGTTTCGCCATAAGCAACGAATAGGCGGCACCAAAAATGTTGCTATCGAAAAAGTCAGGGCACTGCAACCCGATCTCATCATCGCCAACAAAGAAGAAAATGTACTGGAGCAGGTGCTCGAGCTGGAAAAAATGGCACCTGTGTGGACCAGTGATATCCATTCGATCGAAGATGCATTATCCATGATGCAAAGCATTGGAGCACTCACCGGAAAAAATACCGAAGCCACTTTGCTAATCAATACGATCGAAGAAAAAAAGATCCTTTTGCAAAAGCTGACCAGGGAGAAAAAGCAAGTTTTACGGGTTGCTTACCTGATCTGGAAAGATCCGTATATGGCAGCGGGTGGAGATACGTTTATTGATACGATGTTACAGGCCTGTGGCTGGGAAAACTGCCTGGGAAACCGGATGCGATATCCCGAAATCGGTCTTTCCGAACTGGAGCAATTGCGGCCCGATCTGGTATTACTTTCTTCAGAACCCTATCCTTTTCAACAAAAACATATCACCGCACTGGAGCAGGTTTTACCAGGCACAAGGATTGTATTGGCCGACGGGGAAATGTTCAGCTGGTACGGCAGCCGGATGGCCGAGGCCTTTGACTATTTCCGCAAAATGCTGCAGGCGTCTGCCTGGTAGGATATCTTGTGTATTTCCCCCACAAAAAGCTAACGGCCGTTTGCGCTAAGTAAAGTATCTTGCCGACAGCAAAGAACCTTTATGGGTTCCCCAAACATTACAATCTACACACATGAAAAAATACCGTGCCGGCGTATTATTCGGCGAAGAGTTAGAAGCATTGTACAACGATGCAAAAGACAACCAGTTTGCACTTCCTGCAGTGAACACCATTGGTACCAATACCATTAATGCCGTACTGGAAACAGCGGCCAAAGTGAACTCACCCGTGATCATCCAGTTTTCAAACGGAGGCGCCCAGTTCATTGCCGGTAAAGGCATGCCGAACGAAAACCTGCAGGGCAATATTTCCGGCGGTATTTCCGGTGCCTTACATATCCATAATGTAGCTAAGCATTATGGCGTGCCCGTAGTACTGCATACCGATCACGCTGCCAAAAAATGGTTACCCTGGGTCAGCGGACTGATTGATGCCGGAGAACAGTTCTACAAAGAAAAAGGACAACCCTTGTTCAGCTCACACATGCTGGACCTCTCAGAAGAACCCCTGGAAGAAAACATTCATACTTCTGTTGAATTCTACAAACGCATGGCGCCCCTCGGCATGAGCATCGAGATCGAACTGGGTGTTACCGGTGGTGAAGAAGACGGCGTAGACAATAGCGGCGTAGAGAACGATAAATTATATACCCAGCCCCAGCACGTTGCTTACTCTTATACCGAATTAAGCAAAGTAGGGAAACTGTTTACGGTTGCCGCGGCTTTTGGTAATGTGCATGGTGTGTACAGTCCGGGTAATGTGGAATTACGTCCCGTGATCCTGAAGAACAGCCAGGATTTTATCGAGAAAGAACTGGGTACCAGTCCGAAGCCAGTGTATTTCGTATTCCATGGCGGAAGCGGATCGCCGCAGCACCAGATCCGGGAAGCGATCAGCTATGGCGCTATCAAAATGAATATCGATACCGATCTGCAGTGGGCCTTCTGGGAAGGCATCCAGCAGTTTTATGTGAAGAATGAAGCATACCTGCAGGGCCAGCTCGGTAATCCGGAAGGAGCCGATAAACCCAACAAAAAATACTATGATCCGAGGGTTTGGTTACGCAAAGCAGAAGAAAGCTTCAGCAAAAGGCTGGAAGTGGCTTTCGAAGACCTGAACTGCATCAACCGCAACGCTTAAACGATCCATTTGATCCAAAACCGTCAACCCAACCCGTTGGCGGTTTTTTTTGTGACCAGATGGGAGAAAGCCATTATTTTTGGCCGAATACTATCGGTTGTTAGCTTTCAGAGCCGTGACAGGTTGATCCGGAGAACAACCTGATAATTTGAGGGATATATATTGATTTATACTTAATTTTCGCCTCCCTCCGGGGGTAGCTTCTGCCGCAACGAATGTTGTTTCGGAACAGGGGGTGGTTAAAAAATTATTATCTTCACCGCCCCAATTGCAATTGACCGTTATGAAAAAAGAACGTGAAGAAGATTTTGAAGCAAACCTGACCGGCGATGAAAGCCAGGGCGGAGACCCTGCCAAAGAACGATGGTTCAGGCGTATCAGGAAGGGTATCTTAACTTCTACTGCCGATAAAAAGGAAACACCCGAGGGCTTATGGAACAAATGTCCGGAGTGTAACTATATCTGTACCACCAGCGAATTAAAAGAAAACCTTTTTGTTTGTCCAAAATGTAACTACCACCACCGCATCGGCAGTGAGGAATATTTTGATGTGATCTTCGATAACAAGGAATACACCGAACTGTTTGAAGATATCCAGAGTATTGATGCACTCGGTTTTACCGATCTGAAACCTTACCAGAAGCGTTTGGATGATATCCATTCCAAAACAGACCTCAAAGATTCGATGCGTGTTGCGGTTGGTAAGGCCAATGGCGAAGGAATCGTGATCGCCTGTATGGATTTTGAATTCATCGGTGGTTCACTGGGTAGTGTGATGGGAGAGAAATTCAGTCGCGCGGTGGATTACTGTATCCAGCATCAACTGCCCTATCTCGTGATCAGCAAAAGCGGTGGTGCCCGTATGATGGAAAGTGCTTTCAGCCTGATGCAGCTGGCTAAAACCAGTGGCAAACTGTCGCAGTTAAGTGATGCCAAACTTCCTTATATCTCCTTACTAACGGATCCTACTTTTGGTGGTATCTCGGCCAGTTTTGGTATGCTGGGCGATCTGAACATTGCCGAACCCGGTGCCCTCATTGGTTTTGCCGGTCCGCGCGTGATCAAAGAAACCATCAAAAAAGACCTGCCCGCAGGTTTTCAACGCAGCGAATTTTTACTCGAACACGGCTTCCTCGATTTTATTGTTGACCGAAAAGAGTTGAAAGAGAAACTGGCGCAGCTGGTCCTGCTCTTCAGAAGCTGAACAGAAAGGGAAGGCAATTAAAAATTGTCTGTACTGATCAAAACCACCGGGTAAAAAATGATCTTAAAAATGATAGGCACTTCCTACCCATTTTAAATTTTTAATTTTTAATTACTCTCTCTCTTGGCTGAAATGAACAACCGGCAGGCTTACTTTAACTACTCCATAGAAGACAAATATGTAGCAGGTATCGTATTGCTGGGTACGGAAGTGAAATCGATCCGGGATGGGAAGCTGAGCTTTAACGATGCTTTCTGTATGTTCGACGATGGCGAATTATGGGTGCGGGGTTTGTTTATCGCGAGCTATTCGCATGGTACGGCCAATAACCATATTGAAGTGCACGACCGGAAACTGCTGCTTAATAAAAAGGAACTGAAAAAGATCCAGGCAAAAATCAAAGAGAAAGGATATACACTGGTACCGCTGAAAGTATTCTTTACAGATAAGAACCTGGTGAAGGTAGAGATTGGTCTGGGTCGCGGAAAAAAACTGCACGACAAACGCGAGACCATCAAAAACCGGGATGTGGAGAAAGAAATCAAGCGTTACCTGAAATAAACCGCTCTTATTCCTCTTCGGATGTTTTATACTTTCGCTTTTTCTCCGGTTTATAATCCAGTTGTTCTACCAGTGCCTCGGCCGTTGGATTGCTGGTAACCGAAACCGCCACCTGGAACAGGGCAAAGTAAATCACAACCGTTCCCAGCAGCTCACCCCAGCTAAGCCAGTAACCCCAGAAACCATATACCACGGCCTTTTCAGGATGATCGGTTTCATAGATCACTTCGGTTTTTTCGCCTTTTTCCCAATTCCTGAAAACATAACGGGCATCTACCGCATATGCTTTTCTGCCATCATGAAACACCGCTTTGGGGATAGAATACCCGGAAGCACTGTCTGTCAGCCACTGGATAGTGGCAGGTGCTTTCTCCCCGTCAAAATAGTCGGGCTGCCGGGTGGCTACCAGGTAACAGGCAAAACAGACAAGGTAAAGTATGGTAACGGATTTGTACAACTTGATCGCTTATATATTTAGCAGTTCTCTCTCCTGATGCAACACTGCGGGCTAAAGCCCGATTAGTAAATTAAGAGAATAGATTTTATATCCACGCCCTGAAGGGTGCGGCAAAAGTAAGTATTTTGCCATGCCCTTCAGGGCGTGGATTAAGAAGGTTTACTTGTATTCCATTTTGGGACTTTAGTCCCGTGTCTTATTGAGAGGTGTTTCTTCTTTAAACAAAAAGTCATACAACAACAGCTTAGGTTAAAAAAAATGGGATCAAGAGAAGACTCTTAATCCCATCATTATATAGATCGGGTTGGGTTAGTTCGCTAAACTCCGGAAATCCACCGGTACCAGTTTACTTACTCCGGGCTCCTGCATGGTTACACCATAGATCACATCTACCGCACTCATGGTTTGTTTGTTGTGCGTTACAATGATGAACTGTGAATTATCACTGAATTTCTTGATCATCTGTGTGAACTTACCTACGTTGGCATCATCCAGCGGCGCATCCACCTCATCCAGGATACAGAAAGGTGCCGGTTTGATCAGGTAGATAGAGAATAACAGGGCTGTAGCGGTCAGCGTTTTCTCTCCTCCACTTAATTGGGTGATGGAAGACGGCCGTTTTCCCTTAGGCTTGGCGATGATCTCGATACCGGTTTCGGCCAGGTTCTCAGGGTTCACCAGGATCATATCTGCCGTATCTTCTTCTGTAAACAATGCCTTGAACACTTTCTGGAAGTTTTCCCGCACCTGGTTAAAGGTATCGAGGAACTGCTGGTTGGCAGTAGCTTCCACTTCCTGGATGGTTTGCAGCAGGCTTTCTTTGGCCGATACCAGGTCGTTCTTCTGTTCGAGAATGAACTCGTAGCGTTTCTTCATTTCCGTATACGCTTCAATGGCAGTGGGGTTTACTTCTCCCATGTTCTCGAGGCGTTTGCGCATGCGGTCTGAACTGGCTTGTAAATCTTCGAGGGCTATATCGGTGGTTCTTGCCTGGTCCAGGATCTCATCCAACTCTACTTTGAATTCCACACTCAGCCTTTCTTTCATACCGGCCAGTTGCAGTTTCAGTTCATTCAGTTTATCCTTGATCTCTGTTACCAGGTGATCAATCATTTCCTTACTCTTCACTTTCAGGCGCAGCTCACTTTCTTTTTCCTGCAATACATTACGCAGGTTATAATAGGCCTGGTCTGCCTCGTTCAGTTTTTTCTCTTCCGCTTCTTTTTTGCGCAGCATTTCGAGCAACAGTTCTTCAGAACCGATCAATGCTTTTTCGCTCTCTTCAATATTGGCGCTGGCTTCTGATAATTGTGACGTGTTGTTGCCAATCTGCAGGTGCAGGTCGTTCAGTTGGTTCTCTTTGAACACCAGTTCCTGTTTCAGGCTGGTGATCTTGCTCTGCTGGCGGGTTAACTGCAGGTTGGTTTCGTTATATTGTACCGATGCAAAATTGTATTCGTACTCAGCCGACTGGTAATCCTGCTCCACCGTTTTCAGTTCGGCAGAAGTGGTTTCCAGCTGCTCGTTCAGGGTATGAAACTCTTCGCGGGTGGCAGCAATGGCATCGTGTTCTACCTGTAAACGCATGTCCAGATCTTCGAGGCGCTGTAACCCATTCTGCTGGGCAGCCTGCAGGTTCTCCATGCGGTTCTTGGCAGCAAATACCTGGTTGGTTAACTGGTTGATCTCGTTTTCGGTCTGTTTGATCACATTCTCTTTCAACTGGTCGTTGAAAGCAATCACTTCGTTGTGTTTGGCCTGGATATCGGATTTCAGCAGGTTCACCACTGCTTCCTGGTCTGCGATCTCTTCAGACAGTTTTTCCAGGTTTTTGGCACGACCGATTTTCTTTCCTTCAAACAGTCCTACACTACCACCGGTTAATGTGTATTTACCTTTTACATACTTACCTGTTCTTTCCAGTACCACGGCTCCGTTGCTGTTGGCAATGGCTTCGTCGTTTTCGGCAATGTATACGTTGGCAAGTAAGTATTGGGCCAGTTTGCGGTATTGTTCATCCACCTCAATCACATCCATCGCTTTGATGGTGTTGGCAGGTTGGTGTGTTTCTACGCGGTAATCAGCGAATTTCTCCAGCATGAAGAAATTGGCCTTCCCTTTTTTATTGGCGTCCAGCAGGTGAACGGCCTGTAAACCTTCTTCGAGGTTATTTACCACGTAATAGTTCAGGTAAGGCTCCAGTACATTCTCTACTGCGGTGCGGTATTCTTCTTTTACGTAAATGATATCCGACAGGATGGGTGCTGCATGGTTCCATTCAGGATTCTTGTGCAGGAACTTGATACTTTCCGGATAACCCTCCATGGAATCGATCAGGCTTTTCAGCAGGTTGTACTCGTTGCGCTTGGAATCCAGTTTGCGGTTCTCTTCATTGAGTTCGTTACGGAGCACTTCCAGTTGCGCCTGTGTTTCAAAGATCTGTTCCTTTGTTTTTTCCTGGTGTTCCTGCAACTGCTGCAGGTCTATCCGTTTGGCATCGAGTGTTGCTTCTTTGTCTTCAAGCTCCACACCCAGTTGCAGCAATTGCGCTTCGCGGTTCTGTTGCTCCTCGTTCAGCTGGGTTTGTGCCCTTTGCAGGTTCAGGATAGAAGTATCGGCAACGGCCACTTTTTTCTCCGCATCAAACTGGCTGCGCTGGATCTGCTGGTAACGGTTACGCAATGAATCCAGGCCGGTACGTTTTTCATCAAAACTGCGGCGTCTATCTTCCACATCACCTTTGGCAGTTTCTACTTTATCCTGCAGTTCCAGTAAATTGGCTTCTTCTTCCCCCACCTGGATCTGTGTATAAGAAATGGAATCGCCGATAGTCTTTAACTGACCTTCTGCTTTCTCCAGAAATTCTTTCAGGTTGGTTTCTTTCTCTTTCAGGTAATGCAGTTTCTGGGTAGCCAGGTTTTTATCATTTTCCCGGGTGCGCAGTTCCTGCAGGTATTCGTTAAACTCGTGCTGCATACTTTGCAGGGCACGTTCTTTTTCGATGAACCCTACTTTCTCCTGTTCAATGGCCGCTTCTTCGGTAGCGATCTCCGCTTCAAGCCGGATCTTTTTATCGTTCTCGGCATCCTGCTGTTCGTTCAGGTTTTTATAGGTGATATTGAACCCTTCGAGCGAGGCTTTGGCCAGCTCAATGGCTACTTCCTTGTATTCTTTTTTGATCTCGTAAAACTTCTCCGCTTTTTTGGCCTGGTTCTCGAGGGTCTTTAACTGGTTATTGATCTCGAACAATAAGTCTTCGATACGCGCCAGGTCCTGCTCGGTGGCATCCAGCTTATTCTTGGCTTCCTTCTTACGGGTTTTGTAAATGGTGATACCGGCAGCCTGCTCCAGCATACGGCGGCGACTGTTCTCTTTGTCTTTGATGATATCATCTACCATACCCAACTCGATGATGGCATAACTATCAGTACTCACACCCGTATCGAGGAAGAGGTTATGGATATCTTTTAACCGGCAGGTAACATCGTTGAGGCGGTATTCGCTTTCTCCGTTTTTATAAAAACGGCGCGTAACCGTAACCGTGTTAAACTCGGTAGGTAATAAATTCTTGGTGTTTTCGAAAGTGAGGCTCACTTCGGCCAGTCCGCTCGGACTCCGGGTTTTACTTCCATTGAAAACGAGTGCTTCTAAATTTTCACTTCTAAGCGCAGATATTTTTTGCTCACCGATTACCCAGCGGATACTATCGATGATATTACTTTTTCCACAACCATTTGGTCCGATGATGCCGGTAATCCCTTCATCAAAACTCACGACAGTTTTATCAGCAAAACTTTTGAATCCTTTGATTTCTAATGACTTTAATCTCACGTATATTCCCTTTTAAGTACCTGCGAACATACAGTAAAAAGGGTAGAATTCC
>Ga0255338_1001544_pt1 | contig 42250 bp, 37 predicted proteins | sample MeOH1_35cm_T4_19_FD_203715 | JGI IMG/M metagenome (GOLD analysis project Ga0255338, IMG submission 203715) | Sandy soil microbial communities from University of British Columbia, Vancouver, Canada - MeOH1_35cm_T4_195 | ecosystem: Engineered > Artificial ecosystem > Sand microcosm > Unclassified ... | reverse complement strand
GCTCCTGCAGGTTGTGGCCCACGCCCGGGATGTAGGTCGTGCACTCGATGCCGTTGGTGAGGCGCACACGGGCCACCTTGCGAAGCGCGGAGTTCGGCTTCTTCGGGGTGGTGGTGAACACGCGGGTACACACGCCGCGCTTCTGCGGGCAGGCGTCGAGCGCGGGGCTCTTGGTCTTGTTCTGGAACGTCTTCCGCCCAATGCGGATCAACTGATTGATGGTAGGCACACCATCCTCCAAGGAAGGCGCCGGGTTTTCCGGGCCTGGGCCCGAGAGGTTCGCCGCGGTGGAGGCTTCGGGGAACGTCGGACGGATGAAATCCTGCGCCGGCCCACGGGGCCGGAACCATCTAGGCTAACGGAATGGCCTGGAAAGTCAACGCGCCAAGCCAAAACAAGAGACCGGCATCACCCGGCCAGGGGGCAGCCGCAGCCCCCGGCGGCGCAGCCATGGCCGCTCTTGGGGGTCTCCGGGGCGGAAACCGCCGGCTCGGAGGCCGCGCTCTTGTACCAGCCTCCCCCGGCCAAGGTGAAGCCCGCCACGGAGACCTGGCGCTTCATCCCGCTCGCCAGGCCGCAGGCCGGGCAGGCGTGGACCTCGGGCGCGGACATGCTCTCCAGCTTCTCCTCGGACCGGCCACAAGCTTCACAACGGTATTCATAGAGCGGCATGGCAGACTTCTCCCGGGACTTCTCCCTGAACCGATCATTTTATCCCAGCTGCTTAGATGCCGTCACCGATCCGTTTCTTCCAGAGCCCTGAAGCCTTCCTCGCGGCCGTTCCCCGGCCGGGGATCCTCTGCTTCACCAACGGCTGCTTCGACCTGATCCACCCGGGCCACGTGCAGTACCTCGCCGAGGCCCGCGCCCTGGGCGACTTCCTCGTGGTGGGCCTCAACAGCGACGCCTCGGTGGCGCGCCTCAAGGGCCCCGGCCGCCCCCTCCAGGACGAGGCGGCCCGCGCCGCCATCCTGCTGGGGCTGCGGAGCGTCGACGCGGTCATCCGCTTCGACGAGGACACCCCGCTGGAGCTCATCGCCGCCCTCCGGCCGGATGTGCTGGTGAAGGGCGGCGACTACAGGCCCGAGACCGTGGTGGGACGAGAGATCGTGGAAGGTAGGGGCGGAAAGCTTGTGCTTCTGCCCTTCCTCCCGGGGCACAGCACCTCCCGCATCGAGCAGCGGATCCGCAGCGGGCGCGGCGTCACGCTCGAACCGCGCGAATAGACCGTTCGGATGATCCGGTCGTGACAGTTACCCGCTAGGCTGGGACCGGCCTTGCTTCGAGGCCCGTTTTTGCCGGAGGTTCCATGCGTCACCACGTTGCCCTCACGCTCGCCCTTCTGGGCCTGCCCCTCGCCGCCCAGGACATCACCGGCGGCCTGCAGACAGGTCTGTCGCTGCCAGTCGGGGATCTGAAGGACAAGGATGGCTTTGGCACCAACCAGTTCTTCGGCGCCCATGTCGGCGGCCACCTCGACTTCAACCTCACCCCGCACCATCAGGTCCGCGCCCAGCTGACCTACCACAGCCTTCCCGGTTCCGGCTGGGGCGGCTTCTCCGACGATCAGAATGACTTCAAGATCCTGCAGGTCGGCGCCGACTGGGTCTACAGCTTCCAGAGCCCGAACCAGGGCTGGTACACCATCGCCGGCGCCTCCATCAACAGCGTCAAGGACGAGTGGGAGTTCACCAACGGGAACGGCTTCCGGGTCAGCGGCAGCGCCAGCCAGAGCGGCAAGCTGGGCCTCCGGGGTGGCGGCGGCTACACCTTCAACAAGGCCTTCTCCCTGGAAGGCACCCTCAACCAGGTCTTCGTCGACAAGAGCGGCAACGACGGCTTCGGCTTCGACACTGCCACCTGGGTCCAGGTGAGCGCCGTCTTCCGGTTCGGCCGGTAGCCACCGTTGCGCCTACTGAAAACGGGCCGCGATCGCGGCCCGTTTTCGTGAGCAATGAAAAAGCTAGAGCAGCGGGGACAGCAGCTGCCAGTACTTGGGCAGGGGCCAGAGGTCGGCGTCGCAGGCCTCTTCCAGGTGGTCGAGGACTTCGCGCAGGGCATGCTTGGCCTCGTTCACCTTCTTGCCGAAGGCCTCGGTGCGGGCGTGCAGGTCCTCCAGGGCGTCGGCCTCGGCCAGGGCCGCCTTCATGGCGGAAAGACGCGCCTGGGCCTCGCCGGCGAGGGTGGCCTGGGTCTGGAGGGCGGCCTTCAGGGTCTCGGGCACTGCGATGCCGGCGGCGGCCAGCCGGCCGAGGCTCTTGGCCCGGGCGCCGAGGTCGGCGGTGATGGAGGGCAGGATCTGGGTCTCCGCCATCTCGCGCAGGACCTGGGTCTCGATGGCGATGGCCTTCTGGTACTGCTCGTGGCGGATGTGGATGCGGGATTCCAACTCGCCCTCGGACAGGATGCCCGGCTTGGAGAACACGGCCTTGGCCGCGGCGCCTTCCCAGATGTGGAGGGCGGCCACGGTGTCCTTGGCGTGGGGCAGGCCGCGGCGTTCGGCTTCGACCTTCCACTCCTCTGCGTAGCCGTTGCCCTCGAAGCGGATGGCCTTGGTCTCGATGATGGCCTGGCGCACGACGGACAGGACGGCGGCCTTGTGCTCCTTGCCGGACTTGATCTCCACATCGAGCTTGGCGTTGAGGCCTTCTAGCGCCTCGGCCACGGCGGCGTTGATCACGGTCAGGGGCAGCGCGATGGGCTGGCTGGAACCCACGGCGCGGAACTCGAACTTGTTGCCCGTGAAGGCGAAGGGGCTGGTGCGGTTCCGATCCGTGGCGTCCTTCTCGATGCGGGGCAGGTTGCCGATGCCGAGGTCGAGGATGCGCTGGGTGGAGGCATCCGCCGCATCGCCCTTCTCGATGGCATCGAGGATGTGGCTCAGCTGGGCGCCGAGGAAGGCGGACATGATGGCCGGCGGCGCCTCGTTGGCGCCCAGGCGGTGGTCGTTGCCGGCGCTGGCGATGGCGGCGCGGAGCAGGCCGCCGTGGGTGTGGATGGCCTTCAGCGTGGCGCTGAGGAAGTAGAGGAACTGCAGGTTCTCCTCGGGCGTCTGGCCGGGCTCCAGCAGGTTCTGGCCCTCGTCCGTCGCCAGGCTCCAGTTCACGTGCTTGCCGCTGCCGTTGACGCCGGCGAAGGGCTTCTCGTGGAGCAGGATGGCCAGGCCATGCCGCTCGCCCACGGACTTGAGGAGTTCCATGAGCAGCTGGTTGTGGTCGCTGGCGATGTTGGCGGCCTCGTAGATGGGCGCGATCTCGAACTGGTTGGGGGCCACCTCGTTGTGGCGGGTCTTGGCGGGGATGCCCAGCTTGAAGCACTCCAGCTCGACCTCCTGCATGAAGCCGAGGACGCGCTCCTTGATGCTGCCGAAGTAGTGGTCCTCCAGCTCCTGGCCCTTGGGGGGCTTGGCGCCCTGGAGGGTGCGGTTGGCGAACATGAGGTCCGGCCGCTGCTGGGCCAGCTCCAGGTCCACGGCGAAGTACTCCTGCTCGGGGCCGCACTGGGCGATGACCGAATCGGCCTTCACGCCAAAGTGGGCCAGGCCCTCGACGGCCTGCCGGGACAGGACGTCCATGGAGCGCAGCAGGGGCACTTTGTGGTCCAGGGCCTCGCCGTGGTACCCGACGAAGGCGGTGGGGATGCAGAGTGTCTTGCCCAGAGGCCCTTCCATGAGGAAGGCCGGGCTGGCGGGATCCCAGGCGGTGTAGCCGCGGGCCTCGAAGGTGGCGCGAAGGCCGCCGCTGGGGAAGGAGCTGGCGTCGGGCTCGCCCTGGATGAGCTGGCCACCGCTGAAGCGCTCGATGACCTGGCCCGGCTCGTCCCAGGCGATGAAGGCGTCGTGCTTCTCGGCCGTGGCGCCGGTCATGGGCAGGAACCAGTGGGTGAAGTGGGTGCAGCCCTGCTCCAGGGCCCAGTCCTTCATGGCCTGGGCGACGCTCTTGGCCACTTCGGGCGACAGGGCCTCGCCGCGCTTCAGCGCCTGGCGGTAGGCCTTGTAGACATCCTTCTGCAGCCGGTCGCGCATGGTGCGCTCGCTGAACGTGTTGCAGCCGAAGTACTGGCTGATCTTGAGCTGATCCAGCCGTGAGATGCTGGAAGTGTCTGGCGCCGGCGCCTTGGCCATGTGTCCCCCCTTGGACGTTGAACGATGAAGGTAAATAAAAATAAACCGATGTCCGCCCCTCGGGGGCAGCCATCGGATTCCCACATCCAACTGGATCCTGCGATCCAAGCACAGGATACAGGAAACCCGCTTGTGGCAACAGGGGTTTCCGCCCCCGAGCGCGCCCTTTCCCTCCTCGGGAACCTCCAGCGCCATCAGGAGAGGGTGCCCCGCCCCGCCGCCCTGGCCTGGGAGCGGGCGGCCTTCGCCGAGGTGTTCGACCATGAGGGGCCGGGCGAGCGCATCCGCGGGTTCCTGGAGAAGGATCTAGAATGAGTGCCATGGACCTGACCGCCCCCTACGTCCCCGACCTCGAGAGCATCCCCGCGGGGATCGACCTGCCCGCCGAGATCCGGCGCCTGAAGGCCGAGCGGCGGGCCGTGCTGCTGGCCCACTACTATCAGGAGCCCGAGATCCAGGACCTGGCGGACTTCGTGGGCGACAGCCTCCAGCTCAGCCAGCAGGCTGCCAGGGCCGACGCCGACGTCATCGCCTTCTGCGGCGTCCACTTCATGGCCGAGACCGCCAAGATCCTCAATCCCGCCAAGACCGTGGTCATCCCCGACATGGACGCGGGCTGCAGCCTGGCGGACCGCTGCCCGGCGGACTACTTCGCCGAGTGGCTGAAGCAGTACCCGGATCACGATGTGGTGAGCTACATCAACTGCTCCGCCGGCGTGAAGGCCCTCAGCACCGTCATCTGCACCAGCAGCAATGCGGTGCGGGTGGTGGAGAGCCTCCCGAGGGACCGCAAGATCGTCTTCGCGCCCGACCGCCACCTGGGCAAGTGGGTCATGAAGCAGACCGGCCGGGACATGGCGCTGTTCCCGGGCTTCTGCATCGTGCATGAGCAGTTCACGGCCAAGCGCCTGGCGGCCCTGAAGGCCCAGCACCCGGAGGCCAAGCTCATCGCCCACCCCGAGTGCGACGCCACGGTCAGCCAGCTGGCGGACTTCGTGGGCAGCACGGCGGCCCTGCTCAACTTCGTGGCCAAGGACAGCGCCAAGGCCTTCATCGTGGCCACCGAAGCGGGCATCCTCCACCAGATGCGCCAGCGGCGGCCCGATGCCGAGCTGATCCCCGCCCCCGCCGACAGCGGCTGCAACTGCAGCCTCTGCCCCTACATGAAGCTCAACAGCCTGGAGAAGCTCTACCTCTGCCTGCGGGATCTGAAGCCCGAGATCCACCTGGACGAGGCCGTGCGGGTGCGGGCCCTCAAGCCCCTGGAGCGGATGCTCGCCCTGGGTTAGGGCCCCCGGAAGGGCCCGGCGGCCGCTAAGCTGGCTGTCACCCCCTTCCGCCGAGCCCCCATGTACCGCCACCGCGCCTCCCGGTTCCGCCTCATCCATCCCAGCCTGGGCCTCTCTCGCTGGCAGCGCCTCCAGCAGCAGAGCGGCATCGCCCTGCTGGTCCTGGCCGGCCTGGTCGTCACGGCCCTGCTCATCGCCGCGCCCCGCTACTACCTGAATGACCAGGTCAGCACCGCCCAGCAGGCCTACATGGATGCCCACTGGGTGGACTTCGAGGCCGTCGAGCGGCACTGGAAGAGCCTCCCGATCCTCCACAGCGTCCGCCGGGGCGACGAGGAGGATGTGCGCCGCCTCCTGGATGACCAGCCCCTTGTGGTGGCCCTCCTGGACCGCTTCGAGGACCGCCGCCTCTGGGTGCGCGAGGGGGAGCGCCTGGTGGTCCCCGGGAACACCGCCCTGGCCCAGCAGTACCTGGGCTGGATGACCCACGCCGAGACCGCCCAGCGCTTCGAGTGGAACCCGCCACGCGAGCAGGATCCCGATTTCGGGAAGATCGCCACCGTGGTTCTCCTCTCCGACCGCTGGCTGGTGATCAAGCGCTGGCGGCCGGGCGCACCCGAGGTGGAGCGGGAGCTGGGGATCGCCCTGGCCCCCCGCCGGGCCCTGCGCATGGGTCTGCTCCGGGAATCGGACTCCAACCGGCGCGACCTGAAGCCCCAGCCCTGGGGGGCCCAACCCCACCTCCAGGCGGATCCCCAGCGGCTGGTGACCCTGCCCCTGGGCTCCACCACCAAGACCAACGCCTTCGGGGACGGGTGGTACCTGGCGGGGGTCGCCTTCGACGAAGAGCAGGTCACCTTCCGGAAGTCCCTGAAGTATCAGAGGCGGCTGATCTCCGGCGCGGCCCTCTCCGTGGGGTTGGCCGTGCTGCTCGGCCTCTGGCTGCGCCACCGGGCCCGCCGCAAGGCCGAGCTGGACGCGGACCGCATGGCCTCCATGACCCACAGCCTCAAGACCCCCCTGGCCATCCTCAAGTTCCGCTGCGATTCCCTGCGCCTGGGCCGCCTCGATCCGGACCGGGCCGACGAGGAGCTGCTGAAGATCAGCGAAGAGGTGGACCACCTCACCACCATCATCGAGACCGGCCTGCGGGTGATCCGCGGTGGCGGCGCCTCTGGCCCCAGGGGCCAGGCCAACCCGGCCTGGTTCCAGGAGGTGGCGGAGGACCTCCGGCCGGGCTTCGACGCCGAGGGCCGCCCCCTCGATCTGAAGCTCGCCCCGGAAGCCGGCCACGCCCCGCTGCCCTCCCTGCGGGCGGCTGTGCTCACCCTGGTGGAGAACGCCCTGGCCCACGGCAAGGGCCGCGTCACCCTGGAGACCTGGCGGGCCCGCCGCCGGTTCTGCATCCAGGTCAGCGACGAGGGCGGCCTCGAGCCCCACCAGCTCAAGGTCCTCGGCAAACCCTTCCAGAGGATCCGGGAATCGGGCAAGGAGGGCTTCCTCCGCGAGGGCCAGGGACTGGGCCTGAGCCTCCTCGTCCAGGTGGCCGACCAGGAAGGCTGGGGCCTCACCTTCGCCTCCGGCCCCGGCGAGGGTTTTTCCGCCCTCCTGGAGATCCCGGCCGCCTGAGGGACCCATCACGAACCCGGTGAGGCCACGCTTCCCACCACCCCCCGATCGGACGCGCCATCAAGGCGCGTCCTCCCGCTCCCGCTTCGCCTCCGGCCCCGGCGAGGGTTTTTCCGCCCTCCTGGAGATCCCGGTCGCCTGAACCTTGGAAATTGCAGCCAATCCCGCTTGCCCTTCCAAGTCAATACGTGCATCTTGGGAGGATCCGTTCCTTGAGTGAGCCGCCGTGATCCACATCCTCGTGGTAGAGGACGAGCCCTCCCTCTGCCAGCTCCTCGTCAACAACCTGGGCTTCGAAGGCTATTCCGTCGAGGCGGTGGGGGATGGTGTGCCCGCCCTCTCCGCCCACACGGCCCGGCGGGCGGATCTCATCGTGCTGGATCTGATGCTGCCCCAGCTGGATGGTTTCGAGGTCCTCCGCACGCTCCGGGAGCGCAAGGACGAGGTTCCCGTGCTCCTCCTCACGGCCCGGGGCGAGGAGACCGACCGGGTGAAGGGCCTGAGCCTGGGGGCGGACGACTACCTGGTGAAACCCTTCTCCGTGCTCGAGCTCATGGCCCGCGTGAAGGCCATCCTGCGCCGGACCCGCCCCGTGGACCGGCCGGCCCGGCTGCGCTCTGGCCCCTTCCAGTTCGACCTCCCCCGCCTGGAGGCCCGGCGCGACGGGAAGACCCTGGAGCTGACGCCCCGGGAGTTCCGGCTGCTGGAGATCCTCATCTCCCACGCCGGCCGCACCCACAGCCGCAAGGAGCTGCTGCAGCTCGCCTGGGAGCCGGATGCCCGCCCCAGCGCCCGCACCGTGGACGTCCACATCGCGAACCTGCGCCGCAAGCTCGGTGAGGAGCTGGGCTCGCCCTGGATCACCACCGTGGGCGGGGAGGGCTACCGCTGGATCACCCCCGTGGAACCGGACCCGGGCGCCGGGCCTGGCCGGCCGGCGGAGCGGGGTTAGACTGGACCCTCGCCCCGAGGTCCGATGTCCCCCTGGAATCCCCACAGCTGGCAGCGCTTTCCTGCGATGCAGCAGCCGGACTACGCCGATCCCTCGGAGCTCGAGGCGGTGCTGGCCCGCCTGCGGCGCATGCCCCCGCTGGTGGTGCCCGAGGAGGTGGACCGCCTCCGGGGCCTCCTGGCCGAGGCCGCCGCGGGCCGCCGCTTCCTCCTCCAGGGCGGCGACTGCGCCGAGCAGTTCAAGGACTGCACGCCGGAAGCCATCGCCGGCAAGCTCCGCGTGCTGCTCCAGATGTCCGTGGCCCTCACCCATGGCGGACGCAAGCCCGTGGTGCGCGTGGGTCGCATCGCCGGCCAGTTCGCCAAGCCCCGCAGCAAGCCCACCGAGACGGTGCGCGGCCGGGAGCTGCCCAGCTACCGGGGCGACCTCATCAACGGCCTGGAAGCCGATGCCGCCGCCCGCCGGCCCGACCCCGGCCGCATGCTGGAGGCCTACTTCCACGCTTCCGCCACCCTGAACCACCTGCGGGCCCTCACGGCCGGGGGCTTCGCGGACCTTCATCACCCTGAGCGCTGGGAGCTGCCCGGCGGCACCGGCCAGGTGCCCGAGTACCGGCGCACCCTGGATCAGGTGCGGGAGTCCCTCGACTTCCTCGAGGCCCTGGGCGGCGTGCAGCGGGACGTGCTGGAGCGCATCGACTTCTACACCAGCCACGAGGCCCTGCTGCTCCCCTACGAGGAGGCCCTCACGCGCTGGGTGGGCGAGGCCTCCGCCTACTACAACCTCGGCGCCCACACACTCTGGGTGGGGGAGCGCACCCGCCAGCTGGACGGCGCCCACCTCGAGTACCTCCGCGGCCTCCGCAACCCCCTCGGCGTGAAGGTGGGTCCCAGCGCCACGCCCGGGCACCTGGTGGCACTGCTGGATCGCCTCGATCCCGACCGGGAGCCCGGGCGCATCACCCTCATCTCGCGGTTCGGCGCCACGAAGATCCAGGCCGCCCTGCCGCCGCTCCTGGAGGCCGTCCAGGCCACGCAGCGCCCCGTGCTCTGGAGCTGTGATCCCATGCACGGCAACGGCGCCGAAAGCGCGGGGGGGCTCAAGACCCGCGACTTCGGGGCCATCCTGTCTGAACTGCGCCAGGCCTTCGAGATCCACCGGGCCCACGGATCGCACCTGGGGGGCGTCCACATCGAGCTCACGGGCGAGGCCGTCACGGAATGCACCGGCGGCAGCGAGGGCCTCTCCGAGGCGGACCTGGCCAAGGCCTACGAAACCGGCTGCGACCCGCGCCTCAACGGCACCCAGAGCCTGGAGATGGCCTTCCTCATCGCGGAGATGATGCGCGCTGCGCCCTGAAGCCGGCTCATCTCCAGCTAATGGACGGTGGGATGGATCCCCTCGGGCCCGGCCCGGAGGACCAGGGTGTCGAAGGCCCCGCCCACCGCGACCTCGGCCCCCGGCAGCAGCTCCTGCAGCGCCTTCAGCTTCGGCGTGGGCAACAGCAGGACCCCGCCGGGACGGAGGGGGGGCAGTTCCAGCCCCTCCCAGGCCCCGAGGGGCGTGCTGCGCCGGACAGAGCCGGCCTTCAGTTCCAGGCTCCCCTCCGGCCAGGCATCCACCATCCAGGCCCCCAGGACGGCACTGCCCGAGTCTTCCAGTGCCAGGCAGAATCCCGCAATCCCGCCTCCGGCCTGCCCCAGGGCGGCTAGGCAAGGGCGCGGCAGCTCCATCAGCTCCGCCCCCGGGCCCCGGACCCCGAAGCGGTCGAGGGCGCTCCCATCGGGCCGGTGCAGCGCCGCGGGCCGCGGCAGGCAGGGCAGCAGATCCGCCGCCTCCGGGGGGGGCGCCAGGGCCTCCGGCAGGGTGCCGCGGCGCTCCCACTTCTCGGCGTAGGCCAGGGCCTGCTTGGCCCGGGTCAGGGCCCTCGGCCCACCCTCGAGCAGGCGCCGGAGGCTCCCGGGCACCAGCGCCTCCGCCAGCCGCTCGGGATCCCCTTCGCCCAGCTTCCGCAGGCGGATGGCCTCGATGCGGTTCAAGTCCGCCAGGCGGCCGGAAGCCAGCCGGCCCACGAGGGCGCGGCGTTCCACGGGGCCCTCGGACCAGGCGGCGGTTCCCAGCAGCACGGTGTCAGGCCTGCGCTTCCAGCCACTCGCGGGTGGCGGGGGCCAGGGGCCTGGGGCGGTTGGTGGCGAAGTCCAGCATCACCTGCACGCTCCGGCCCTCCGCGAACAGCTCGCCGCCCAGGCCCTTGGTGAGGCGGTAGCTCAGATCGAAGGAGCTGTTGCCCACCTTCGTGCAGTGCAGTTCCACGCGCACGTCGTCGCCCAGCAGGATCGGCATCCGGTAGTCCACCTCGATCCGGGCGATGAGGAAGCCCTCCTCCTGGAACTTCCGGCCGCCCAGGAAGCTGCGCCACCACTGGAAGCGCCCCTGCTCCATGAAGCTCACCACCACGGCGTTGTTCACGTGGCCCATGGCGTCCAGGTCGCTGAACCGCACCTCGATGGGATGGGAAAAGGGCATGGGGCCTCCGGACCCTCAACCATACCGCCATCCCGTGGGATCATGCCCCCGATGGCCGCCCCCCTCCTCCTCGCCTACGACGCGTCCTGCTCCCTCTGCAACCGGGCAACCCTCTGGCTTGCGCGGCAGGACCGGCGGGGGCTGCTGCACATGGTCCCGCTGCGGGATCCCGATCTGCTGGCCCTGGCCCCGGAGCTGGCCGGCAGGCCCCTGGAAAAAGAGATCCACGGCATCGACCTGGCCACCCGGGAAGTCTGGGCCGGGGCCGACCTGCTCGGGCCCGTCGCCCGCCGCCTGCCGGGGTGGCGGTGGGTGGCCCCGCTGCTGGCCCTCCCCGGCCTGCCCCGCCTGCTGAACCGCCTCTACCTGTGGGTGGCGGCCCGGCGCTTCCGGCGCACCGGACGACCGCCCTTCGCGTAGCCTGGGTCCATGGATTCCGCCCCCCCGAGCTCCTGGCACCCCGACCGCCGCTGGGCGGATCCCCTCATCGCCCTCCTGGCCCTCATCGCCCTGATGGCCGCGGGCCTCACCCTCCGGACTCGCCAGGCGGGCAACCACCGGCCCTCCGCCCGGACCAGCCTCCAGGGGCAGATCCTGGAGGCGGTCCTCGCAGGTCCGCGCCTGCTGGGCGGCGCCAGGGTCACCCCCGGGGAATGGACCAAGGCCCGGACCCAGCTGGCAGATCCCTGGGACCGGGCCCTGCTCGCGGTCCTCATGGCGGAACTGGGCGATCCCGCCGAGGCCCGCGGATTCCTGGCGGAGGAGGGCCCGGCCGGGATCGGCGGCGAGCGGTTCCGGCGGGCCTTCGCGGCGGCCTACGGCTCCGACCCCATCCCGGACGCGGCCGCCCGCGAGGACGTGGGGAGGCGCCTCGGGAACGGCTACTCGGCCTCGCTGCTGGAGGCCAGGCTCCGCGACCGCGAAGGGGGGCCCGCCTCCGGCGAGGCGCTGCGCGCCCGGGCCCGCAGCGCCCTGCTCACGCGCCTGGCGGTCCTCGGCGGCTTCGGACTGCTGGTGATGACCTTCGCGGTGGGGGGCCTCGCCGTGGGGGTCTATCTCTGGCTCACCCGCCGCCAGCCACCGGTCCAGCCCCTCCCGGCCTGGGGTCTGTCGGGCCGGGCGGCCGCCCTGGTCTTCCTCGGCTGGTTCATGGCCTTCTTCGCCGCGGGCAACCTCGCGTCGCTGGTCCTCCTGCCCTGGCCCGCCCTGCGCTGGGCCGTCGTGCCCCTGGGCACCCTCTTCCACGCCGGCATCGGCGTGCGCCTGCTCTGCTGGGCGGAGGGGCTCACCGTCCCGGAGCTGTGGCGGCGAGTGGCGCCGGGTCCGGCCCGGAGGAACCTCGCCTGGGGCGTGGCCTTTCTCGCCCTGGCGGTGTTCCTGGTGCTGGCCGTGGCCATGGCCACCAGCCTGGTGCTGAAGCCCGATCAGAGCCCCCAGCGGGACCTGCAGGAGCTGCTGCGAGGCCTGTCCGGCTGGGGCCCGAGCCTGGCCATGTTCGCCGTGGTGGCCGGCCTGGCCCCCGTCTTCGAGGAGCTGCTGTTCCGGGGCTTCCTGTTCCCCGTGCTGGCCCGCGGGGGCCGCGTCACGCTCGCCCTCGCCGTCTCCGCCCTGCTCTTCGGGGCCATCCACCTGCAGCCCGCAGGCCTGCCCATCCTCGGCACCCTGGGTCTGGTCCTGGCGCTCGCCGTGCGGCGCACCGGCAGCCTGGGGCCCGCCATCCTGGTCCACGCCTGCTGGAACGGCTCGCTGTTCCTGCTGATGCGGACCTTCACCTGACCATCGCCTGGCCGGGCCGGCCTAGAACTGGACGTGCGAGAGGGCGGGGGCCAGCCACCAGAACAGCTGGAGCACCAGGAAGGCCAGGACGATCCACTTCAGGACCTGGGTCCAGTCCGTGCCGCCCGTGCGGGGCTCCCGCCGCGCGGGCTTCCGGGTGGTGAGGTAGGTCTCCACGGGGTCCTCGGCCAGGGTGATCTTCACGGGTGCGGTGCGGCGGACGCGGGCATCATGGGCGCCGGAGCCCTCCGCTGGGGCCGGTTCAGCCTGCCGGAACCGGGTCATGGAGACGCTGCCGGTGCCGTCCTCGTCCTGGCCCAGGAAGGTGAAGAGCCGGGCCCGCATGCTGACGGGGCCCGGCAGCGCGTCGATCAGCTCCTCCATGAACTCCGGGAGGGTGGTGTGGCGGTCATCGGGATCCGCCGCCAGGGCCCGCTTGAACACGGCGGCCATGCCCGGAGGCAGGTCCGCCGGAATGGCCACGGGCTCCTGGAGGATGTGGAGGATGATCTCCGTGAGGCCGCCGCCCGGATGGGGCAGCTTGCCCGTGAGGAGCTCGAAGGCCGTGGCCGCGAAGCTGTAGCGGTCCGACGCCGGCGTCCCCTCGCCGCCCCGGAGCACCTCGGGCGGCGCATAGGCGGGAGAGCCCAGGAAGTCGCCCGAAGACGTCAGGCGGAGGGCCAGCGTCTGGGCCAGGGCCGCGCCATCCTCGCCCACGGGGGCCAGGTCCAGGGACTGCTCGGGGCTCAGGCTCATGTGGCCCAGGGTCCGGGCGATGCCGAAGTCCATGAGCTTGGCCCGGCCCTCCTCGCTGAGCAGGATGTTGTCCGGCTTCACGTCGCGGTGCACGATGGCCCGGCGGTGGGCGGCCCGCAGGGCCCGCATGGCCTGGATCAGCACCCGGGCGCTGGTCTCCGTGTCCAGGTCGCGGTCCTTGATGTGCCGGCCGAGGCTCTTGCCCTCCACGTATTCCATGGCCAGGAAGGGCCCCAAGTCCTCCTCCACGCCCACGTCGAAGACCGTCACCAGGTTCGGGTGGTTCAGCTGGGCGCTGATTTCGGCCTCCCTGCGGAACCGCAGCGTGGCCTGGTGCCGCGCCGCGCCGGTGACGCGCACCACCTTGATGGCCACCCGCCGCTTGAGCAGGGGGTCCTCCGCCAGGTAGACGGTCCCCATGCCGCCCTGTCCGATGGGGTGCAGGATCTGGTACCTGCCGATGGTTCTGGGATCTGCCATGGAACTGAAATTCTAACCACGAGATCCCCCTCCCAAGCCGGGCTAGAATGGAGGATTCGACATTCCGGAGTCCCCATGGCCGCCCTTCTCGAAGCCATCGAAATCAAGCGCAAGATGTTCTTCGAACTCGAAGAGACGCCTTTTCACTGCCTGGATGTGGAGATTTCCACGCCCACCGCGCGGGGCGGCCAGACCCTGGTCCGCATCAAGATGCGGAACCTCCTCACGCGCGCCGTCTTCGACAAGACCTTCAAGGCCGGCGACAAGTTCAAGGAGCCGGACCTCGCCCTCGCCCCCGCCAGCTACCTCTACAGCGACGGCGACGGCTCCCACTTCATGGACCAGGAGACCTACGAGACCCACACCCTGGGGGAGAGCCTCATGGGCGAGGCCCTCGACTACCTCACCGAAGGCCTCATCGTGCAGATCCAGAAGTACAACGGCAACCCCATCGGCCTGCAGCTGCCCAGCCAGGTGGAGCTGGCCGTCACCTACACGGAACCCGGCGCCCGCGGCGACACGGCCAGCGGCAACGTCACCAAGCCCGCCAAGCTGGAGACCGGCATCGAGATCAAGGTGCCCCTCTTCATCAAGGAGGGTGAGAAGGTGAAGGTCAGCACCGAGACCGGCGAGTTCGCCGGACGGGCCTGATGCCGAGAGCTGCCGCATGACTCGCAAGTTCCGCCTCGGCCAGAGCCGGGAGGCCCAGGATCTGGACCACCGGGAGGCCTATTCCCGGGAGCGGGGCGGGGAGAGCAAGCGGCGCCAGCGCCATGCCGAGCGGCTGGAGACGGGCATCGAGTCCCATGATGCCGACTCGCTCCTGCGGCTGCCGGACCCCGCGCCCTGGATGCACCTCCCCGAGGCCACCCTCATCCAGCGGCACAGCCAGTGGGTGGATCTGGAGCTGGCGGATCGGACGGTCATGCGGGCCACCCTGGGCGGCAAGCTCAAGGGCGTGCGGCTCGTGTGCGGCGACCGGGTGCGCTATTCCGCGGTGCCCGTCGAGCCGGACGATCCCAGGTTTCCCGCCCACCTCCCCGTGCGCGGCGACGGCGGCTCCCCCGAGGCCCAGGTGGTGGCCGTCATGCCGCGGAAGTCCCTGCTCAAGCGCGGCGGCATCGACGACCGCGAGCCCTGGCAGCTCATCTGCGCCAACGCCGACGAGCTCTGGATCTGCGCCGCGGTGGTGGATCCCCCCCTGCGGCCGGGCCTGCTGGAGCGGGCCCAGGTCCTCGCCCTCGACGCAGGCCTCACCTTCCGCGTCCTCATCACCAAGCGGGACCGGGCCTCGAAGAAGGACACCCTGCCGGAACTGGATCCCCTGCGCGAACAGGGCGTCCCCATCCACGAGACCTCGGCCCTGAAGGGCGAGGGCCTGGAGTCTCTGGGCAGCCTCCTCCAGGGCAAGGTCGTGGTGCTCCTCGGCCACAGCGGCGTGGGCAAGAGCACCCTGGTGAACGCCCTCCAACCCGAGATGGCCTTGAAGACCGGGGGGCTCACCAAGTTCGGCACGGGCAAGCAGACCACCACTGCCGCCCGCTGGCTGCCCCTCGGCGCCGGCGGCACCCTGGTGGATACGCCGGGCATCCGCACCCTCAGCGTCCGCGGCTTCGACCGCGCCCTGCTGGGCGCCGTCTTCCCCGAGTTCCCCGCCGACGTCCTGGAGGATCCCACGGCCTTCGATGCCGATGACGAGGAGACCCTGGACCGCCTCGACCTCGCCTACCCCGAGCGTCTCCAGAGCCTCCAGCGCCTGTGGCTGGAGATGGAGGACCGCAACCCGAACCAGAACGTGTGGCGCTAGGAGTCGGGATGCAGGACCGGATGCAGTCGGAATCCCGCCTCCTGGGCCTCGTCTACGGGGCCGTCTTCGGGTCGCTGTTCCCGCTCTTCTTCTTCGCCGCGAGGTCCTTCGCCCGACGGGAGCGGGGCCACGAGATCGCAGACCAGGTCGCCGACGCCTTCATGGCGCTCCGGCCCAGGTACCTGGCGGCCATCCTCGGCAACACGGCCCGGGTGCTGGGCCTGCGGGAATCCCACCCCGAGGTGGACCGCACCGCCCGGGACATGGTGCGCCAGCACGCCCGGGCCTGGGTGGACTTCTTCTGGTATGGCCAGCGGCCCGTGGAGGAGGCCCTGGCGCAGTTCGCGACCATCGAAGGCCTGGAGCACATGGATGCGGCCATGGCCGAGGGCCGGGGCGTCATCCTCCTCACGGCCCACGCCGGCAACTACGAGCTGGGCGGCCTGCTGCTGCGGGCCCGGAACCTGAAGGTCCACGCGGTCTACAAGCCCGACCGCTTCGAGGCGGTGGAGCGCCTGCGGGAGCGCCTGCGGGCCCAGGGCGGCGTGGTGGGACTGCCCGTGGACGGCGTGGGCTTCTCCACCCTGCCCCTGGTGAAGCTCCTCCGGGAGGGTCGCCTGGTGGGCATGCAGGGGGACCGGGACTTCAGCCTGAACGGTGTGGCCATGCCCTTCTTCGGCCGGGAAGTGCCCTTCCCCCGCGGGCCCTGGGAGCTGGCGGCCATGACCGGCGCCCCCATCGTCACCAGCTTCTTCTACACCGACGCGGACCGCCGCTTCCATGCCCGGTTCAGCGAGCCCATCCGCGTCCAGGGCGGCCGCGGCGAGCGGATGGCGGCCATCGAGACCGGGATGCGCGCCTATGTGGCCGATCTGGAGACCCTCATCCGCGAGCAGCCCAGCCAATGGTACTGCTTCTACCCCTTCTGGGATGACCCCGCGCGGGCTCCCGGCTCCCAGCCCTAGGGAAAAACCACCCCGGCGGGGCCTTTGTCGACGGTCATAGGCCTTTGGCCTTAAGCTTCAGGGTCCCGTGGCCTCTTCCCGGTCCCTACAAGGAGTCCCATCCATGCGCGGCGCCCTTCCCGTCCTGCTCATCGCCTCGGCCATCGTCGGCTGCAATTCCAACAAGTCCCAGGCCCCCGTGGTCGCCGCCCCCGTCCAGGGCCAGGCTGCCGCCCCGGCCGCCGCACCCGCCGCGGGCCTGTCCGTCACCGGCAAGCTGATGGAGCGTGTTGCCGCCACGCCTTACTCCTACCTGCGGATCCAGACCGCCCAGGGCGAAGTCTGGGCCGCCGTGCCCGAGACCAAGGTCGAGAAGGGCGCGGAGGTCACGGTGACCGGCGCCATGATCATGCGGGACTTCGAGTCCAAGACCCTGAAGCGGACCTTCGCGGAGATCTACTTCGGCACCCTGGCCGGCAGCGGCCCCGCCACCGCTCCAGCCGCCGATCCTCACACCTCCGCCGGCCAGCCGGCCGCGGCCGTGGAAGTGGGCAAGGTCGAGAAGGCCTCGGGAGCCGACGCCCGCACCGTGGCCGAAGTCTGGGCCCAGAAGGGCGGCCTCAAGGGGAAGACCGTCACCGTGCGCGGCAAGGTCGTGAAGTACAACGCCGGCATCATGGGCAAGAACTGGCTGCACCTGCAGGACGGCAGCGGGGACGCCAAGGCCGGCACCAACGACATCACCGTCACCAGCAACGACGGGGCCGCCAAGGGCGACACCGTCACCGTCACGGGCGTGGTGCGCACGGACAAGGACTTCGGCTCCGGCTACTCCTATGCGGTCCTCGTCGAGGACGCCAAGGTGGTGAAGAAGTAGGATCCAGTCCTCAGTCCTCAGTCCTCAGTTCTCAGTTTTCCGAAAGCGGGCGCCCCCAGGCGCCCGCTTTCTTGGGTGGGGCCAGGTTGACCTTGAGCACCTCGAAGTTGGCGCTGAGGTCGAAGTCCCGCGGCATGATGTAGCTCGGGTGGCGGGCGATCACGGCATGCGGGCCCGGGTCGGCGGCATCGTGGACCAGGGGCTGCACGGGGAAGCCCACCCGGTAGAAGGCCTTGGCGATGAGGGCCGAGCAGATGACCTCGCGGCTGCTGGAGCTGCCCAGATACAGGGGCCGCCGCCGCCAGCGGGCGGGCAGCAGCTGGACGGGGGTGAGGTAGCGCCCCAGGTCGAAGATGTTGCGCCGGTCGTAGCGCAGGCCCAGGTGCCGCAGCATCTCCGCGACGACCTCCTCCAGGTCTCCGATGGAGAGGCCCTGGGGGCGGCAGACACGCAGGTTGTGGTCCGCGTACCAGGCCACGGGCTTCACCCGCACGCCCTCGGCCATGTCGCTCTCCAGGACCAGGTGCGCCGCCTCGATGCCGAACGCCTCCAGGGCCTCCTCCGCATGGGGCCCGCCCCAGCGCAGCAGGGCGTCGCCGATGTACATCCCCGCGTGGCTCCAGGAGCTCTGGCTGAGGGTCATGATCATGCGGCTGATGCGGGACTTGCCCTCCACCAGCACCACGTCCCCGGGGCGGAGCCCCGCCCGGAGCCGGTCCACGTCGTTGGGCACCCGCCGCTGATAGCTCGGCAGCTCGGCCGTGAGGTAGCGCACCAGCCCTCGGGTCAGCGCGTCGTGGAGGAACATGGGTCCCTCCCTTCTCCGCTAGACGGCGGCGGGTACGGCGGCCAGTTCCTTCACCCAGGCGGGGACGGTGCGGACGCCCTTGGGCGCCTGCAGGGCCTTCTGGTAGCGGCGGAGCTCGCCCTCGTGGTTGACGATGAAGTCGCTCTCTTCGGCGTAGTTGGTGATGGGCAGCCAGGCCGTGGCGGCGCGGCCCAGGTCCGAGGCTTCGGCTTCGAAGGCCAGGCTGAAGGCCGCGGCCTTGAGGATCTGACCCAGCAGCTCAGTCTCCTTCGCGCTGGTGAAGGCGGCATCGTGCAGCAGCACGACGGCCTTGACCTCGCCCTTCTGCGCCTTGGCCAGCAGCTCCTCCAGGACGCCGAAGCGGAAGCCCCGCTCCGTGAAGCCGCGCCGGTTGAGGATGCCGTCAGCGCTGGTCTGGTACTTGGGCAGCACCACGGGGATGGTCTTGTCGCCGCTGCCGAAGCGCAGGTCCGGCGAGGCGGCCAGCTCGCCCAGCCGCTGGGCCGTGTCGCAGCCGAAGGTGCCCTGGCCGATGACGGCGGTGGTGCCGGCGGCCTGCAGCGCCTCGCGGATGGCGTCGAGGGAGGCCGGCGCGCCCTTGAGGGCGGGCGCAGGGGCCTGGCCCGAGCGGTTGTAGTGCGCGTAGGCGTGGCGCTCCGCATCACTGATGAAGTGCGTGGTCTCCTTGCCCTCCAGGGGCCGGGGGCGGAAGCGGTGGATCTGGTTCCCCTCGTGGTCGATCCAGATGGGGTTGCCCAGGGCCGAGTGGCGGCTGATGGAGGGCGTGTTCTTGAGGTACCACACCCGCTTGCGGAAGCGGAAGTCGCGACTGGTGAGGGCGCCCACGGGGCAGAGATCCACCACGTTGCCCGCGTAGGGGTTCTGGTCCAGGGACTTGCCCGTGTAGGTGGTGACCTCCAGGCGCGAGCCGCGGTTGGCCACGATGAGCTCGCCGCCGCCGCTGATCTCGCGGGTGAACCGGACGCAGCGGGTGCAGTGGATGCAGCGGTTCTTGTCGATGACGATCTTGGCGCCCAGGTCCTCGTAGCGGTAGCGGCGCTTCACCTCGGCCATGCGGGAGTCGCCGCTGCCGTAGTTGTAGGAGTAGTCCTGGAGCTTGCACTCACCGGCCTGGTCGCAGATGGGGCAGTCCAGCGGGTGGTTGATGAGCAGGAACTCCATCACGCCGGCCCGGGCATCGGCCACGGCGGGCGTGTTGGTGAAGACCTCCATCACCACCGCGTCGGGGTTGTCCTTGGGCGCGGGCGGAACGGTCGTCGTGCAGCTGGTGGCGAGCTTGGGCTGCCCCTTGATCTCCACGAGGCACATGCGGCAGGTGGCCACAGGCGTCAGCGCCGGGTGGTAGCAGTAGTGCGGGATGTCGATGCCCACGGTGCGGCAGGCATCCAGCACCAGCGTGCCGGGGGTCACGCTCAGTTCGACATCGTTGATCTTGATCGTCGGCATGGGCCCACTCCAGGCCTTCCAGGATGGGGCTTGGGGCCCTGGAGGTAAAGGTGGACAGCCCCGGCCCTTCCGGCGGCGCCTCCTCCGCCGGGAGGCCCGAAACCCAGGGAATCCGCCAGATCCGGCGAGTCCCGACCCCCTGTGGCGGGGATCACATTCAGGTTGGCCGGCAGCATCCGCGGGCCTGCCGGCCACTCCAGGCTCCCCGCCGGTTTTGCGCCGGGGACATCCAACCCTTCCGAAAGGGCCCAGGGCATGGAAAAATCAAGGGTTCAGGGGGCGGACATGCCGACGGCATTGATCTCGGTGTACGACAAGACGGAACTCATCCCCCTGGCGGAAGGTCTGCTGGCCCTGGGCTGGCGGCTCCTGGCCACGGGTGGGACCCTCCGGGCCCTGCAGGAGGCCAAGCTGGAGGCCCAGGAGGTGGCGGCCTACACGGGCGCCCCCGAGTGCTTCGACGGCCGGGTGAAGACCCTGCACCCCCGCATCCACGGCGGCCTCCTCTACCGGCGCGACCTGCCGGAACATGCGAAGGACGCCAAGGCCCAGGGCATCGATCCCATCGACCTGGTGGTGATCAACCTCTATCCCTTCGAGGCCACCATCGCCCGGGAGGGCGTGACTCCCGCCGAGGCCATCGAGCAGATCGACATCGGCGGTCCCAGCATGATCCGCAGCGCCTCGAAGAACCACGCCTCGGTGACGGTGCTGACGGACCCGGACCAGTACGGGGCCTTCCTCGACAAGCTCAAGGCCGGCGCCTGGGGCCTGGAGGATCGCCGCCGCTGCGCCCTGGAGGCCTTCCGGCGCACGGCCGCCTATGACGCCGCCATCTCCGGCTGGATGGAGCGGGAGCTGGCCCCGGGCAAGGCCACGGACCTGCCCCACCACCTCTGCCTGAACCTGGTTCAGAAGCAGGGCCTGCGCTACGGCGAGAACCCCCACCAGGCCGCCGCCTTCTTCGTCGAACCCGGCCGCAAGGTGGAGGGCATGGCCGCCTGCCAGCAGCACCAGGGCAAGGAGCTCAGCTTCAACAACCTGCTGGATGCCGATGCCTGCGCCCGCCTGGTCTGGCAGTTCCCGGCCCCCGCCTGCGTCATCGTCAAGCACAACAACCCCTGCGGCGTCGGGCAGGGCCCCCATGCCCTGGAGGCCTTCATGCGCGCCCAGGCCGGCGACCCCGTCAGCGCCTTCGGCGGCATCGTGGCCTTCAACCGCCCCGTGGGCGTCGAGGTGGCCCGGGTCATGGCGCAGAACTTCTGGGAGGTGATCCTGGCCCCCGCCTTCACGGGCGAGGCCCTGGAGGTCTTCGCCGCGAAGAAGCAGCTCCGCATCCTCCAGACGCCGGACCACTGGCCCCAGAGCGCCGAGGGCCTGGACGCCCGCTCCATCGGCGGCGGCTACCTCGTCCAGCGGGCGGATGACGGCTTCGTGCCCTTCGAGGACTGGGAGGTGAAGGCCACGGGCCCCGGCACCAAGCCCCGGGCGGAGGACCTGATGCTGGCCCAGCGGGTGGCCAAGGCCGTGAAGTCCAACGCCATCGTGCTGGTGAAGGACGGCGCCACCGTGGGCATCGGCGCGGGCCAGATGAGCCGCGTGGATTCGGTTGAGATCGCCTGCCGCAAGGCCGGCACCCGTGCCCGCGGCTCGGTGCTGGGCAGCGACGCCTTCTTCCCCTTCGCCGACGGTCTCGAGCTGGCCGCCAGCCACGGCGTCACCGCCTTCGTCGAACCCGGCGGCAGCCTCCGCGACAACGAAGTCATCGCCGCCGCCCAGAAGCTCGGCGTATGGCTCTTCTTCACCGGCATGCGGCACTTCAGGCATTGATGCTGTCCGGGGGTTCCGCGCTTCGCGCACACCCCCGGAGCCCCCGCGCGCGGGCCAGGCAAAGCCTGACCCGCGCTTGTTCCCCCCCGACCGACCCTACGGATCCCCCATGAAGACCTCAGAACTCCGCCAGCGATTCCTGCAGTACTTCGAGCGCCAGGGGCACCGCCGGGTGGCTTCCAGCGCGGTGATCGGGCCGGCGGACGATCCCACGGTGATGTGGACGAACTCGGGGATGATCCAGTTCAAGGACGTGTTCCTGGGCAAGGAGAAGCGGGACTACAGCCGCGCGACCAGCAGCCAGAAGTGCCTGCGTGCCGGCGGCAAGCACAATGACCTCGACCAGGTCGGCTTCACGGCCCGCCACCACACCTTCTTCGAGATGCTCGGCAACTTCAGCTTCGGCGACTACTTCAAGGCCGACGCCATCCGCTTCGCCTGGGAGTTCGTCACGGGCCCCGTGGACCAGGGCAACCTCGGGCTCGATCCCGCGCACCTCTGGGTCACCGTCTTCGAAGGCGCCGACGGGGTGCCCGCGGACACCGAGGCCGAGGAGCTGTGGAAGGCCGCCGGCGTGCGGCCCGACCGCATCATGCGCTTCGGCAAGAAGGACAACTTCTGGCAGATGGGCGACACGGGCCCCTGCGGCCCCTGCTCCGAGATGCACTACGACCGCGGCGCCCACCTCCCGGGGGACGCCACGCCCAATGGCGACGGCGACCGGGTCATGGAGATCTGGAACCTGGTCTTCATGCAGTACGAGCGCGATGCCAAGGGGGTCCTCACCCCGCTGCCCCGGCCCAGCATCGACACGGGCATGGGCCTGGAGCGCACGGCCAGCATCCTCCAGGGTGTGGACACCAACTACGAGATCGACCTCTTCGAGCCCATCTTCGAGGCCATCTGGAAGGCCGCGAAGGTCAAGCCCGAAGAGCGCCGGGAGCACACGAACCGCACGGCCTCCCAGGTGATCGCGGACCACATCCGCGCCGCCACGTTCATGTGCTTCGACGGCGTGGTGCCCAGCAACGAGGGCCGCGGCTACGTGCTGCGCAAGATCGTGCGCCGGGCCCTGCGCTTCGGCCGCAAGCTGGGCATCGAGGGCCTCTTCTTCGCGGACCTGGCCCCGGCCGTGGCCCAGGCCATGGGTGACCAGTACCCCGAGCTGCTGGGCGAGCTGCCGCGCATCCAGAAGTCCCTCCACCGCGAGGAGCGCCAGTTCAGCCAGACCCTGTCCACGGGTTTGAAGGTGCTGGAGGCCAGCGACGTCTCGCAGGGACGCCTCGCGGGATCGGACATCTTCCGCCTCTACGACACCTATGGCTTCCCGGTCGACCTGGTGGAGGACTGGTGCCGGGAGCGGGGCATCGCCGCCGACCTGGCGGGCTTCCAGCAGGAGCTGAACGCCCAGCGCACCCGCGCCCGGGCTGCCATGAAGGCCCACGACCTGCGCCTGGCGGGCGACCTGGCCGTGCTGGCGGATCTACCGCCCACCACCTTCACGGGCTACGACCACCTCGAGGGCCAGGCCCACGTGGTGGCCCTCTTCGACGCGGCGCACCGCCGGGTGAAGCAGCTCTCGGGCGAGGGCTACGTCCTGCTGGACCGCACCCCCTTCTACGCCCAGTCCGGCGGCCAGGTGGGCGACACGGGCCAGCTCCGCTTCGAGGGCGGCCATGCGGAGGTGCTGGACTGCACAGCCCCCGCCCAGAAGCGGCACCTGCACAAGGTCGAAGTCACCGGCCTCCTGCTGGAGAATGCCTCGGTCAACGCCCTGGTCCATCCCATCCGCCGCCGCCGGGTCCGGGCCCACCACACGGCCACGCACCTGCTGCATGCCGCCCTGCGCGAGGTCCTCGGCACCCACGTGAAGCAGGCCGGCAGCGTGGTGGACGAGAACCGCCTGCGCTTCGACTTCACCCACTTCGCGCCCCTGGAACCCGAGCAGGTCGCCGAGATCGAGCGCCTGGCCTCCCGGCAGGCCCTGGCCTCGGTGCCCACCCGCGTGAACGAGATGGACATCGAGGAGGCTCTGGCCTCCGGCGCCATGGCCCTCTTCGGCGAGAAGTACGGCGATGTGGTGCGCGTGGTGCAGGTGCCGGGCTTCTCCACGGAGCTCTGCGGCGGCACCCACGTGGCCAACACCGGCGAGATCGGCGTGGTGAAGATCGTCTCCGAGGGCGCCGTTGCCGCCGGCGTGCGCCGCATCGAGGCCGTGGCGGGCGAGATGGCCCTGGACCTGCTCCAGGCCGACGAGGCCATGATCCACGGCCTGTCCCGCCAGGCCAACGCCGCCCGGGAGACCCTGCCCGAGCTGCTCTCCGCCAAGGATCAGCGCATCGCGCAGCTGGAGCGGGAGCTCAAGGAGGCCAAGCTCAAGGCCGCCAGCGGCGGGGGCAGCGCCGAGCAGGTGGAGCAGGTGAAGGGCATCACCCTGGTCACGGCTGCGGTGGAAGGGCTGGAGGGCAACGCCCTGCGCGAGTTCATGGATCAGGTCCGCACCCGGCACGCCAGCGCCATCATCGTCCTGGCCTCCAAGGCCGCCGAGGACAAGGTGGCGGCCCTGGTCTCGGTGTCACCGGACCTGGCCTACGACGCAGGCGCCCTCTTCAAGACCATGCTCCCAGCCCTGAACGGCCGGGGCGGCGGCCGGAAGGACCTGGCCCAGGGGGGCGGCACCAACCCCGCTGGCCTGCCCGAGGCCTTCGCGGCCCTGCGCGCGGCGCTGTGATCCACACCCGGCCCGCGCTTCCGGCAAGATAGGAGGCGACCCTCCCCGGAGGCACCCGCCCCATGCTCCCCATCCGCCGACTGCTCCTGCGGGATCTCCTGATCCTCATGGTCGGCTTGTCCGCCGTCCTCCTCGGCCTGTCCTGGTGGAGTCAGCAGCAGGCCCTGGAACGCCAGGCCAAGGCCCGGGCCCAGGCCGCCCTGCGCCATCTCGATGACGCCCTCAGGATCGACCTGGGAGCCTCCCAGGCCCTGGGCAGGGCCATCCAGGACTGGTGGCTGGGGGGAACCCTGGATCCCACCCGGCCCGAGCAGGCCGCCCGGCTGATCATGCCCGCCCTGACCACCCAGCGCAGCATCACCAGTCTCAACCTGGCGCAGACCGACGGCCGCTCCCTCCTCTTCCTGCGGTCTGGCGGAGCCTGGTCGCTCCGGGAGCTGGAGCGGGCCGGGACCGACGCCCGGATCCGCTGGTGGCATCTGGCTCCGAGCGGCCAGGTTCTGTCCCAGGAGCCCTGGGCGCCCATGGCCTATGATCCCCGCGACCGGCCCTGGTACCAGGCGGGAGCCGGGGCCCCCGCCCCCGCCTGGACGCCGCCCTATGCGTTCTACACCACGCAGGATCCGGGTATCACCTACACGCTGCCCGTCCGCGATGCCGCCGGCCTCCGGGGGGTGGCGGCCCTGGACTTCATGCTGGATGACCTGACGCAGCTGGTCTGGTCGGCCCAGCCCACGCCGGGCAGCCGCGCCCTCATCCTCGATCCGCAGGGCCGGGCCCTGATCCTCCCGCGGGATCCGGCTTTCGAGGCCTACGACCACCGGCGCCAGGCCTTCCTCAAACCCCTGGAGACCCGCTTCCTGGGTCCCGAGGCCAGCCAGCTGCCGGATGACGCCGCCGGAGGTATGCCACGCCGGATCATCACGCAGGGGCAGCCCGTCATGGGGCTGGCCCGGGACTTCGAGGGCCTTCCGGGGCTTCATTGGCGGCTGATCCTGACCATCCCGGAGGATGACCTGCTGGGACCGCTGAAGTTCCGGGCCGGGGGCATGCTGGGCCTGGCCGTTCTGGGCATCGGCCTGGCGGCCTGGCGCATCCGGGCCATCGCCCGGCGGGTGGCCGAACCCATCGCCGCGCTCGGATCCCTCGCCGAGTCCCTGGGGCAGGGGGGGCCAGCCCCGGCCATCCATTCGGACATCCAGGAGATCCACAGCCTGGAGCGGGCGCTGCTCCGGGCGGAGGAGAGCCTCTCGGAGCAGACCCGGCTGAAGAGCCAGCTGGAACACAGCCAGCGCATGGAGACGGTGGGGACCCTGGCGGGGGGCATCGCCCACGACGTCAACAACCAGCTGGCCGCGATCCTGGGCCAGCTCCACCTCAGCCGGGAGCTGCTGCCGGAAGGCCATCCCGTCCTGGCCCGGATCCTCCGGGCCGAAGAGGCCACCCGGCGCTGCGCCCAGACCACCAAGGCCCTGCTCTCCTTCAGCCACGAATCCCGGCCCGAGCTCAAGCCCCTCGACCTGAACGACCTCGTCCGCGACACGGCAGACATCCTCGGCCGCCTGCTCGGGGGCCTCATCCGCGTCCAACTCTCCCTCCAGCGGGAGCTGCCGCCCATTTCCGGCGACTCGGTGCAGCTGGAGCAGGTCCTCATGAACCTGGCCGTGAACGCCCGGGATGCCATGCCATCCGGGGGCAGCCTCAACCTCCGCACCTTCCGGGGTGAGGACGGGGAGGTCTGCGTGGAAGTCCAGGACACCGGCACCGGCATCCCCGAGGATCTCCTGCCGCACATCTTCGAGCCCTTCGTCACCACCAAGGACTTCACCAAGGGCACCGGCCTGGGACTGGCCATGGTCTTCGGCATCGTGAAGGCTCACCAGGGACAGGTCCGCGCCGAGAATGTGCCGGGCGGCGGCGCCCGCTTCATCGTCAGCCTCCCGCCGGCCCTGCGGGAGGAGGCCGTGGCGGCCCCGCGCCAGCCGGACACCGCCGCAGAGGATGATCTCCTGGCCGGCCGGCGGATCCTGGTGGCCGAGGACGAGGCCCTGCTGCGCGACATGCTGGCAGATGCCCTGACCCTGGAGCGGGCCCAGGTCACGACCGCGCCGGATGGTTGCGTGGCCTGGCAGGCCTGGCAGGCGGGCGACTTCGACCTGGTGCTGAGCGACCACCGCATGCCGGACTGCACGGGCCTCGAGTTGCTGGAGCGGATCCGCGCCACTGGCTCCCAGGTGCCCTTCATCCTGGTGAGCGGCCAGGGGCTGGAGGGCATGGAGGCGACCCTCGCCAAGGTCCCCGGAGTGCGGCTCCTGCCCAAGCCCTTCGAGCTGTCCCGGCTCCTCGCCCTGATGACGGCGATGCTCCGCGACCAGAGGCGCGGCGACTCCAGGCCCTGAGGCCGGCTCGGGAGCGGCCCGGCACGGTGGGTTGGCAGACAGGCCCAAGTCTTCGTTGCCCACAGCCGGACGATGGCCTAACCTGCTGCTCCATGACCACGGGCAGACTTGGCTTCCATCGCCTCCACCGGGGCTGGGCGGGATGGCGATGTGCCGTCGCCCTGTCGCTGGCGGCCCTCGCCGTCCCCCTCGCGGCCTGGGGTGCCGCCCGATCCCAGCCGAGGGCCACGGTCCACCGGATCTGGCGAGGTGAGTCGGGGCTCGCCCAGGACACCGCCACGGCCCTCCTGGAAAGCCGGGAGGGGTTCCTGTGGATCGGCACCGAGGATGGCCTGATCCGCTTCGATGGCGCCCGGTTCGACCGGTTCTCCCGGACCGAGGCCCCCGTCTTCGCCCACAACGACGTGCGTTGCCTGGCCGAGACCTCCGATGGCAGCCTCTGGATCGGCACCTCCCAGCCGGGCCTCTTCCGCATGAAGGACGGCGCCTTCACCCAATTCGGCGCCCCCGAGGGCCTGCCCGACAGCCCCATCCTCCGCCTGCTCGTGGATGCCCGGGGCACCCTCTGGGCGGCCCCGGCGGAGGGCCCCCTGCTGCGGCTGGCCGGGGGGCGCTTCGAGCCGGTCGCCTGTGACGCCGCCCGGCTGCGGATCCAGGCCATCGCCGCGGACCGCGAGGGCACCCTCTGGGTCGGCACGGCCGGATCCGGCCTCTGGCGCCTGAGGGACCAGCGCCTGGAGCTGGCGGCCCTCTCGGCGGGGGACATCACGGCCCTGGAACTGGATGCGGCGGGAACGGTGTGGGCGGGAACCCGGGCGCAGGGCCTGCTCATCCTCGCGGAGGGCCGCCTGGAGCCTTCGTCCGGGGCCGGGGTCCTGCCGGCAAGGCCCATCACCGTCCTCCGGGCGGATCGGGATGGGGGGCTCTGGATCGGCACGGAACAGGCGGGCCTGTTCCACCGGACCCGCGATGGCCAGATGGAGACAGCGCCCGGAGGGCCCCAGGTCCGCTGGACCGTGCTGGACCTCCTGGAGGACCACGCGGGCACCCTGTGGGTGGGCAGCGAGGACCGCGGCCTTCGCGCGATCTATGCCGTCCCGTTCCAGGCCGTGCCCGCGAAGGGACCGGAACCCGAGGAGGCCGGCCGGATGGTCTGCCAGGATTCCGCCGGCACGGTGTGGTGCCTGACGGGGGACCAGTCCCTCGGCCAGGTCCGCGAGGGCCGCATCGAGCCCATGAGCCTCGGCGGAACCGTGGGCCCGGGACCCATCTCCGCCCTGTGGCCCCGGGGCAGCGGCGGCCTCTGGCTGGGCACCCGGGGCGGAGGGCTGTTCAGCCTCGAGCATGGCCGGGCCCAGGGGGTGTCCTGGCAGGGCGGCCCGCGTCCCGACGGGGTCCTCGCCCTCTTCGAAGATCCCTCCGGCAACCTGTGGATCGCCACCCCCCACCAGGGGTTGCTGAAGGTCCCCTTCCCCGGTGCGCCCCAGGTCTTCCCCCAGGCCCGGGACGTGGTCGCCATGGCCGGCGGGGGTTCCGGCCCCCTCTATCTGGCCAGCCTCTCCCAGGGCCTCGGGCTGCTGGACGCCAATGGCCTGCGCTGGTTCGGCCCGGCCCAGGGGCTGGGGTCCACCGGCGCCCAGGCGCTGCACCTGGATGACACGGGTGCGCTCTGGGTCGGCACCGCCGATGGCCTGCGCCTCTTCCGGAACGGCTCGTTCCGGCGGTTCACCGGCGCCGAGGGCCTGCTGAAGACCAGCATCCACGCCATCCTGGAGGATGCAGGCCAGAACCTCTGGCTCAGCACCGGCCAGGGTGTGCTGCGGGCGCCCCGCTCGGCCCTGCTCCAGGGGCTGCCGGCCTCCGGCCCCTCCACCCTCGCGGTCTTCGATCACTGGGATGGCCTGCCGGCCCGGGAGACCCATGGCGGAACCCAACCCGCCGCCTGGCTGACCCGGGCAGGGGAGCTCTGGGTTCCCACCAGCCGGGGCATGGCCCAGGCGGACACCGGCCGCCTGGCGCTGCCCCCCCGCCCCCTCCGCCTGCGCCTCGTGAAGGTGCTGAGCGACGAATCGGTACTCCCGGTCCAGGGCCCGCTGGACCTGGCTCCCGGCAGCCATCGCCTGGAGATCCACTACACGGGCATCAGCCTCACGGGCGCCGAGAAGGTGCGGTTCCGGTACCGCATGGAGGGCGTCGATCCGGGCTGGAATGAAGTGGGGGACCGGCGTTTCGCGGTGTATTCGAACCTGCCCCCGGGGAGCCGCCGCTTCCTCCTCCAGGCCTGGCGGCCCGGGGAGGCCGGGCCGCCCCAGGAGGTGTCCCTGGAGGTGGCGGTCCAGCCCTTCTTCCACCAGCGCCCCGTGTTCTGGTTCCTGTGCGCCGCCGTCGCCGGACTCTTCGGGTGGTGGCTGCTGCAGCTCCGGCTCCAGCAGGTGGAGGCCCGCTCCGCCGTCCTCGACGAGCGCAACCGCATGGCCCGGGAGATCCACGACCATCTGGCCCAGGGCTTCACCGGGGTCCTCCTCCAGCTGGAGGCCGCCGAGGCCAGGCTGGTCCGCATGGAGGGTGATCCCGAGCCCGTACTCACGCGCCTCGGCCACGCCCGCGAGCTGGCCGCCGTCAGCCTCCAGGAGGCCCGGCGCTCCGTCATGGCCCTGAGTCCCCGCAAGCCCGAGGGGACCGACCTCCTGGGGGCGCTCCGCATCCTCTCCGATCGCCTCCTCGCCGGCACGGGCATCCAGGTGGAGCTGGCCCAGACGGGACAGCCGAAGCGCCTGGACCACCGGCTGGAGGAGGAGCTGCTGCGCATGGCCCAGGAGGCCCTCACCAACGCCCTCCGCCACGGCAAGGCGAAGTGGGTGCGCGTGACCGTCCAGCACGGCACGCGCCAGGTGGGCCTCTGCATCGAGGACGACGGCCGGGGCTTCGATCCCGCCGCTGGCGCCGCGGGCTATGGTCTTCGCAGCATCCGTGAAACCCTGGAGAAGCTCCGGGGCCATATCGACATCGACAGTGGACCTGGCCGGGGAACCCGCATCACCATCATCCTGCCCCTCCGGAGGTGGCGCCCATGACCACGATCCCTTCCGCCCCGATCCGCCTGCTCATCGTGGACGACCACCCGGTGGTGCGCGATGGCCTCGTCGCCATCCTCCACCAGGCGGAGCCTGATCTCGAGGTGGTGGGCGAGGCCGGCGACGGCAAGGAGGCCGTGACGGCCTGGCGCACCCTGCGCCCCACGGTCACCATCATGGACCTCCAGCTGCCCGGGCAGTCGGGGGTGGAGGCCATCGCCGCCATCCGGCGGGAGGACCCGGACGCCCGAGTCCTGGTGCTCACCACCTTCGATGGCGACGCGGACATCCAGCGCGCCCTGGAAGCCGGGGCCCGGGGCTACCTCCTGAAGAGCATGCGGCGGGGCACCCTCATCGAGGCCGTCCGCGCCGTCGCCGCGGGCCAGCGGTACCTGCCGCCCGCCACCGCCGCGAAGCTGGTGGAGGGCATGGAGTCCGAGCGCCTCACCGCCCGGGAACTGGATGTCCTCAAGCTCCTGGCCCAGGGGCACCGGAACCGGGAGATCGCGGATGCCCTGGGACTGGCGGAGCCCACCGTGAAGATCCACGTGAACAACCTGCTGCGCAAGCTCCAGGTGAAGGACCGCACCGAAGCAGCCATGGTGGCCCTGCGGCGGGGCATCATCCACATGGAGCGCTGAATGGAGCGCTGAGCGGCTCCGTCATTTCCGGAACGTGAAGAAGACCGCGCCCACCAGGCAGAGCCCCGCCCACAGATGGTTGAGGTGCAGCCGCTCGCGCATCCAGGTCGCCGTGAACACCGCGAACACCAGCAGCGTCACCACCTCCTGGATCACCTTCAGCTGCGGCAGGCTGAAGCGCCCGTAGCCGGCCCGGTTGGCGGGGACCATCAGGCAGTATTCGAAGAAGGCGATGCCCCAGCTGGCCAGGATCGCGAGCCAGAGCGGGCTGTCCCGGTGGTGCTTCAGGTGCCCGTACCAGGCGAAGGTCATAAATATGTTGCTGAGGACGAGCAGCAGGACGGTGCGCATGGGTCACCTCTCCAGGCCGTCCTGGATCTTGGTCAGCAGCTCCCGGGGGCCGTAGGGCTTCTGGATGAACCCCTTGAGCCCCTTCCCCATGAAGCGGCTCATGGCCTCGACCTCGTTGTAGCCCGAGCTCAGGATCACGCGGATGTCGGGCTGGAGCAGCCGCATCTCGCGGAAGGCCTCCTCACCGCCCATCCGGGGCATGGTCATGTCCAGGAGGACGAGCCCGATGGCCGAGCCCCGGGCGCGCACCTGGTCCACGGCCTCGAGGCCGTCCTGGGCCTCCAGCACCTGGAAACCCTTCATCTCCAGGGCCTGCCGCGCCACGCTCCGCACGGTCTCGTCGTCGTCCACCACCAGGATGAGACCGCTGCCGACCCACGGGGACTCCTCCGCTTCGCCGGCCTCGGCCTCAAGGCCCACGCCCACAGCCGGCAGCAGCACCTTGAAGGTGGTCCCGTGCCCCGGCTCCGAATAGACGCGCAGGGCCCCCTTGTGGCCGCGGACGATGCCCATGATGGCCGAGAGGCCCAGCCCCCGCCCCGTAAACTTGGTGGTGAAGAAGGGCTCGAAGATCCGGCTCAGGGTGTCCTGGTCCATGCCGCAGCCGGTGTCCGCGATCTCGAGGTACACGTAGGGGCCCGGGGGCACATCCTGGCCCACGAGCATGGTCCGGGCGGCGCTCTCGGTCACGTGCTGGGCCCCGGTGGCGAGGGTGATCGTCCCGGAGGCGTCGCCGATGGCCTCCGCCGCGTTGATCACCAGGTTCATGATCACCTGCTGGAGCTGCGAGGCATCCGCCGTCACCGCCGGCAGGCCCTTCCTCAGGCCGAGGTTGAGCACCACGGTCTTCGGGAGGCTCACTTCCAGCAGGTGGAGCATCTCCTCCACCTGGGCGCTCAGGTCCAGGTTCCTCACTTCGAACTGCCCGCGGCCGGAATAGGCCAGCATCTGGCGGGTCAGGTCCGCGGCCCGCTGGCCCGCCTTCTGGATTGCCTCCAGGTTGCGCTTGACCGGATGCAGGGGGTTGAGCTGCTCCAGGGCCAGCCCGGCGTGCCCCAGGACGCCCATGAGCAGGTTGTTGAAGTCGTGGGCGATGCCGCCCGCGAGCACGCCGAGGCTTTCCATCTTCTGGGCCTGGAACAGCTGCCGCTCGAGGGCCGCCCGCTCCGTCTCGGCCCGCTTCTGCTCCGTGAGGTCCCGGAACACGGCGTGGTAGATGTGCTGGGGGCCCAGCAGGTACTGGGTGATGGCCACATCGCAGGGGACCTCGCGGCCACTCGCATGGAGGAAGGTCCACTCGAACCGGTTGCGGGTCCCCGCCTTCACCTCGGCCAGGAAGGCCATGGCCGCCGTGCGGCTGGGTGTGCCTGAAGGCTGGAGGGCGGGGCTCATCTGGATCGGATCGAGCCCCAGCATGGCCAGCCGCGGGTACCCGAGCAGTTCCTCGGAGGCCTTGTTCACATCCAGGATCAGCCCGCGGGCCAGGAGGGCCGTGGGATCCGGGGACTGCTCGAACAGCAGGCGGAACCGCGTCTCCTGGGCCGCCAGATCCTTCCGCGCATGCAGGCGGTTCAGCACCAGGCCCGCGGTCTCGGCCAGGCTCTGCAGGGCCTCGAACTGCTCTTCCGAGATCTCCACGTGGCCCTGGTCTCCGTACGATCCCCCGCTGAGCGACCCGGCCAGGCTGCCGGCATGGGCCAGGGGCAGACCGACCCAGGTGCGGAGGGGCCCCGGCCAGGCCTGCCTTCCCGGGAAGGCCGGAAGGTCCGCCCAGCGGCGGATGTGGACCGCCTTCTGCCGGAGGTAGACCCGCTCGAGGATCGGATCCCCCTCCACAGGGTCGGGCCTGCGGATGGCTTCCACCGTGCCGAAGGCCTCCAGGCCGGGGGTCCAGTGCGTGGTCCGGCAGGTGCGGGCCGACGCGTCGTACCGGTTGAACCACCACTCCGGAAGCGGGGCGAGCCGGGCCGCCCACTCGAACAGGTGGGCCACCAGGACGTCTTCGTCGGGGGCTTCGGCCAGGTCGTGGACGGCCCGCGCGAGGTCCCGGAACAGGAGGGCCGTTTCCGCCAGGCGGGCTCCCACCTGGATGCGCTCGAGGGCAAGGGCGCCAATCCGGGCCAGGTTCTGGATGACGGCCAGCGCCTCCTCGCCGGGGCGCGCAGCCGCCTCGTCGCGGAAACCGGCGGCGAAGAGCAGCCCCAGGATGCGCCCCTCGAAGACCAGGGGAACGCCGAACAGGCTCTGCAGGCCCGTGGCTTCCACCAGGGGCGGGGGCGCCAGCCCCGGGGAGGCCGCGACCTCCGCGACCCAGCAGGGGCGGTGATGGTCGCAGATCTCGCGCACCAGGCCCAGGTCGAAGAAGGAGAAATCGGGGCCCTGGACCGCGGCCCCCAGCCGCGCCTTCAGGGCCGGGGTCGCGGCCATCAGCTCCGCCTCCCGGCGGCCCTCCCGCTCCCGGACCTGCCCCAGGAACCAGTGGAGCCCGGGCAGGAGCTCCGAAGCCCGGCCCAGGAGCACCCTGAAGACCTCCTCGCGGGTACGCGCGAGGCTCAGGGCGTAGACACCCTCCGCCAGGTGGCGCCTGAGTTCCACCTCCCCCGTCGCCTCACTGGAACGGGGGGGATCAGGAGGCTGGGGCGGGTGCGAGTCCAAGGCTGATACCAGACCAGGCGGGGTTGGGATGCCTGGACTGTATCAGACACGAACCCTTCCTACCTGGCGATTTCCACCGCGCGCAGCTCCCGCATGACCGTGACCTTGATCTGGCCGGGGTACTGCATCTCGGATTCGATGCGGCGGCTGACGTCCTTGGCGATCCAGTAGGCCTGGTCGTCGTTGACGGAACCGGCGTCCACCAGGATGCGGATCTCTCGCCCGGCCTGCATGGCGTAGCTCTTCTGCACGCCCTTGTAGCTGCCGGCGATCTCCTCGAGCTTCTCGAGGCGCTTGACGTAGGTCTCCAGCATCTCGCGGCGGGCGCCGGGCCGGGCGGCGCTGAGCGCGTCGGCCGCCGTGATGAGCATGGCCTCCACCGTGCGGGGCTCGAAGTCCCCGTGGTGGCAGCTCATGGCGTGGATGACCTCTTCCTTCTCCCCGTAGCGCTGCATCAGCTGCATGCCGATCTCGATGTGGGTGCCCTCCACCTCGCGGTCGATGGCCTTGCCGATGTCATGGAAGAGCCCAGCGCGCCGGGCCAGCCGGGCGTCCGCACCCATCTCGCCGGCCATGTACTCGGCGATGCGGGCCACTTCCTTGGTGTGCTCCAGCACGTTCTGGCCGTAGGAGGTGCGGTAGTTCAGGCGGCCCACCAGCTTGTGCATCTTGGGATGGACATCCGGGAAGCCCAGCTCGATGCAGGCGGCCTCGCCGATCTCCTTCAGGTGCTGGTCCATGTCCACCTTGACCTTCTCCACCACCTCCTCGATGCGGGCGGGGTGGATGCGGCCGTCGGCCAGGAGCTTGAGGATGGCCTGGCGCGCCACTTCGCGGCGGATGGGGTCGAAGCTGGAGACGACGATGCTCTCCGGCGTGTCATCCACGATGAGGTCGCAGCCCGTGGCCTTCTCCAGGGCCCGGATGTTGCGGCCCTCGCGGCCGATGATGCGGCCCTTGAGGTCGTCGCTGGGCAGCTGCACGGAGCTCACGGCCTGCTCGGCCACCACGTCCGAGGCCACCCGCTGAATGGCCGCGCCGATGGTCCAGCGGGCCTTCTTGGCGGCCTCCTCCTGGGCCTCTTCATCGATGCGGCGGACGAGCTTCGCCGCGTCCATCCGGGCGGCGTACTCGAGCTGGGAGATCAGTTCCTTCTTGGCGTCCTCGCGGGTGAGGCCGGCAACCTCCTCAAGGCGCTTGGCCTGGGCCTCCACCAGCTGCTTCGCCTCGGCCTGCTGGGCCTCCAGCTTCTCGAGCTCGGCCTTGCGCTTCTCGGTCAGTCCCTCGAGATCCTTGGCCTTCTGCTCCACCTGCTGGAGTTTCTTGTCCAGGCCCTCCTCCTTGGACTGGAGGCCGGCCTCCTTCGACTGGATGCGCTGCTCCTGCTTCTCCAGGTTGGCCTGGCGCTCGGCCAGCAGCTTCTCCGCCTCCTGCCGGGCATGGAGGGCCTGTTCCTTGGCCTTCAGATCGGATTCCTTGCGGAGGGCCTCCGCCTCCTGCTCACCGCGCTCCCGGAGCCGCTGGGCCTCGCGCTTGGCCTCCTCCAGCAGCTTCTCGCGCTGGACCTTGACGTCGGCTTCGGCGCGGGCCTGGGCCTGGGAGGCCTCCACCGTGGCCTTCTGCGCCCGCAGGGCCATCAGCAGGCCGACACCGGCCGCAGCGAAGAAGAGTAGGAGAAAAATCCAGCTGATCAGGTTCATGGGCGACTCCAGGGAATAGGGATCCGAAGAGCCACCAGCACCAGAATGTGAAAGAAGATCCCCGCTCAGTCGTGGAGGCTTGCCGAGTTCCCTAGCTGGTAGGGGGGAAACCAGGATCCCTGTCTAAGGCGCGCCGACGCGCGGAACGCACAGGACAGGGGGAAGGTCTCCCAGGTCGACTTACGGAACAAGCGCTTGGCCATGATCACGGGCCTCGCAGGGAAATCAGTCTCCGTCCTCGGCGAGGAAGGGCACGGGGGCGGAAGGTTCGTCCGGAACATCGTTCAGCAACTTCGAAAGAGTCTGTTCCAGGTTCTGGGTGTGCTGGTTGGCTTCCTGCTCGAGACGCGCCACGCGGTGCGCCAGGTTCAGGGCGCCCAGGAGGTACCAGGACGGGGTGTCCAGGCCCTTCGGGACGCTCCCCCATCTTAGCTGGCATTGCGAGTCCATGTCGCGGAAGGTGTCCTCCAGGATCCGGGCGGCGGCCGCCAGGGTCTCGGGCCGGTCCGTCTGGACCTGGAGCTCTCGCCCCAGGACCGAGACCGTGGCGGCCCGGACCCCCGGCAGGGGCGGCTGGGGTTTCATCCCAGGGCCTCCAGGGCCTGCAGGATGGCGGCCACCTGGGCCTTCACCGCTTCCCGATCCTTCTCGAGCGCCACCTTTTCAGCCAGGGCGTCCTCCAGCCGGGTCCGGAGGGACTGCAGCTCCTGCTCTCCGGCCGAACCGGCAGACTTCAAGGCATCCAGCTCTTCCTTCAGCTGGTTACGCTGCTGGACGAGGGACTGCATCTTCGCTTCAAGCTGTTTCAGAAGGTCCATGGATGCCTCAAAGAACCCATCTTACGCCCGGAGCTTCGCCCCGAGGGACTCCGCCGCGGCCAGCGCCGAGGCCATCCAGCCATCCACCTCGCTCCCCACCAGGGTGCGGTCCGCCTGGAACCGCAGGCGCATCAGCCAGGCCTGGCTGCCTGCGGGCAGGCTCTTGTGGCGGAACACATCCACGCAGCGCAGATCCTGGAGCAGATCCTGGGGCAGCGCTGCCCGCATGGCCGAGGCCAGGGCCTCGTAGGACTGGCCCAGCTCCACCAGCAGGGACAGGTCCCGCTCCACCGCGGGGAAGCGGCTGAAGGGGCGGAAAGCCGGGATGATCCGCGCCCCGGCCAGGGGCAGGGCGGAGACGGGGAGCTCGAAGCCGAAGAGGCCCTCGCCCAGGGAGCGCACCTCCGGGGGCGAAGCCAGACCGAGGTCCAGGGCGATGCCGCTGAGGTCGGCCTCTTGCACGCGCCGGGCGGGGCTCAGGTAGTCCTCGCCCCCCAGGGTGCCGCCCCAGGCCAGGCCCAGGGTGAAGCACTCCACGGGCCCCCCGGGACCACTGGTGTACGTGGGCGCCACCTCGAAGAGGCGGATCTCCCGGGCGCCCTGGCGGAGGTTCTGCTCCGCCACCGCCCGCAGGCTCGACAGGAGGGTGCCGCGCATCACGGAGTATTCCTGGCCCAGCGGGTTGACCAGGGTGCGGCCCTCGGGCCCGTTGGTCGGCGCCGCGAAGGCGGCATCCGCCTCCGGGCTGATGAAGCCGTAGGTCACCGTCTGGTGGAAGCCCAGGTGGGCCAGGCGGCGGGCCAGGGCCTGCCGCTGGAGGTAGCCGGCGGCGAGGGGCTGGGGCGGACCCTCCAGGGGCGGGAGCACCGACTGGATGACCTCGTACCCGCGCAGGCGGAGCACCTCCTCGGCCAGATCCTCCGGAATGGTCAGGTCGTGGCGCCAGCTGGGCGGCTGGACGGTCAGGGCCTCCGGGCGCGCCTCCACGCGGCAGCCCAGCCGCCGCAGGGCCTCGGCAGCCTCATCCAGCTGCAGGGGTTCCCCGGCCACCCGGCTGAGCAGGGCCTCGGGCAGGATCACGGAGCCAGCGGGCGCCGGCAGGGAGCCGGCGGTCCAGGCCCCTTCCAGGGTGGCACCGGCCCAGGCCTGGAGGCGCTCCACCAGGAGATCCCGCGCCACGGTCGCCATGGCGGGGTCCGCGCCCCGGCCGAAGCGGTGCGAGGCGTCCGTGTGCAGGCTGTGGCGGCGCGCCGTGGCGCGCACGGTCTTGGGGTCGAACCAGGCGCTCTCCAGCAGCACGCGGCGGGTGGCTTCGGTCACCTTGGTACCGTCGCCGCCCATGACGCCCGCCAGGGCGATGGGGCCGGCCTGATCGGCGATGACGAGGTCCTGAGGGGCCAGGGTGCGCGTCACGCCATCGAGCGTGACCAGGGTCTCCCCGCCCTTCGCCCAGCGCACCGTCACGGCGCCCTGGATGCGGTCCGCGTCGAAGGCATGCGTGGGATGGCCGTAGCGGTGCAGCAGCTCGTTGGAGGCGTCCACGGCGGGCAGGCCCTTGGGCGAAGACTCCAGGGCGCGCAACAGAGCCTGGGGCTCCGGCGGCGTGCCGCCCGCCCCCAGGCTGAGGAGGGCCGTGGCGTAGAGGGGGCAGGCGGGGCTCTCCAGGCGGACCTCGACCTTCGGCGCACCTTCGGCCAAGGGCGCCGGCGCCAGCGGCGCCAGGGGCTGCTGCAGCTTCGCCGCCACCTCCCGGGCCATGCCGCGGTGGGACATGGCATCGCCGCGGTTGGCGGTGATGTCCACATCCAGCACCTCCGATCCTTCACGGGAGGCCACGCCATCCACGGGGAAGCCGAGGGCGGCCAGCAGCTCGCAGAGCTGGCGCGTGTCCAGGGCCGCGGCGGCGGGAATCTCGGCGGCGAGGGCCTTGCGTTCGATCCACATCAGTCCAGCCCTCCCATGGCCTTGAGGAAGCGCTGATCGTTCTCGAAGAACAGGCGCAGATCCGGTGTCTGGCTCAGCATCATGGCCATGCGCTCCACGCCCATGCCGAAGGCCCAGCCGGACCATTCCGCCGGGTCGATGCCCGCGTAGCGCAGCACGTTGGGATGGAGGAGGCCCGCGCCCAGGATCTCCACCCAGCCCGATCCCTTGCACACGCGGCAGCCCCTGGCGTCGCAGAGCGGGCAGCTCACGTCCACCTCGCAGCCCGGCTCCACGAAGGGGAAGTACGAGGGTCGCAGGCGGATCTCGGTGTGGGGGCCGAACAGCGCCCGCAGCGCGTATTCCAGGGTGCCCTTCAGGTGCTGCATGCCGATGCCGTGGCCCACGAGCATGCCCTCCACCTGGTGGAACATGGGGCTGTGGGTGGGATCGATCTCATCCTTGCGGTAGACCCGGCCCGGCGCCAGGAAGCGGATGCCGCCGTGCTGCTCCAGGCTTGGCGCCACGCGAAGGAGCGTGCGCACCTGCACGGGGCTGGTGTGGGTGCGGAGCAGCAGCTCCGGATGGGCCGCGAGGTAGAAGGTGTCGGAGGAGGCCTTGGCCGGATGGTCCTCGGGGATGTTCAGGCCGTCGAAGTTGTGGGCCTCGGTCTCCACCTCGGGCCCTTCCTCCACATGGAAGCCCAGGGGGCGGAAGACCTCCACCAGGCGGTCCATGAGGCGGTTCAGGGGGTGCAGCGCGCCGTGGGCCGGGGCCGGTGGCGGCAGGGCCGGGTCCCAGTTCGCGGCCAGCGCGTTCAGGTTCTTCTTCGCCGCTTCCAGCTCGGTCTGGCGGGCCTTCAGGCCTTCCTCCCACTGCTGCTTGAGGCCATTGATGGCGGCGCCCAGGTCGCGCTTCTGCTCCTTGGGCGCGGCCTTGAGCAACTCCATGAGCCGCGCGGCATGGCTGCCCTCGCGGCCCACGTAGGCGCCCTTCAGGCGCAGCAGGGCATCCAGGTCGCCGCAGGCGGCCAGGGCCCCCGCAAAGGCGCGATCCGCCTCGAGAATCTCAGCTGGAAGCAGGTGGTCCATGAAGCCCTCTGGACAGGTGTCTCGAAACAAAGAAAGGCCGCTCACGCGGCCTTTCGGGTGTCTGCGATGGTTGCTTCGCGATCAGCCCTTGGCCACGGCCACGAGCTTGGTAAACGCTTCGGGATTGCGCACGGCGAGATCCGCCAGGATCTTGCGATCCAGATCCACGGAGGCCTTCTTCAGGCCGCCCATGAACTTGGAGTAGCTGGTGCCGTTCTGCGTGCAGGCGGCGCTGATGCGCACCACCCAGAGGCGGCGGAAGTCGCGCTTCTTGACCTTGCGGTCGCGGTAGGCGTAGCCGAGGGCCTTCTCGACGGCTTCCTTGGCGGAGCGGTACAGCCGGGACTTGGCGCCGTAGAAGCCCTTGGCGAACTTCATCATCCGCTTGCGGCGCTGGGCGCGCTTGAATCCGCGTTTTACACGAGTCATGTTGCTTCCTTTCCTCGAGGCAGCCCCACCCGGGAAGCGGGCGAGCGTTTGAAGGCCTCATCGGGGGTGGCCTCAGCCACCGGGTTGAACCTTCGATCCTAGGACCTCAGGCCTTGGAGAACAAGCTTCGTGCAGGCTTGGCCTGCGCGAAGCGCGGGGGCCAGGGGGTGTGCGCGCAGCGCGGAACCCCCTGACAACATCAATCAGGCGTAGGGCAGCATCGCAGCAACGGCCTTCTGGTCGGCCTTGGCCACCATTCCGCCCATGTCCAGCTGCCGCTTCCGCTTGGCCGTCTTCTTGGTCAGGATGTGGCGCTGGTGCGAGCAGCCGCGCTTGAACTTGCCGCCGGCGGTCTTCTTGAACCGCTTCTGGGCGCCCTTGTGGGTCTTGATCTTGTAACCGGCCATGGGTTCCTCGCTAGATTTGAGCTTCGGTTGCTGGGGTTTCAGGTGTGGCGGGCTTGGGCTTCTTGGGGGCCTTGGGCACTTCGATGATCCGGGGGGCGAGGATGGCGTGCATGTCACGCCCGTCGATGCCGGCCCCCTTTTCGACGATGGCCTTGTCGCCGACCCGCTGGATGACTTCCTCAATGATCCGGTAGCCGATGTCGCGATGGACGACTTCGCGCCCGCGGAACATGACCACCACCTTGACTTTGTCTTCTTCCTCCAGGAACCGCAGGATGTGCTTCACCTTGAAGTCGAAGTCGTGGTCATCGGTCTTGGGGCGGAACTTCACTTCCTTGACCACGATGTTCTTCTGCTTGGCCCGCGCCGCGTGTTCCCGCTTCGCTTCCATGAACTTGTACTTGCCGTAGTCCATGATCCTGCAGACGGGCGGGTTGGCGTTTCCTGCCACTTCCACCAGATCGAGACCGCGTTCTTCGGCGATCCGGATGGCCTGGTTTGGGGGCATCAAGCCGAGCTGTTCGCCATCTTCGGAGATGACGCGGACCTCGGGGGCCCGGATGCCGTCATTGATGCGGGTCTCGTTAGGACGAATGGTTCCTCCCCTAGTTGCACAAGGACAAAAAGTCTACCACTTGGATGGATTCACGCCAAGCAAGGAAAATGGTTTCAGCGCTGGCGGTCCCGGACCTCGGCGGCGAGCGAGGCGAGGAAGGCCCCGCATGCCTGCACCCCGAGGTCCCCCCCGTGACGGTGCCGCACGGACACCGTGCCCGCCTCGGCCTCGCGGTCCCCGATGACCAGCATGTAGGGCACCTTGGCCAGCTGGGCCTCGCGGATCTTGGCCTTCAGGCTCTCATTGCGCGAATCCAGCTCCGCCCGGAGCCCGAGCGCCTTCGCCTGGGCGGCCACCTCGGTGGCAAAGGCATTGGCCCGGTCCGTGATGGGCAGGATGGCGACCTGGGCCGGGGCCAGCCAGGCCGGGAAGGCCCCGGCGGTGTGCTCGACCAGGATGCCCATGAAGCGCTCGAGGCTACCGAGGATGGCCCGGTGCAGCATGACGGGGCGCCCCTCGGTGCCATCTGGCTTGGTGTACTTCAGATCGAAGCGCTCCGGCAGCATGTAGTCCACCTGGAGGGTGCCCAGCTGCCAGGGCCGCTTGAGCGCATCCAGGATCTGGAACTCGATCTTGGGGCCGTAGAAGGCGCCTTCGCCGGGGTTCAGGGTGTAGGGCATGCCGGCCTCGTCCAGGGCCTCGCCCAGGGCCTGCTCGGCCGCGTCCCAGATCTCGTCCGAGCCCAGCCGCTTCTCGGGCCGGGTCGACAGGGCCACCCGCATGCCCTCAAAGCCGAAGGTGTCGTAGACCTCCTTCAGCAGGGCCAGGAAGGCGGCCATCTCGGTCTTGATCTGCTCAGGCGCGCAGTAGATGTGGGCGTCATCCTGGCAGAAGGTCCGCACCCGCGTCAGCCCGTGGGTGACGCCGCTGCGCTCGTAGCGGTGCAGGCGGCCGAAGTCGGCGTAGCGGATCGGCAGGTCGCGGTAGCTGTGCTTCTGGCTGCCGAACATGATGCAGTGGCCCGGGCAGTTCATGGGCTTCAGCGCGTACTCCCGCTCCTCGGCGGTGGTGAAGTACATGTTCTCGGCATAGTTCTCATAGTGGCCGCTGGTCTTCCAGAGGGCCACGTCCAGCACCTGCGGGGTGATCACCTCGTCGTACCCGTATTTGAAGTACAACTCGCGCATGTAGGTCACCAGCTCGTTGTAGACCTGGGTGCCCTTGGGGTGGAAGAAGGGTGAGGCGGGCGCTTCCGGGTGGAAGGAGTAGAGCCCCAGCTCCTTGCCCAGCTTGCGGTGGTCGCGGGCCTTGGCCTCCTCCAGCCGCTTCAGGTGCTCGTCGAGTTCCTTCTGGGTGTGGAAGGCCGTGCCGTAGATGCGGCTGAGCATCTGGTTCTTCTCGTCGCCCTTCCAGTAGGCGCCCGCGATGCTGAGCAGCTTGAAGGCCTTCAGCTTCGAGGTGTTGGGCACGTGGGGGCCGCGGCAGAGGTCGTAGAAGTCGCCCTGCTTGTAGCCGCTGATGATGTCCCCGGCGGGGATCCCCGACACGACCTCGACCTTGAGGGGCTCACCCATGGCCTGGAACCGCGCCACGGCGGCATCCCGGCCGAGATCCTCGCGCTCGACCTCGACGCCCTCGGCCACGATCTTCCGCATCTCGGCCTCGATGACCGGCAGGTCCTCGGGAGTGAAGGGCTTCTCCACCCAGAAGTCGTAGTAGAACCCATCCTCGATGGTCGGACCGATGCCCACCCGGGCCTCCGGATAGAGGCGCTTCACCGCGTGGGCCAGGAGGTGGGCCGTGGAGTGGCGGATCAGCTCCAGGCTCTCCGGGGTCTTGCTGGTGACGATCTCCACTTTGGCGCCATCGGCCAGGGGGGACTTCAGGTCCGCCAGGCGGCCATCCACCTTGATGGCCAGCGCAGCGTCCAGGAGACGGGCCCCGATGCCGGCCGCCAGATCGGTTCCAGTCGCCCCCTCGGGCAGCTGCCGGAGGGAGTCGTCAGGAAGTCGGACCTCGATGGGCATGGGTTCCTCGAAATAGGAGAAGAATTTTATCAGTAAAACAACTCCGGGCCATCAATGATGATGGCCCGGAGGGGATTTAACGTCGCAGCGACCTACTTTTCCACTCCTGTGAGGAGCAGTATCATCGGCCCTCCAAGTCTTAACTGCCGTGTTCGGGATGGGAACGGGTGTGACACTTGGGGAA
>Ga0255338_1001543_pt1 | contig 42288 bp, 42 predicted proteins | sample MeOH1_35cm_T4_19_FD_203715 | JGI IMG/M metagenome (GOLD analysis project Ga0255338, IMG submission 203715) | Sandy soil microbial communities from University of British Columbia, Vancouver, Canada - MeOH1_35cm_T4_195 | ecosystem: Engineered > Artificial ecosystem > Sand microcosm > Unclassified ... | reverse complement strand
ACATCGGGCATCCAGTACCAGCTGGGGCCCATATCAAACGTAAAACCATCGGCTTTCAGGTAACGGGCACGGCCACCGGGAATGGCGTGTTTCTCCAATACAGTCACTTTCCAGCCAGCTTTGGCCATGAAAGAGGCAGCCGATAGGCCCGCGAAACCGCTTCCGATAATGATAACGCTCCTGCTCAAGTAAGTAGTGTAAAAGGAAATTAGTGCAAATAATTTTAATGCCGCTGGATCTGTGCCTTCAGCAGCTTGCGCGCAAAGTGGATCCGGCTTTTGATGGTTCCCAAAGGTTCTCCCAGCATATCAGCAATCTCGTGGTATTTGAATCCATCGAAATATAAAAGAAAGGGATTCCGGAAGATCTCAGGCAGGTTATGAATGGCCGCCTGTACTTCTTTCAGGTTAATACCCGCAATGGCTTCGTTGGCCACTGCTCCCTGGTTCAGGTTCAGTAAGTACTCGTTGGGGGTGTTGTCGAAAATGGTTGACTGCTTGGCCTTGCGGCGATAGTTATTGATAAAGATATTACGCATGATGGTGTACAACCATGCTCTGATATTGGTGCCTACATTGTATTTGTCCTGGTTGGCCAGGGCACGGTATAATGTCTCCTGAAACAGGTCTTTTGCCGCTTCGGTATCATGTGTGAGTGTTACTGCAAAAGGTTTTAAAAACGCTGCATTGGACAACAGCATCTTGTTAAAGTCGACAGTGGGCATATAAACTGTTTAATTTTTAATACAGTAAAGTTAAACAAAATAATTTCGCTTACAAATTTATCTTTACCTACTGGTTAATGTATTGGTTATCAACATATATCTACGAAATTTTCGCAATCCGGGTTTCGGGTACAAACCGGTGTTTATAAAAAGGAAATATACTCCAGCACTTCGGTGAGGGTTTTCTTGAAACTGAAGTTAGGGGGTACCCTTTTTTTATAGGTCTGGGTAAGTACCCCGGAAACAATGATCTTACGATCGGGCATACGGTTATGCGCTCCTACCAGGAATTTTTCGAAATTGAAATTATTGGCCACAGAGGTAAGGTGTGCGTACAGAAAGTCGGGGTTTTTCAGCGTAGCCACGTAGTCTACATCTTTCAACGGCACATCGGCACCCAGGTACAATACCTGTACACCACGACTTTTCAGCAGGTAATTCACAAACAATAACCCCAACTCGTGGTGTTCTCCCTCAGGCAGAAACAGTAATACGGTTTTCCCGGTTTGTAAGGCTGGGCGGATAACATCAATCCCAACAATCAGTTTCTGTCGGATGATATTGCTGACCAGGTGCTCCTGCGCCGGGTTGATATGATTGGTGAGCCAAAGGATCCCGATCCTTTCCAGGAAGGGGAAAATGATCTGGGTAATGGTTTTTTCAATGCCCTTGGCCTTGATATAACTATCAAGAACTGCTTCTAATCCGTCCATATTCACATTTACCATGTGCTGGATCAGTTCATTCACAATCCGCTCCTGCTGGGCCTGGGCCTGGGTTAACGACAGGATCTTATCATTCATTTCAGTGAATGTCATCCGGTCTATATGAGAGATCTTGTACCCGTATTTATTCAACAAGGCAATATTCAGGATCTTCTGCAACTCATCATTGGAGTAGTAGCGGATATTGGTCTTTGTACGCTGCGGATTGAGGAAAGAATAGCGCTGCTCCCAGATACGGATGGTATGTGCCTTGATGCCGGAAAGGTTTTCCAGGTCTTTGATGGTAAAAGCGTTCATGTATAGAATAACAGGGTGAAGCTTTTTTTGTTTAACCTTTTTTTCATAAAAGGCATACAAATCTGATTACAAATCACTTACACCCGGTTTTTTAGAGGCGGATCCGGCGGAGATATTCACCATAACCGCTTTTGGCATAGTTGTCGGCCAGTTGCAGCAGTTGGGTGTGGCTGATAAAACCCATCCGGTAAGCCACTTCTTCGATACAGCCGATCTTCTGGCTCTGGCGTTTTTCGATGACCCGTACAAATTCGGAAGCATCAGCCAGTGAATCAAAAGTGCCCGTATCCAGCCAGGCGGTTCCGCGGTTCATGATGCCTACCTGCAATTTGCCCTGCTGCAGGTATACCCGGTTCACATCGGTGATCTCGTATTCGCCACGGGCAGAGGGTGCAATATTTTTGGCGATCGCTACCACCGTATTATCATAAAAATACAAACCCGGCACCGCGTAATTAGATTGGGGCTTTGCCGGTTTTTCTTCGATAGAGATAGCTTTCTGGTTGGCATCAAACGCTACCACACCATACCGCTCGGGATCATTTACTTCATAGGCAAATACAGCAGCTCCCACTACATCATTGAATGATTGTACCAGTTTACTGAAACCTGCTCCATAAAAAATATTATCGCCCAGTATCAGGGCCACTTTATCTGTACCGATAAACTTTTCGCCTATTACAAAAGCCTGTGCCAGTCCGTTCGGAACTTCCTGAACCGCATATTCAAAACGACAACCCAACTCCGCTCCATTACCCAGTAACCGTTTGAACTGCGGCGCATCTTCGGGAGTAGTGATGATCAGGATCTCATGAATACCCGCCAGCATCAGCACCGACATCGGGTAATAGATCATGGGTTTATCGTACACCGGCATCAGTTGTTTACTGATACCCCTGGTGATTGGGTATAATCTGGTACCGGATCCACCTGCCAGGATAATGCCTTTCATAACTTAAAATTTTAGCGCAGGAAGCAATTCCTGCAGCGTAGGTAATACTTTGTCTTTCGCGGATAACAACAAATCAGCTTCCGGCAACTGCCAGTCAATGCCAAGGGCCGGATCATTAAATATAATGCCCGCTTCGCTAGCAGGATGGTAATAATTATCGCACTTGTAAAAAAAAGTAGCTGCTTCACTCAATACCACAAACCCATGTGCCAAACCACGGGGAACAAATAACTGTGTATGGCTATCTTCCGACAATTCCACCGCCACATGTTTGCCAAAAGTTGGGGATTTTGGGCGAATGTCAACCGCTACATCCAGTACCTTTCCTTGTAATACCCTTACCAGTTTGGCCTGCACAGCATCGCCCTGCTGAAAATGCAACCCGCGCAAAACCCCTTTCTGCGAATGTGATTGATTGTCCTGTACAAAATTAATATCCAGTCCTGTCTGCGCTAAAAACGTTTTCCGGTTAAAGCTCTCAAAAAAATACCCGCGGTGGTCGCCATGAAAAGTATCATGCACCAGGAAACAGCCGGGTAATAAGGTTTCTTCAATTCGCATAATTATCTGTTGGTGTACATTGACTGGTAATAATTCTGGTAAGCCCCGCTGGTAACATGGTTGAGCCAGGTTGTATTAGCAAGGAACCAATCGATCGTTTCGCTTAGTCCTTCTTCAAAGGTAACCGTAGGTGCCCACCCCAGCTCCCGGCTGATCTTACCGGCATCAATGGCATAACGCCTGTCGTGACCCGGCCTGTCTTTTACATACGTGATCAATTTCTCACTTTCACCCGCTGCTCTGCCCAGTTTTTCATCCATCAGTTTGCAAAGCAGTTTTACCAGGTCAATATTTTTCCACTCATTAAAGCCGCCGATATTATATGTCTCCCCATCTACTCCCTTGTGAAAAATCAGGTCTATGGCCAGCGCATGGTCTTTTACGTACAGCCAGTCGCGGGTAAACAAACCATCTCCATACACAGGTAATGGCTTTTTCTCAATGATATTATTAATAAAGAGCGGGATCAGTTTTTCAGGAAAATGATTGGGACCGTAATTATTGGAGCAATTAGACACGATGGTCTGCATCTGATAGGTTTCGCGGTAGGCACGCACAAAATGATCAGACGCTGCTTTGCTGGCGGAATAGGGCGAATTGGGATCGTAGGCGGTCGTTTCTGTAAAGAAACCGGTATCACCCAGGCTGCCATATACTTCATCGGTGGAGATATGGTAAAAAAGGTGCTTTGCATAATCCGCTTTCCAATAATCCCTGGCCCTATTCAGCAGGTTCACGGTACCGATGATATTGGTGTATACAAAATCGAGCGGCGAAACAATGGAACGGTCCACATGCGACTCTGCCGCCAGGTGGATCACATCTGTGACCTGGTGCTGTTCAAATACTTTCTTCAATGCCTCCGTATCGAGAATATTGGTTTTGGAGAAAACATAATTGTGCTGCTGTTCGATATCCGTCAGGTTTTCGAGGTTACCGGCATAAGTGAGGGCATCCAGGTTAATGATGCGGTAGCCGGGATATTTGTTTACAAATAACCGCACAACATGCGAACCGATAAAGCCCGCCCCGCCTGTGATCAGTACATTCCTGCTCATACGCAAAAAACGATATAGGTAAGTTACAAAGTAACAATAATTACGGCTAGCAACCCGTGAAAGAAATCATAACTATCCCGATCCGGGTAGTAAGCAAAAACCCTGTGTGATGTGCAGGTAACTTTCTTATCTTCATTTTACAATTGCCTGCCATGAACGAACGCTATTACTCACTTGATGTTTTCCGGGGAGCTACTGTAGCCCTGATGATACTGGTTAATAACCCGGGCAGCTGGGCCCATATTTTCGGCCCCCTGAAACATGCCCCCTGGCACGGTGCCACCCCCACCGACCTGGTATTTCCCTTTTTCCTGTTTGCAGTGGGTAATGCCATGGCTTTTGTGATGCCAAGATTTGAACAGGCTGGCCCCGCGTTGTTCTGGAAAAAAGTGATCAAAAGAACCGTTCTTATTTTTGCCATCGGCCTGTTCCTGAACTGGAGCCCCTTTGTAAAGTGGGAAGGAGAGTCGATTGTAGCCAAAACATGGGAAAATATCCGGATCCTGGGGGTTCTGCAACGGATCGCCCTTTGTTATTTCTTTGCTTCTGTGATCGTTTTTTATGCCAAAGCCAGGGGCGCTTTCGTGATCAGCGGCGTACTGCTGCTGCTCTATTGGCTGATCTGTCTTTTATTGGGTGCACCCGGCGATCCCTATAGTTTAACCGGCTGGTTTGGTACACAGATCGATATCAACCTTTTGGGAGTTACCCATATTTACAAAGGCGAAGGCGTTCCCTTTGATCCCGAAGGATTGCCCAGTACCGTTGCGGCTGTGGTGCAGGTGATCTTCGGATTTTTGGTGGGCCAGTATATCCAGCAGAAAGGCAAGAGTTATGAAATGCTGTCGAACCTGCTCATTGCCGGACTGGTGCTCGTGTTTACCGGTTATTGCTGGGATATGGTGTTCCCGATCAATAAAAAGATCTGGACCAGCAGTTATACCCTCTATACCACCGGTTTGGCCATACTCGTGCTCAGCATGCTGATCTATCTTATCGAGTTCAAGGAAAACAAAGGAGCCTGGGGCAGGTTCTTTGACGTGTTCGGGAAAAACCCTCTGTTCATTTTTGTACTCAGCGGTTTTTTACCGAGGGTATTGGGCATGTTCCGCTGGGTAGACCATGTATCGCCAGAAGGGAAAAATGTGTACACATCTGCCTTCCCCTGGTTTTACCAGCATATCTGTAAAGACATCGCCATCGATCCGCGGGTAGGCTCATTGGTATACGCCCTTTGCATGATCCTGATGTACTGGTCGATCGTGTATGTCCTGGATAAGAAGAAGATCTATATCAAAGTGTGATGGTGAACAGTGAATGGGCAATGGGCAGCGGATCAACCAATAGATTCATTCATTTTATTCTGCGTGCGGGATTTCCGGCATAAGTTCCGGGTTCGGTGATATTTTTAGTAATAACAGCCCCTGCTCCGATCACAACATGATCGCAGATATTTACCGGGAGGATCGTAGCATTGCTGCCGATAGAGACATCGTTGCCGATGTTGGTTGGTTTCCACAAAGCAGGATCACCGGCAGGACCACCAGTGGAGAAAGTGTCATTGGTAAACATTACACCATGCCCGATAAAGCAATCTGAACCAATAGTTACCCCCTCACAGATAAAAGAATGTGACTGGATTTTACAACGGTCTCCGATTTGAACACCTTTCTGTATCTCAACAAAAGGCCCTATAAAACAATCATCTCCCAACTGGCAGCCATATAAGTTACAGGGTTCTACCAGACTGGCATTTTTGCCAAACCGTACATCTACGATTCCGATATATTTGAATTGGTATTGCATGTTTATCCTTGTAAAACTAAGTTACCGCCAATTGGCCGCATGGTAAATCTTTTCAATTATTTCTACTGTTTTCAGGCCATCCATTGTATCAGCATAAAAAGGGGTGCCCTTCTGTAAAGTTGCCACCAGGTTCCGGTAAACCTGATCATGATTGCTCATAGAACCCTGGTAGGTTCCGTAATCATTTACACCGGCACCGGCAGGTAATGCTGGCAGAGCCGCATCCTGGAACTCAGCATAATCGATCCTGTTCAGGTATTCACCGCCAATCTTAACCATTCCCTTTTCGCCAGAAATAGTTAAAGAGCCCTCCCGGTTTCTCTGAAAACTATTCACAGAAAAATGAATGGTACCAATAATTCCATTCTTAAATCGTAATAACACAGCACCTACATCTTCCAGTTCACTGGTGGCAGGATGTGCCATATTATCCATGACAGACATCACTGTATCCACTTCTCCCAAAAACCAATACAGCAAATCGATAAAATGACTGAACTGGGTAAATAAAATGCCTCCATCCTGCGCCCGGGTTCCCCGCCAGGAAGATGACTGATAATAGGACTGGCCCCTGTTCCAGAAACAGGTTACCTGCACACTATATAATTGGCCAAAACTACCTGCATCCAGTAATTTTTTAACTGCCTGTACCGGCGGATTAAACCGGTTCTGCATAACGGTAAACAATTGTTTACCGCTAGCAACTGCAGCCTGCATCATTGTTTCGCAGTCAACTGCTGTTAATGCCATCGGTTTTTCAACCAGCACATGGTATCCCTGCCGGAGGGCCTGTACAGACTGGGCTGCATGCAATCCATTAGGTGTACAGATCACCACCACATCAATAGTTGTTTCTCTGGAGACCAGTTCCTCCATCGTCAGGTAATATGGGACCTGGTATTGATCAGCAAAAGCAAGGGCCTTCTCTTCCAGCAGGTCACATACTGCTACCAGCGCTCCATAGTGCTGTATATGAATGGCGTGACGGGCTGCAATCGCACCACAGCCAATGATCGCAAAACGGATCTTTCTCATGTTGGATAATTAAAGGAAAACCGCTTCTGCTTTGGTTATGTTTTCCGGTTTACCCACATCTATCAGCAATGCACCTGTATGATCGTAGCAGGAAATGATATGCTCTTTTGCGAGATCGAGGTATACATCCACCATCGAAAACTTACCCGTTTGCCTGATCATGTCCAGTAACGGGGTATTGATAACGTGAATGCCGCTGAAGGCTTTCCGGAACAAAGGAGCAGCCGTACGAACGATTTTTTCTTCGCCCGTTTTTACATTACACCAACCGGATAACACTGATCGCTCATCAAACAGAAAATACCGGGAAGTTTCTCTTTCGGTAACGGCCAATGTGGCCAGTACCGGCACTGACCGGTGTTTTTGTATCATGGCACCGAGGTCCAGCTGGGTAAGGATGTCTGCATTCATCACCACAAAATCTTTCTCACCTGCAAAATAAGCGGCAGCTTTTTTCAGTCCACCACCGGTTTCCAGTACTTCATCCGTTTCGTCCGAGATAGTAACCTTGCTTCCCCAGCCCTTGTTATCGGTTACTGCCTGTATGATCTGTTCTGCAAAATGATGCACATTCACGATCACTTCATCAATACCAAACTGCTGCAGGTATTCCATATTCCGCTGCAACAAAGATTTCCCGTTCACCAAAGCCAGTGCTTTGGGGTGAAAATCGGTCCAGGGTTTTAAGCGGGATCCGAGGCCTGCGGCGAAGATCATTGCTTTCATTTCATTACTAATTACGGATTGGCGGATGATGGATTGATCAGGAATTGGGTAACTCTTTTACCCAGTTAGCACTGTTGGTATGCTCCAGCTTTACTTTTACTTTGTACTTATTGCGTAAATGGCGGGCGGTTTGTTCGGCGGCGTATACACTTCGGTGTTGGCCACCGGTGCAACCAAAATTGATCATCAGGTGACTGAACCCGCGTTTCAGGTACTGCTCAACCGTGATATCGATCAGGTCCCACACGCTGTTCAGGAACTCGTTCATTTTGGTGCGCTGCTCCAGAAAATCCTGTACGGGTTTGTCTTTACCGGTCTGGGTTTTGTATTCATCAAAACGGCCCGGGTTCAGAATGCCGCGCATATCAAACACAAACCCACCTCCGTTTTCAGTCGGATCGGAGGGGATTCCTTTTTTATAGCTGAAACTGTTCAGTTCTATCAGCAGGGGGGTATGTTCATCTGCCTGTACCGGTTCAAAACGTTTGATCATATCTTCTGCCACCACCAATCTTAATACCCTGTCAAATTCCGGTGTTACGATCCCGATCCGTTTATGATCTATGAAAAACTGGAGGTTGCGCAGGGCCAATGGAATACTGGCGAGGAAATGTGCTTTGCGCTCAAACAATCCTCGGAAACCATAGGCTCCCATCACCTGCAAGAGGCGGATCAATACATACCCGTTGTACTGGCTAACGAAAGTGATCCGGTCAATCGGTTTATGCAAAAGCTTATCTACCTCGTCCATATAATATTCCAGTAACGAATCTTTCCATTGCTCGCTCAGTTCCGCCTTGGCCTGCCAAAGCAGAGAAGCCACATCGTACTGCAAAGCACCTTTCATCCCTCCCTGGTAATCGATGAAATTTACTTTGTCATCCTTCACGATAATATTCCGGCTCTGAAAATCGCGGAACATAAAATATTTATTCTCTGTGCGGGTAAGATAGGTACTGAGTGCATCAAAATCATCCAGCATAGCCTGTTTATCATAGGGCAATTGCAGGGTGTCGAGGAAATAATATTTGAAATACAACAGATCGCTCATGATGGCCTGTTTGCCAAACTCTTTGGCGGTTAGGCACCATTCGTAATTCAATCCCTGGTCGCCCAGGATCTGTACCCGCGCCAGCTCTGCCAGGCTCTGCTGAAAAAGCCCATATACATACTCTCCATGGCCATGTTCTTCCAGTTTATTCAGGAGTGAATCCGTACCCAGGTCCTGCTGTATATATATCGTATCATCTGCATTCACCGCCAGTATCTGCGGTACGGGCAGACAAGCCTGTACAAAATGACGGCTGAAATAAACAAAGGTCTGCGTTTCGCGGCGGTTAAGGTTATACGTAGCAATGAAAGTATCCTTGCCGGCATAGATCCGGAAATAAACCCGGTCGCTACCGCTCTGCGGTAATTTCTCGATCCTGTCGGGGCGGGGATGCCCGGCTGATACAAACAATTCCCCAATGGCTTCTATCACTGCCTCCATGTTTTGGCTGGTTTATGGCGAAAATAAAGCTTAGCGCTGAAAGCCTGAACCTTTTGTGCCAACTCAGCCCCGGAACATTACAAAAGAAATGACTATCCACCTACTGCAACACCATGTCTACCGCAGCAGTAGCATGCAACAGCGTAGTATCAAATACCGGTATACTGCAGTCGTCCTGTTTCAACAAAATTGGAATCTCGGTACAACCAAAGATCACCCCTTGCGCTCCCCTGGCAATCAGTCGTTCGATAATGAGGAGAAACCGATGTTTGACTTCGGGCATAAAAATGCCTTTGGCAAATTCGGTGTAGATGGCGTTGTTGATATAGTCTATATCTTCCTGCACAGGTATCAGCAGGGTTAATCCCTGTTCCTCCAGTTTGGCGCGGTAAAAGTCCTGCTGCATCACATATTTGGTACCGAGCAGTGCAACGGTCTGTAGTTGTTTTTGTTTGATAGCATTGGCCGTAACCACGGCCACATGCACCAGCGGAATGGCTACTGCCTCCTGTACCGCATTGGCAATTTTGTGCATGGTATTGGCACCGAGTAATATACAATCGGCTCCGGCCCTCTCCAGGCGTCGGGCAGCATCGCACATGATCACGGAAATGGTATCCCAATCGCCGGCTTCGGTCAGGGTTTTGATCTCCTGAAAATTAAGGGAATAAATAATTACGCGGGCCGAACTTACGCCACCTTCCCGTTCATTCACCAGTTCATTCAGTAACTTATAATATTCTGCGGTAGATAACCAGGTAACACCGCCGATCAGGCCGATTGTTTTCATGGGGTAAAGGTAGGAAGATTGGAGACCGTATTTGATAAAGTTAATAGGTCATTTCAGCACCGTGACTGATTTCCGGCATTTCATCGTAAGTTCTACCCTTCAATTCACGACCGGTTTTCTTTTTATTAACCCCTCCCCATTGCTTAAAGAAGAAAGCAACCTTTGCTTTTTCACATTGTTGCTGAATATCCAATACCCAATCCACATCCATAGGTCTTGGTTTACGACCACTTTCGCCCCCAACAATCACCCAATCTATTTTTGTAAGGTTCAGCGCTGGCAGAGGACCAATCAATGGCTCACAGGAAAGAAATTTCACTTTTGCACCTGTCTTTCGCAGGTAGTCTATTCTTTTGGTAACCTTCGAATCCTCCACAGAAACCCCCATCCAGATATTATGTGTCCAGTTCAGCTGTTTATGATGCTTAAATAAAATATCGGCTCGTTTTGTAAGCACCTGGAAAGTATGTTGTGGATTCTCATTCATTACTTTAAATACTTTCTGAATAAAATCCAAAGGAACATCTTTATGAAACAGATCACTCATAGAATTAACAAAAACCACCTTAGACGATTTCCAAGAATAAGGAATTGCCAAAGCATCTTCATGAATTCGCAATTCAAATCCATCCTTATATTTGTCAATCCCCATCGCTTGTAAACGCCTGGACATTACTTCTGCATAACAAAATTTGCAACCCGCAGAAATTTTATTGCAGCCTGTGGTTGGGTTCCAGGTCATTTCCGTCCATTCAATACTTGATTGTGCCATAATTAAAAAAGGTTTTGTTGTATTGATTGATATTTTTCAACCTTCTTGAAAAAATCATTGCCACGAGGATTTTTAGAATAAAAAGCTAAATAATATAAAGGGATATTCTTATTATCAATCTTTACACGGTGTTTATCAACTGGTTCTACATAGCCCAAATTTTTCATATTTGCGTCATATTTGTCAGATAAGAACTTAATAAAATCTTCAGATCGCACATCACCATTCTTAAATGGAATACGCCAATTTGTATCACCAATGAAGTCATCAATTTTTTTGCTGTTTTCTTCTACATAGTATACAAAATTTCTATTTGCATCCATTAATAGAGCCAAAAGTATTAGAAAATCAATTTTCCCAACCCGTGATAGTTTATCAATGGTTTCAAATTTTAGATTTAACGAGAAAGGGTCGACAAAACAAAATCTAAGTATTCCTTGTGTATCAGTGTGCTTTGAAACTATTGATACAATTTTACTTATATTTTCATTTGAATCACCTAAGACATATTCTACATCTATGTTAGGAAACTCTCTTTCTACTCGCGATTTTAAAGCATTTAATTTGTCTTCATCAGCTTCACAAAATATGTACTTATCAAACTTATTAGGAATGGAAAGTGAAATTAAAGCTGAAGATTTTACAATTTTATTAGTATCCTTAATTCTTGCATAACCAGAGCCAGAAAACAAGTCGATATAAACTAATTTACCCCATTTATATCTCATCCCAGTCGTAAAAATATCGCAATAACCTCCAACAAGTTTATACTTTTTTTCACCCCAAGCACCAACTTCGGGTATAATCAATCCATCATCTTCTACATTGATTATAGGATCAATTTTTTTTGCGGCCATTGATGTAAAATTAATTAAGAATGAAAAAGAAGTTCATTCATGGCGGGGAGACAATACAATATACAAAACTCTTTTCAAAACAACCTCCCCTGCTCTCCCGGTCTTCTGAACCGGCTGCAATCCAGCTCCCAGCGTTCTGCATTCATTCCATAAATTTTATTGTATTTCTTAAACTGCTGCCCTACCAGGTCTGAAATAGGCCCTTCGCCACGCATGCGAACACCATAACGGCTGTCGTTCACTTTGCCGCCATGCCCGTTCTGTATCAGGTGCCATACTTTATCGGCCCTGTCGGGGAAATTTTTATAGAGCCAGTCGTGAAATATCAGCTTGATGGCGCCATTCAACCGGATAAAAGTGTAGGCACTGAATCTGGCCCCGTTCTCACTGGCCGCTTCCATGATGCGCTGCATTTCGTGTTCGTTCAGCCCCGGTATCATCGGTCCCAGCATCACACCCGTTCTTACACCCGCTTCACTCAGTTCCCTGATCACGCGTAAGCGTTGCCGGGCCGTAGTGGTTCGCGGCTCCATGGCCCGCCGCAGGTCCTCATCAAAAGAAGTAATGCTTACGAGCACACTTACTAAATTTTTGCCGGCCATTTGCTGCAACAGCTGTTTATCGCGCAGGATGCCTGCGTTTTTGGTGATCATGCCTACGGGCTGGTTAAACTCGGCACATACTTCCAGCATGCGTTTGGTGAGTTCAAATTTTTTCTCTGCGGGCTGGTAGCAGTCCGTGTTACCACTCAGGCTGATGGGTGTACATTCCCAGCTCTTGTGCATCAGAAATTTGCGCAGCAGTTCGGGGGCATTCTTTTTTACAATGATCTTTCGCTCAAAATCCAGTCCGGCACTATAGCCCCAGTATTCATGGGCATTACGGGCATAACAGTAAATACAGCCATGCTCACATCCCTGGTAAGGATTCATGCTGTACCACATGCCCACATCCGGACTCTCCACTTTATTCACGATACTTTTGGCATGGTCTTCCAGGTAAACGGTGGCTGCGTTCGGCTCGGTCCAGTCGTCAATACTTTCGATCTGGTCGCGTACTTTTTCATTCTTCAGAAAACGGTTCCTGGGATTGAACTGCGCGCCGCGTCCTTTGAGGTAGTTGTTTTCTGTTGGTATTTCGTCTGGCATGATGCTATTTTTTACTCCTCAAAAATCAACTCACCCCGGCATCGCTTCGCTTGCCACCCTTCCCTGCTTCGCAAGGAGGGGGTTTCTGCTTCCTCCCCTCCCTGCCAGGCAGGGAGGGGCCGGGGGTGGGTCAAAACAAAGCGCCCTGTACGGTCACCGTTTTCTCATTTTTCATCACAAACTTTTGTACAGTCTCGTATCTTTTCTCACCCTCTCGTTTCCGCAACAGCACCAGTTGTTCGGCCATGAATTTGCCGCTGAAATGGGTATGATTCATTTCGAGCCAGCCCTTTTCGTATTGCCAGGGCAATAAGGAGGCAGCCAGTGTAATGTAGGGTTCGGTAATAAAATGCGGTTTCCGCTCCTTATCTATTTTGAGCAGGTGTTGTATCGGACGGATCGATTTCACCAACACTTTGGCGGCCTCCTGTGTAGTTAGCTGAAAACAGATGGTATGCGTAGGAAAACTGCTGAAACCATCCAGCTCTACCAGAAACGCATCCTGCGTCGCCACCAATAATTGCAGGCGGTGTATGATGCGTTTCTCTATCATTTCATACTGCTGAAACCGCAACAGCGTAATCTGTGGTTTACCCAGAGCTGCTGCTGCGCAATCATAGGTCTCTGCAAAATATTTTTTCACCCGCAGCAGTTCCTCCCGCAGGGCTTCCGGTGGTTCTATCACCAACCTGTATTCTGCAGTGGCATATCCTGATAAGATCTCTGATGGCATTAGCGCTGATTAATATGATTAAAATATGATTGATATGATAGTGGTGCATCAGCGCCACTATCATATCAATCAGTGATACTCCCCTCTTTGCGCAGCAGAGAGGGGCAGGGGTGAGTCAGGGACGCAAACCAAACACATTCACCTGCTTACAACTATCAAACGCATGCTCTCTCCGCAGCAATACCAGTTCACTTACTTCAAAAGATGCCTGGAAATTCTTTTGCGCATAATCGGCTTCGGCCCGGTGATACACCGTTTCGGGTAAACGCCTCGCAATGGTGAGATGCGGATGGTTACTCAGGTGCATTTCCGGACAACCATATCCCCGCACATACTGATCCACCACTTTCAGTTCTTTGGCCAGTTGCTGAAAAGGAGCATGGTTCTGCACCCGCAGGTAAATGGTATGGGGTTTAAAACCGCTAAACCTGTCGAGCGTTACGGTAAAATGGTTCTGGTTGCTGATGATCCGGTGCATCCAGCGGATGATGGTGGATTCCATTTCTTCCTTTGCGAGAAAATTGGCCACGGTAATATGCGGTCTTGTTTTCACCGCCACGGTTTCTTTGTATTGCGTAGTAAACCAGCGTTTTTCTTCCACCAGTTTCTCCTGCACGGCCGCATCAGGATGCGCCACCAGCAGGTATTCATGCAATTGCTGCACCGGTGTACTGAACAACCGGTTGGTTACTGATCCTGTTTCCATAAAGATATTTTTATCCTGATAACTAATTTAGTATAAATTTACTAAATAATTTAGCACAACAAAATTTAATTTATATGGACGGGGAACAATGGTACGGGGCCGCCTACAAAGGCTCTAAAAAATACAACCAGTGGCAGGTGCCCACTGCCAACGCCACCGGTTTTGGTGCCGCTGCCGATGATTATATGGAGCGGGGCATTGACCTGAATGAACAGCTCATCCGCAACAAACCGGCCACTTTTTTCTTCCGCATGAACAGCGATGCCATGACCGAAGCCGGCATCTTCAGCGGCGATGTGCTCATTGTTGACCGCAGCATCAAAGCCGTGAACGGAAAAATCATCGTGGCCATCCTCAACGGCGAGTTGCTGGTGCGGCGTTTGCAGGTACATCTCAAAGGCATTACACTGCTGGCTGAAAACAAAAAATATGGCAACATACCCGTGGATGAGTTCAGCAATTATGCCGCCTGGGGCGTAGTCATCCATTCTATCAGAACTATCTGAAGCAAGGGCCCGGCTGCCGTGTACCCCGCAACTCCCGTTGCGTCGCACACTGCACCGTTCCGCCCATTCTTCAACAAACAAACAATCAAGCAACTAACAAACCGATAAACAAGTAAACCTGTAAACAAATAAACCAATAAACAAACTCCCCCTTGAAAGCCATCATCGATTGCAACAACTTCTACTGCTCCTGCGAACGCCTGTTCCGGCCGGCACTACAGGATCAACCTGTAGTGGTATTAAGCAACAACGACGGCTGCATCATCTCGCGCAGCGATGAAGCCAAGGCCCTGGGTGTAGAAATGGCGGGACCCTATTTCAAAGCCAAACCCCTGATCGAAAAACATGGTGTGGCGGCTTTCTCTTCCAACTATAATCTCTACGGAGATCTCAGTTGGCGCGTAATGGAAACCCTGCGTATGCTGTTACCACCGCATGCCGTAGAAGTCTATTCGGTAGATGAATGTTTTGTAGACCTCTCGCATATCCGTCGGCAGGACTTGGCCGCTTTTTCAATGCACCTGCGCGAAACAGTAGAGCAATGGACGGGTATCAAAGTATCCATCGGCGTAGCCACCACCAAAGTATTGAGCAAAGTGGCCAACCGTTTATCCAAGAAAAACAAGGAAGTCACCAACTGCGTACTGGTACTGGATACACCACGTAAAACAGAACAGGCCTTACAAAGAACCCCTGTGGAAGATGTATGGGGCGTGGGATACCAGTATTCAGTAAAACTGCGTGCAATGAATATTAACACCGCCTACGATCTCAGTACCAGAGATATGGCATGGGCCACCAAACACCTGGGTGGTGTAACCGGCGCCCGCCTGGTACGCGAACTCAAAGGCATTGAGAGCATACAGATGATGGACGAACTCGTAAACAAAAAAATGATCGCCACCACCCGTATGTTCGGCAGCCCGGTAAGAGAGTTGAAAGACATCAAAGAAGCCATTGCCACTTACACTTCCCGCGCAGCAGAAAAATTACGCAGACAGCATGGGGCGGCCAATACCATCAGTGTGTTCGTGGTGCCACGCGAGCAATCGAATAGTACGCATTTCCGCCACGGACCTACCGTAGGCAGCCATATCATTCTGCCCTTCGCCACTTCCTGTACCCATGAACTCATCAAACCTGCGCTGGCACTGGTAGAAAGGTTATACGATGCCACCAAAGTATACAAGAAAGCAGGGGTCATGTTAAGCGGCATTGTGCCCGATAGTTCCATACAGGGAAGCCTCTTTGCAGCACCGGCGGCAAACAAAAGCCGTATGCTCATGAGTATGATCGACAATGTAAACTTCGCTATGCGCGATGATGTGCTCAAGTTTGCCTCTTCGGGCACTACCCGCAACTGGAAAATGCGGCAGGAGCTACGCAGTCCGCGCTACACCACCCGCTGGGAAGAATTATACGAGATCAGCTGAGTGGTCTATTGTTTTACCGGCACCGGAAATTTTTCAAACAACAGCTGCATGCCTTTCTGCGCTTCGGCCTGTGAATCGGTGCGCTTATCGGGCACAATGCCTTGTACCACGCCCTTCCATACCAGCTTTTGCTGTACCGCATCTACCAGGTGAATGGCAGCAGTACCCTCGCGGTAGCGGCCCACTTCAATCTCCTGGCTTTTCCAGCTGTAATTGCGTTGGCCGATATAACGGGGAGCGCCATCTGTTCTCCAATCAGTTTCCCTTGTCTGAATTTCTTCTTTTACCCGTATACCAATATTCACCAGCAGATCGGGATGCTGGCTGTTATGCTGGTAACCCCTTCTTTCCAGCTCACGGCTGATGGCTTCTTTCAGCAGGTTGATGCGTTCATTGAATAACGTGCTCACCGTATCACCGCTGGCACGCACCTGGTAAAAATCAAAGGTTTTGTATTTAGTCAGGTCTACATTATCACCCAGCTCTGTATGCAACACTTTTGTACCGGAACAGCCCACCAGAACCGTTACCAGCAATACGAACAGATATTTTTTCATAACCCTCATTTTACTCATCAGAACAAAGTAGCCGGAGGCACAAATGCCGGCTTAATCAGTTGCAGTCCGCAAGCAGCATTTAATTTATCTACCATATACACTGTCAGCTCCGGCGAAAAAGCTTCATCATGCATATGCATAAAAAAGTACAGCTCATCCAACCCATTATCGATCCAGTACCCGATCCGGCTGATCCAGTCATCCACCCTTGTATAATCCGTTGGATGCAGGCTATTACCCACATACCGGATAAAAGCTTTGGGCACAGTAAGATGCATATGTGCACAGTCTCTCCGGCCGCTGGTATCGGTAATCACGATGCCCATATTGATAGAACAGAGGAAATCGAACAGTTCTGTCCGTATCGCTTCATTGCCGAACCAATCGGGGTGTCTTACTTCGAGAAAAAAAGGCATATCGGTGGGCAGTGATCGCAGAAAACTGAACAGTTCTTCTTTCCGTTTGGCCGTAAACGCATCGCTCACCTGCACAAAAACAGGACCCAGGTGTTTTTCAAAAGCTATTATGCCGCGCAGAAACTCCGAAGTGATAAAATCCTTGTTCAGTAAACTACCTCTGTGTGTAACCCCCTGGTACATTTTCGGGCAAAACATAAAATCCCTGTCGCCCGCTTTCTCTGCCCATTTGGCAATGCCCGCTGCCCCATAAATCTTGTAATGCGTGGCATTCAGTTCAATACTGTTATAATGTTTTACATAATGCGCCAGAAAATCTTTCTCCTTTGTTTTGGGGGGATAGATTTTCCCTACCCATTCAGTCCGCCCCCATTTGGCGCATCCCAGGTATACTTTGGGAGCCACCGCCCGTACGCCGGGTAATACCTGCTGGTTAAATGCAGGATCTGCCGGTAAACGGAAATCAATGCCATCCAGCGCAGATTCGGGTACGCGACCAAATTCCATATCAGTTCCTTTTCAGACCCTAAAGTTACGCGGTTATGAGAAATGCTGTAATTTGTTTCGCGGCAATCGTGAGACGTGAGACGTGAGACGTGAGACGTGAGACGTGAGACGTGAGACGTGAGACGTGAGACGTGAGACGTGAGACGTGAGACGTGAGACGTGAGACGTGAGTAAGGTAGTACACTACCGATAACTGACTACTCACTACTCACTACTCACTACTGACGATTCACCATTCACCATTGCCCATTCACAACCCAAGCCCCATGAAACAACTGCTTACCTTTCTAATCTTACTCCCCTTACTGGCACTAGCCCAGCAGCGGCCCAATATCCTGTATATCATGAGCGATGACCATGATGCCAATGCTATCAGTGCCTATAATAAAACGCTGATCAACACACCGAATATAGACCGCCTGGCCAAAGAAGGGATGCTGTTCAATCGCTCTTTTGTAGGCAACTCCATTTGCGGTCCGGCCAGGGCTACTTTGTTAACGGGACTGCACTCACACAAAAATGGATTTATCGATAACCGTTCCCGTTTTGATGGTTCGCAACTAACCATGCCCAAGCTCCTGCAGCAGGCAGGGTACCAGACAGCAATCATCGGCAAATGGCATTTAAGCACCTACCCTACCGGTTTTGATTACTGGAAGATCTTACCCGGTCAGGGCCTTTACTACGAACCACGCATCATTGGCATGCAAGGCGATACCAGCACCTATCATGGATATGCCACCGATGTTATCACCGATGAATCACTGCTATGGCTGCAGGAAAAAAGGGATCCGGCCAAACCCTTTATGCTGATGCTGCACCACAAAGCACCACACCGCTATTTCTTTCCTGCGCTGAAACATATTGAACAGTACCATACCAAAACCTTTTCCGAACCGGAAAGTTTATACACAGACACTACCGGACGCGGCAGCGCCTGGCGTTTGCAAACCATGAGTATCCTGCCGGATATGAAACTCTCGAGCGATCTGAAAGTGGACCCAGCCTACCTGATGGATATTCCCTGGTTAAAACCCGACTCTTCCGAGATCGCTTATTACCGTTCCATCATTAACCGCATACCAGCACAGGAAAGAAAGCGCATTGTAGAGATCTATCAAGAACGCGGTGAGATCATCCGGCAACAACGTCCGCAGGGTAAAGAACTATTACGGCTGAAATACCAGTGGTACATGCAGGATTACCTGGCCTGTGTGGCATCGGTAGATGACAATATCGGAAGGGTGCTGGATTACCTCGACAAAAGCGGTCTGGCGCAAAACACATTGGTTGTATACACTTCCGACCAGGGCTTTTACCTGGGCCAGAATGGCTGGTTTGATAAAAGATGGATGTACGATATCTCCATGCGCGCTCCCCTGCTGACCAGGTGGCCAGGCCATATCAAAGCCGGTACCAAAACCAATACCATGGTACAGAATATTGATTATGCACCCACTTTTCTCGATCTGGCAGGCGTGGCCATTCCCGGCTCCATGCATGGCCTGAGCCTGAAACCGGTATTAGAAAATCCGGCCAAAACCCTGCCACGTAACAGTCTTTATTACCACTTCTATGAATACAAAGCCGACCATACGGTGCTGCAGCATGTAGGGGTACGTACCGACCGTTACAAACTGCTGTATTTCTACACCGTAAACGAATGGCAATTGTTTGATCTGCAAAAAGACCCGGCCGAGTTGCACAATGTGGTAACCAATAAGACCTACGAGCCAGTACTGGCCGAGATGAAAAAAGAGCTGCTCCGCCTCCGAAATGTATATGACGACCGGGAAACGGCGGGAGAGTTGAAGTGAATGTCGAATATCGAAAACATCTTTTCCCGCCTAAAATATTACCTTGCCTTACCCGTCTACCCTTTTAGATATGACAAAGGCGTTGACGATACCTGCCCCTATGGCCGAAGCCCGACGGAATACCATTACTGAGGTGATCAATACCTACAGCCACCGGCTGATGGGCTTTATACGCAAACGGGTTAGTAATGAGGCAGATGCGGAAGATATTCTGCAGGATGTATTTTATCAGTTCATCGGCAATACCAAACCTATTGAACAACTGACGGCCTGGCTGTTTACAGTTACCCGCAACAAGATTACCGACAGGCAGCGCAAACACAAACCCGAATTACTCGAAGACCTCTATACCGAAGCAGACGATGAGTCTGTGTTTAACTGGACCGACCTGTTTTTTGACGAGAACAATAACCCTGAAACCGATTATCTCCGTAATCTTTTCTGGGAAGCCCTGCACAATGCGTTGAACGAACTGCCCCCGGCGCAGAGAGAGGTATTTATCCTGAACGAGATAGAAGGGGTGCCCTTTAAAACCATTGCCGAACAAAGCGGCGAAACCATTAATACACTGCTCAGCCGTAAACGCTATGCGGTACTGCATTTGAGAGAAAGACTCGGCAGTTTGCGGGATGAGCTCTTACATAAATAAAAACGAATCACCATGAATAAGCAATTCTGGATCAAAAAAATTATCGGCTTCACCTTGCTGGCACTTGTAGTTGCCGGTGCGCTGGGTTATGTTGTCATGTTATTATGGAACCAGGTACTGGCCGTTGTGATCAGCGGTGTATCGCTGATCAGCTTCTGGCAGGCATTGGGACTGCTGTTGCTGAGCAAGATTCTCTTTGGCGGATTTTCAGGACGCTGTGGCGGCAAGGGAAGTCATTGGAAAAATGAAATGAAAGAAAAATGGCAGGGCATGACCCCTGAGGAAAGAGAAAAGATCAAACAGGAATGGCGTAACCGCTGCCGTATGTGGGGCACCGGTCAGGACGCTTAAGCAGCCCAAACGATGCATACAGGATCAGCATCAGTTAACCCTGCGTATGATCACATCATCTATCTTATCTACATCACCCAAAAATACCGGTCAGACCGCTGCAGCGTTCCGACCGGAGACCAAAACCCATGGATATCCTCATCTTCAAAACCAATCTGCATAACCCCGAACTGGTTAACCAGGCCAGACCGGTTCTGCAAAACCTCCCCGGCGTACACCGCTGGAATGTTGACATGCACGACTGCGACAATATTCTACGCATAGAAGCCCAGCTACTTTCTGCCCGTGCTGTTGAAAGCACGTTACAAAATGCGGGGTATTATTGTGAAGAGTTACTGGATTAGAGATTCCCGGCAATACTCCCACAGGGGATATGTGACATATGTTACAATCCCGCTCTTTTCAGACTGGTACTTTTGCTTCCTCAAAAGAAGCATATGATATATAAAAGCCGTCGTTCTTATTTTCTGCGTACGCTGGTTCTCTCTGTTTCGATGGTATTTTCTGCACTGGCAGCTACTGCCCAGCAAAATACCAAACCCCTGTTACTCAACGATGCCATTACCCTGGCACTGGAGCAAAACAGGCAGATCGGACTGGCCAAAACCGCTGAAAAAATCTCACTTTCCCAATTCAAACAAACAGAAGCTATCTGGCTGCCACAGGTAAACCTCTCTTATACGGGTTTTACCACTAACCAGCCCTTGAATGCTTTTGGTTTTAAACTGCAGCAGGCACAGGTGCAGGCCAGCGATTTTAATCCCGCTACACTCAACCGTCCCGGCGCCACATCCAATGTGATGACCCAATTAAGTGTACAACAGCCCATTTTTAACCCGGATATGAATTATCTGCGGAAAGCTGCGCTGAAAGAATCTGAAGTATACGCTTTCAAAACCCAACGAACCAAGGAAGCCATTACCCTGCAGGTTACCAATACTTACCTGCAACTGGAATTTGCTTACGAAGCCGTAAAGGTTTTGCAGGATGCACTGGCAACGGTTCGCGAGATCTATCGTTTTACCAATGACCGCTACCAGCAGGGATTACTGCAGAAATCAGATCTGCTGCAGGTAGAAGTACAGGTAAAAACGGTTGAAACCAACCTGGCAGAAGCAATCTCCCAGATCAGCAATATTTCTGATCAGCTTAGTCAACTGATGAATACAGCCACCGGACAGATATATACCACACAAGCGGTTGTGTTACCGTTTACTGCCGGATCTACCGACAGCGTTTCAGCCGCCCGTGCTGATATCAAAGCCATGAATGCAGCCCTGTCTGCCTACGATCTCGCTATCAAAAGCACGCAGAAATCCATGTTGCCACGGTTAAATGCATTTGGTAATTACCAACTGAACGATCAAAAATTTTTCGGTTTTGGCGCCAATGCCTATTTCGCCGGTATCCAGTTATCATGGGATATTTTTAAAGGTAACCAGGCAAAAAACAAAGCCGCTACACAAACTCTCGAAAAAACAAAACTGCAGGAACAACTGCAGGAGCAACTGCAACAGGGTACTGTTGAAATCCGCAAAACCAAACGCCAGCTGGATGATACCCGCTACCGCATCAGTCAGCAGACCACTGCTGCAGAACAGGCAGAAGAAGCACTCAGAATTATCCGCAACCGGTATAGCCAGGGACTCGTAAACACAACAGATGTTTTAATGGCACAGAACCAACTGGCACAGCAAAAAATGTTGCTGGCACAAGCGCAGTTCATACAGAAAAGCACCCTCACATATTTACAATTCTTAACCACATCCAAATAATTAACCCGCAAATACATTGCTATGATAGTTTCCAGAAGAAATACCATTTCCTTATTCGCTGCCACAGCCCTGTTATCACTGGCTGCCTGCTCCGGCGATAAACCCGAAACAGCCGCTAAAACAGCAGCACCCGTTGCGGTTCAAACAGCTGTTGCAGGCGGAACAAGCGTCAATGCCGGTATACTCGAAGCCAGCGGACAGGTAGAAGCCTCTCAATCAGTCAATATCAGTACCCGTGTAATGGGTTATATCACCCAGATGAAAGTAAAAGTTGGCGATCGGGTAAGTGCCGGCCAGTTACTGTTCACGGTTAACAGCAACGATATCACCGCTAAAAGAGCACAGACCGATGCACTGATTGCCCAGGCAGAAGCTGCGCAACGCACCGCACAAAAAGACCTTGACAGATATACTGCCCTGTACAAACAGCAAAGTGCTTCTGCCAAAGAGCTGGACCAGGTAACCCTGCAGTTCCAGTCTGCCAAAGCCAATGCCGACGCAGCCAGACAAATGCGCAACGAAGTAAGTGCCCAGCTCGCTTATACCAGTGTAACTGCCCCTTTTGCGGGTATTATTACCCAGAAACTGGCCGATGCCGGAAGTATGGCCAACCCCGGCATGCCGGTACTCACGTTAGAACAATCCGGTAAGCTGCAGGTAAGCGCTTCTATTCCGGAAAACCAGATCGCTGCTGTAAAAATGGGAGACGAGGTAACTATGTCTATCGAATCAGCCAATAAAACCATCACCGGTAAAGTGATACAGGTAAATCCTTCTTCTCAGTTCACCGGCGGACAATACATCGTTAAAATCTCTGTACCCGCTGCAGAAGCCAAACAGCTGTATGCAGGCATGTATGTGCACCTGCGCATTCCGCTAAAAGGAACCGCTACTGCTGCAAAAGAATCCGGTAAAATACTGGTTCCCGCCAAAGCCATCATCACACGCGATCAGCTTACCGGCCTGTACACCATCAGTTCGCAAAACACCGCTTTACTGCGTTGGGTACGCCTGGGTACCAGCAGCGGCGATCAGGTAGAAGTACTGTCTGGCTTAGCTGCCAACGAAACATTTATTCTCTCTGCCGAAGGCAGATTATACAATGGGGCACCGGTAACCATCAAAAAATAAACTATGGAAAAAGGACTTTCAGGTAATATAGCCAAAGCATTTTTACAATCAAAGCTGACCATCCTGCTGATGTTCGCTTTCCTCGCCATCGGCGCATACAGCACTTTCCTGATGCCCCGTGAAGAGGAGCCGCAGATCCAGGTACCGATGGCAGATATCTTTATCGGTTACCCCGGCGCCACACCCAAAGAAGTGGAAACCAAGGTAGCCGCACCGCTGGAGAAATTCATCTCTAATATCAAAGGCGTAGAATATGTGTATTCTACCTCTATGAAAGGACAGGCCATGCTCATTGTGCAGTTTTATGTGGGCGAAGACGTAGAACGCTCGCTCGTAAAACTCTACAGCGAGCTGATGAAACACATGGATGCCATGCCGCAAGGCACCACGCTCCCTCTCATTAAAACACGTGCCATTGACGATGTGCCGGTAATGGCCCTCACTTTGTGGGGCGAAAACTATGATGACTACCGTTTGAAATTACTCAGCCAGGAACTTTCCAACGAATTAAAGAAAGTACCGGATGTAGCAGATATCCAGATCACCGGTGGCAGAAACCGCGAAGTAAAAGTAGTACTCGATAAATCATTAATGGCTTTACAGGGAGTGGATTTCCTCACCATCAGCAAAGCTATTCAGGCAGGCAATACACAGAGCGATGCAGGCACCCTGTTACAGAATGATGCCGCTTTTTCTGTACAAACCGGCGACTTCTTAAACAGTGCAGAAGATGTGGCCAAACTGGTAGTAGGCATGAAAAGCGGTCAGCCCGTGTACCTGAACCAGGTAGCCAAAGTAACGGAAGCCCCTTCAACCCCTGCCCAGTATGTTTTCTATGGCGCAGGCAAAGCAGATACCGCCGGTTATAAAAAATACAGCGCTTCTTATCCTGCTGTTACCCTTGCCATCGGTAAGAAAAAAGGAGCCGATGCCATGCAATTGGCCACAGCCATCAAAGCCAAGGTAGCCAACCTGCAAAAAAGCCTGATCCCTTCAGATGTGCAGGTAAGCGAAACCAGAAACTATGGCGATACCGCTTCGCACAAAGTATCGGAACTGCTGTTCCACCTCTTTATTTCGATTGTGGTGGTAACCTTATTTGTGATGCTGGCCATGGGATGGCGCGGTGGACTGGTCGTATTCTTATCCGTACCCGTAACTTTTGCCCTTACCCTGTTCAGTTATTACATGATGGATTACACTTTGAACAGGATCACCCTGTTTGCACTGGTATTCATCACGGGTATTGTAGTGGATGACTCAATCATTATTGCGGAAAATATGCACCGCCACTTCAAGATGCGCAAGTTGCCGCCGTTACAGGCTGCTATCTATGCAATCAACGAAGTAGGTAACCCTACCATACTGGCCACATTTACCGTAGTGGCGGCCGTATTGCCAATGGCATTTGTATCAGGATTAATGGGGCCCTATATGAGCCCGATGCCCATTGGTGCTTCTATCGCCATGTTATTATCATTGATCGTAGCATTGACCTTAACACCGTATCTCGGCTATATTTTCCTGCGTGAGAAGGAAAAGAAAGGGGCAGCGAAGGAAGATCATCACGGAGAAAAACTGGAAGAAAGCCGCATCTATAAGATCTATTACGCGTTCATACAGCCCATGCTGGAAACACGCTGGAAAAGATGGGCGTTTATCCTGGGCACTATTGTAGTGCTGTTAGGATCGATGGTATTGTTTTATACCAAATCAGTAGCCGTTAAAATGCTGCCTTTCGATAACAAAAATGAATTCCAGGTAGTGATCGATATGCCGGAGGGAACCACGCTGGAACAAACACAGGCTGTGGCTGCAGATATCTCCAGTTACATTTCGGCTCAACCGATGGTGAGAGATTATGAAGGTTATGTGGGAACATCGGCACCGATCAGTTTTAACGGACTGGTTCGTCACTACGATGTAAGGAGAGGTGAAAATGTAGCCGATATCCAGGTAAACCTGGTAGATAAAACAGAACGTAGCGAACAAAGCCACGATATTGCCAAAGCCATGCGTGGCCCTATTCAGCAGATTGCTGCTAAGTATCATGCAAACGTAAAAATCGTGGAAGTACCGCCAGGACCTCCCGTACTATCTACACTGGTAGCAGAAGTATATGGTCCGGATTACGAACAGCAGATCGCTATCGCGAAGCAGATCAAACAGATGATGCATACCACAACCGATGTGGTAGATATAGACTGGATGGTAGAAGATGATCAGCACGAATACCGCGTAACCGTTGACAAAGAAAAAGCGATGCGCCAGGGAGTAGCCACTGCACAGGTTACAGCCACCGTGCAGGCAGCATTATCAGGCATGCCATCCGGTAACCTGAACCTGCCCAAGGCCTTTAACCAGGTGCCTATCCGTTTGCAGTTGAAAGATGCAGACAAAGGCAGCATGAACCAGTTACTGGATCTGCAGGTAAGCGGTATGCAGGGAAATATGGTGGCATTGCGTGATCTGGTAAATGTACAAACAGCTACCAAAGACAAAAGCATCTACCGAAAAAACCAGAAAGAAGTAGTGTATGTGATGGCCGATATGGCAGGTAAACTGGAAAGTCCGTTTTATGCCATCTCGCAGATTTCTGACAGTCTGAAGAATATCCAATTACCTGCCGGTTATACAACCCTTGCAGAAGAATATACCCATCAGCCGGAGAACCAGGATGTGTATACACTGAAATGGGATGGTGAGTGGCAGATCACGTACGAAGTATTCAGAGACCTCGGTATCGCGTTCGCAGCGGTGATCATCATCATCTATGTATTGATTGTAGGCTGGTTCCAGAATTTCACCGTTCCGTTGGTGATGTTGGCGGCCATCCCGCTTTCTTTGATCGGGATCCTGCTGGGTCACTGGGTAATGGGCGCCTATTTTACAGCCACTTCCATGATCGGTTTTATTGCCCTGGCGGGAGTCATGGTTCGAAACTCGATACTGCTAATCGACTTCATCAATATCCGTTTACGCGAAGGCATTCCGCTGAAACAGGCCATCATTGAAGCCGGTGCCGTAAGAACCACCCCCATACTCTTAACAGCCGGTGCCGTTGCACTGGGTGCCATTATCATCCTGTTTGATCCAATCTTCCAGGGACTGGCCATCTCGCTGATGGGAGGAACCATTACATCTACATTCCTGACACTGTTGGTAGTACCACTGCTCTATTATAAAATGATGCGTGGTAAAACCAAATAAAACCAAACATTATGCAACTATTCATTATCACCGCCTTAAAAGAATACAGCGATCAGGCCGCGGCCTTGTTAAAAAAAGCAGGTATTCACATTTTCAGTGCCACTGATATCCAGGGCTTCAAAGATGGCAGCACCCATAACCTGCTCGACGACTGGTTCGGTGCCGGAGATGCCCAGTTCGATTCGATCCTCCTGTTTTCATTTACCAGTACCGAACTGGCCAGCCGGGCCATGGAACTGGTGAAGGAATACAACGAAAAACTGGCCGACGAGTTTCCGCTCCGGGCTTTTACGTTAAATGTTCATCAATCATCACATTAAACCTACCCTCATGAAAGAAAGAATCGTTCGCGCCGTTGCCGGCACATTTGTATTGATCAGTGTAGTACTGGCATTTTATGTAAATATTCAGTGGTTATGGCTGGCAGTATTTGTAGGTGTAAACCTGCTGCAGTCATCTTTTACCCGTTTTTGTCCGTTGGAGATCATATTGGTAAAAGCCGGCGTGAAAGAAAATAATATAGCAGGTAAGAATAATACAAGCTGTTGTTAGCCGTTGATGGGGTGCCCCCGACTCCCTGAATCCGTGCAAATCTGTGTCATCTGTGGCCCGGCCAATCGCCGAAAGCCCTGATGGCACAGGATTTCCGGCTTTATTTCAAAAAAAAACGTCCAAAATAAGCCTGTACCCCTAATTTTGCGCAATTCCTCGCAGAAATGAACCCTACATTAAACTCCAACGAATCAATCCCGTCGCAAAAGAAAAAGATCATTGTTTTGGGCAGTGGCCCTAACAGAATTGGTCAGGGTATTGAGTTTGACTACTGTTGTGTACATGGCTTACTGGCCATTAAAGAGTGTGGTTATGAGTCCATTATGGTGAACTGTAATCCCGAAACCGTATCTACCGATTTTGATATGGCGGATAAACTCTATTTCGAGCCGGTATACTGGGAACATCTCTGGGAAATCATTGAACTGGAGAAACCGGAAGGGGTAATTGTACAGCTGGGCGGACAAACCGCCTTAAAGCTGGCCAAACGTTTACACGAGAACGGCATTAAGATCATTGGTACTGCTTTTGAAGATATGGATATCGCAGAAGACCGTGGCCGTTTCAGTGATCTGTTGAAAGAACTGAATATCCCTTACCCTGAATATGGTACCGCTTTAGATGCCGACGAAGCTATTGCTGTTGCCAACCGGGTGGGTTACCCGGTACTGGTAAGACCCAGTTATGTAATCGGTGGACAGCGCATGCGGATCGTGATCAATGATGAAGATGTAGAGAAAGCCGTTATCAGCCTGCTCAAACATTTACCCGGTAATAAAATTCTGATCGATCATTTCCTGGATCGTTGCCAGGAAGCAGAAGTAGATGCTATTTTCGATGGCGAGAATTTTCATGTGATGGGTGTGATGGAACATATTGAACCTGCCGGTATTCACAGCGGCGACAGTAATGCAGTTCTGCCTTCCTTCAATCTTACGCCATTGATCGTGGAGACCATGGAATATTATTCCGAGAAGATCGCACGCGCTTTGAAGATCAAAGGCCTTATTAATATCCAGTTTGCCATCAAGAACGATAAGGTATATGTGATCGAAGCCAACCCAAGGGCTTCGCGTACCACACCGTTCATTGCCAAAGCCTACCAGATCCCTTACCTCAATATTGCCACCAAAATAATGATCGGCGCAGCCAAACTGACCGACTTTACCATCGAGAAAAAATTAGAGGGTTACGCCATCAAGGAACCTGTTTTCAGTTTCGAAAAATTCCCCGGCGTTAACAAAGAACTCGGTCCCGAAATGAAGAGTACCGGCGAAGCCATCCGTTTCATCAAAGACCTGCGGGATCCTTACTTCCGTACCCTGTACAAGGAAAGAAGTATGAACCTCAGTAAATAAACGAGGATACTTATACCGGGTATTTATACCTGATTTAACAGCCGGCTCTGCAAAGACCGGCTGTTTTTATTAGGTTTAGCCATGCGGCGATACGGGAAAAAATACTGGCGCTCCGCCCCTTTTGTACGACTCCTGATCCCGGTGATCGCCGGTATCCTGCTCGGCCGATACCTGCCTGTACCCTTTGCACTTCTTTGTATCACCGGCCTGGCTGCGTTCGTGTTGCTCTTACTGTTTCGCTTTTTATCGCTGGCTTCACAATACCAGGTAAGATGGATCACCGGCCTGTTGTTTAACCTGCTGCTGATCTGCCTCGGTGTTTCCCGGACTTACCTGCAGGATATCCGTCACCGTTCCAATTGGGTCGGCCACCTGTTACAACAAACCAACAGCATCCTGGTAACACTGCAGGAGATGCCGGTTACCAAAGCCAATTCTTATAAAGTCCTTGCAAAAGCTGAATGGATATATACACAGAAAGGCTGGTTACCAGTACAGGGTAATCTGTTGCTTTATTTCGGAAAAAATAAGTTACCACCAGGCATTACCTATGGCTCGCAACTGTTGGTACAGAAAAAACTGCAACCCATCACCAACAGCGGCAACCCCGGGGCTTTTGATTACCGGCAGTATTGCGCTTTTCAGGGTACCCATCACCAGGTGTTTCTGCAAGATGGAGAATACCGGTTGCTTGCTACAAAAGGACTCTCCCCTTTCACCAACACATTGATCCGCACCCAAACAACGCTGCTTATCATCCTCCGCAAATGGATTCCTGGTAAAAAAGAACAGGGTGTGGCAGAAGCTTTACTGATTGGCTATCGCGAAGACCTTGATAAAGACCTAGTGCAGGCCTACAGCAATACCGGCGTGGTGCATATCATCGCCATCAGCGGTTTACACCTTGGGATGATCTATGGTTTATTGCTGCTCCTGCTCAAACCCTCCCGTAAATACAAAACGATCCGCCTCATCCAGCCAGCGATCCTGCTATTGGTTTTATGGGGATTTAGTTATCTCGCCGGCATGGCCCCCTCCATCTTACGATCAGTGGTCATGTTTTCCTTTATCATTCTAGGCGAAAGCCTTGGCAGACGAACGCAGATCCTGAATACACTGGCCGCTTCAGCTTTCTGCCTGCTTGTGTACAATCCTTATTTTCTCTGGGATGTTGGGTTTCAGTTGTCGTACACGGCCGTTACCAGCATTGTCATTTTTATGCTGCCCATTTACCGCAGCATCTATCTGGAGAACCTACTGCTGCGAAAACTATGGCAACTCAATGCAGTAACCCTATCGGCACAGATTCTCACTTTGCCTGTAGTGCTCTATTATTTTCACCAGTTCCCCAACTTATTTCTTTTTACCAATTTAATAGCAGTGCCTTTATCCGGTTTGATCTTATACGGAGAATTAGGGTTGTTACTGGTGCACCAGGTCTTTTTTGTAAATGAATTCACCGGTAAAATCATTTCCTCCCTTATTCACCAGCTGAACCAGCTGATCGTGAATACCCATCGCCTTCCTTTTGCGGTTACAGGTAATATTGCATTCGGTCTGCTACAGGCGCTGCTCCTTTATGCTGTACTGATCGGCCTTGCCCTATGGATCAGTACCAAAAAGCCAATGGCATTGGTATGGGCGCTGGCCGCTTTCTCTGGCATCTATTGTATACACGCCGTTACAGTGATACAACAAAAGCAACAACACAAACTGGTTGTATACAATATTCCCCGGATGCAGGCGATGGATATCATAGAAGGCAGGCATTTTTTATTCAGAGGTACAGCCAGCCGGCCCGATAATTACCTGGCACCTGCCCGGATTTTGTATGGCATTTCTGGAGTTGGCCGGTTAAAGTATACGCAGATCACCAGAAACCTCATCGCTGGCAACCGGAAAACCGTATTGGTGGTAGACCGGGCACTGACAAACCCTCCGCCAGCCCAAAAGATTCCCGTAGACATCATTATTATCACCGGCAATCCCCGCCTGTACCTCGGCCAGCTGGCCAGTAGGTTTATTTGTGCACAATATATATTCGACAGCAGTAATCCATTGTGGAAAATACAGTACTGGAAAAAAGACGCAGACAGCCTACATTTGCGGCACCATACCATTTCTGAGCAGGGTGCTTTTGAAGTGGATCTCTGACGAACGTGCCGTTCTTTATTTCAACCAACCCCCGCGGGTTAAACACAGCAACATGCAAAAGAAAATTCAATCTGCCCTCATCTCCGTTTTTTACAAAGACGGACTGGAACCCATTGCCAAAAAATTACAGGAACTGGGAATCACTATTTACTCCACCGGCGGCACCCAAAAATTCCTGGAAGATCTCGGTGTTACCTGTGTGCCCGTTGAAAGTCTGACCACCTACCCATCCATCCTCGGTGGCAGGGTAAAAACACTGCATCCTGCCATTTTCGGCGGCATCCTGGGCAGAAGATATGAAGCACAGGACCTGGCTGAGATGAAAGAATATAAGATCCCGGAGATCGACCTGGTGATCGTTGATCTATATCCTTTCGAAGAAACCCTGCGCACCACCACAGAAGAAAAACTCATCATCGAAAAAATAGATATCGGCGGTCCATCCATGATCCGCGCGGCAGCCAAAAACTTCCGTGACCTGGTGGTGATTGCGGCCAAAGACGATTATACATCCCTCGAAAAATTACTGACCGACCAAAAAGGCGAAACCACTATCGAACAGCGAAAAGCTTACGCGGCCAAAGCTTTTGAAGTGGTGATGCATTATGATATTGCCATCAGCAATTATTTCAACCCCGGTATGCAGCAGGTGTTACGCTATGGAGAGAACCCACACCAATCGGCCGTATTCCATGGCAACCTCGCCGAACTGTTCACCCAGCTGAATGGCAAGGAACTTTCTTATAACAACCTGGTAGATGTGGATGCAGCGGTACAGCTGATCCAGGAATTTACCGCTACCCAACAGGCTGTTTTCGGGATCATTAAACATACCAATGTTTGCGGTATTGCAGAAAGAGCCACTGTAAAACAAAGCTGGGACGCTGCACTGGCCGGCGATCCGGAAAGCGCTTTTGGCGGGGTACTGGTATGCAACCAACCCATTGATAAAGCCACTGCTGATGCCATCAATGAAATTTTCTTCGAAGTGTTGATTGCACCGGCATTTGATGCAGACGCGCTGGCAGTACTGAAAAGCAAAAAGAACCGGATCCTGCTCCAGCTTACAGCCAATACTGCCAAACTCAAAACTCCTTCCAAATCCTTACTCAATGGTACGCTGGAACAGGGCGCAGATATCGGCAATTACAGCAAATGGGAAGAAGTAGGCGGCAGAGAAACCACCGCAGCCGAAAAAGAAGACCTCCTGTTCGGCAACCTGGTTTGCAAACACCTGAAGAGTAATGCCATCGCTTTGATCAAGAACAAACAGCTGGTAGGAAAAGGTTGCGGACAAACCAGTCGCATCGATTCCCTGCGCCAGGCCATTGATAAAGCCAAACAATTCAATTTCGATCTCAAGGGTGCGGTATTAGCCTCCGATGCGTTCTTTCCTTTTAACGATTGTGTGCAGATCGCACATGCCGCCGGCATGGAAGCATTTATACAGCCTGGCGGTTCTGTAAGAGACAAAGACAGCATTGAATATTGCGTCACCAACGGCCTTGCCATGGTAATGACCGGCATGCGTCATTTCAAACACTAAAACAACAGCAGTTTCCCTCACGGGAAAACTGTTTTTACGGGACGGCGGGTATGACCACCAAACAAAAAGCCTATATCGCTTTAACACTTACCAGTATTGTCTGGGGCACCAGCTGGATCGCCAGTAAGATCGGCGTGCAGCAAGTACCCGGACTGGAAGTGGCTGCCATCCGTCAATTAATTGCGGGGGTGGTGCTCGTGGCTTTTTTTCTGATCAGGGGAGAGAAGATTCCCAGTTGGAAAGAACTGCGCTGGTTAACATTGATGGCGGTACTGTTATTCATCTCCGCCAATGGCATCGCAACCGTTGCCTTAAAATATGTACCCAGTGGTATGGGAGCATTGATCTCGGCACTATATCCGTTATGCGTGGTCATTATTGAAAGGATTTTTTATAAAAACACGAAGATTACCCTGGGAACTTTCACCGGACTTTTTCTTGGCATTGGCGGTATTGCCATTGTGTTTTACGATAATGCTTTTCATAACCATACAGAAGGTTATGCCTGGGGTATCATCTTATCGGTACTCGCTATGTTAAGCTGGAGCGTAGGAACCATCGTACTTTCCCGCACCAAAGTAAAAATGAATGCCTATAATGCCACCGGCTGGCAAATGCTGATCAGTGCCGTGATCCTCTTCATCATGCTGCTTGTTTCAGGAGACCATATTCCGCTATCCCAAATACCACATGAAACATGGGGTGCTATTGCTTACCTCGTGGTAGCCAGCAACCTCATCACTTTCGCTGCTTTTATTTATTCGATGAAACACCTGCAGCCCGCCGTAGCTTCCCTGTACGCTTATATCAACCCCATCGTGGCTACCTATGTGGGTTCATTGGTAGTAAATGAAAAGATCACCCTCAGCATCATCATAGGCTCCCTGATCACATTAGTGGGTGTATACCTCGTAAACCAAAGCCTCCGCAAACAGAAAGAGATCCTTACCCAAACCACCGATGCAGATGCAATGTGATGTTGATCCTTTGATACAAAGTGCATCAGCCAAAATTTTTTAACAGAAACGCCTCATACATTTCTCTCCACTCTCGCCATTGTGGTTGCTCCGTTAAAAAATGATTGTGAAACAGGGTAATGAACTCACCATTCCCCCCTTTCACGATATCATGATAGTATTGAATTTCTTCAGCAGCCTGTTCAGCGGTATATCCCTGGTTAAAATAAGAACTGGCTTCCATGAAACAAAAGGAATGAATCCGTAAAGTAGTGGTTGTTTCCCGTTCCAGGTCGTACCAGTAAAAAGGCAAACAGTAAGAGGCCCTGAACCCATTCACACCACCATAAGCCATAGAATAATCACCTGTCATACCCGCTGTCACCAGCCGCCGGTACGTGCCCGGCAGGGTGAACCGCAGGTAATGATTGCGGGAAATGGTTACGGGTTGCTGTATCAGTTTTTGCAGAAACGATTTCTCCTTTTCCAGCAACTCCTCCTCTGTTCCGCTTTGCCAGGAAGGATGTAAACCAATTGCATTTTTCACGGCCAACCCGCGATACAACTGTTGCAAGGCTTTCGAGTGCGCTGACAGATTTTTATCGTAAGCCCCTCTTTTTAGAATAGTAAGTAAAAAATAAATGGGTTGTAATCCAAACTTCTCATGCAGCGTATGGATCCATTCAAACGTATCATATGGATCTTTCTTTCTCCCGCTGTATACATTCCCTCTTTCCATCACCTGCTCAAACTTTCCCTGCAACAGGTCACGGTAAAAGCCGAGTACATTTTTCCATAAGGGTTTATGGAGGTAGCTGAAAGCTTCATCAATATCGTAAGTGGGGATGAAAGTGAATCGTGAATCGTGAGTCGTGAATCGTGAGTCGTGAGTGAAGTGCTGTAGTTTTTGTGATAATTTTTTCAGCCAGAGATTTACCAACGGTTGTTTTAAAAAGCCTTCTTTATACGCCATGCTGTTGGTATGCGAATAGCGGCCATACTGATCGAGCGTATGCGGGAGGTATTCTTCGTAACGGGAGAGCAGGTAAAAAGCAGCTGCAAAAATATCAAAGGGAATATCTCCCTCCGTTTTAAAAAAAACAGGTAGCTCCTCCCAATAAGAAATCTGTAAATGCTGTGCAACAATATCCTTTTGCGATAACAAACCATGGGGAACGATCCGGAAACTACCGGTTATCACTTCGTTTGAGTAATTGAGGCAATACTTTCCCTTTAGCTGGATCTGGTCTTTGGAATCCGTAACTGCCGCACCGGGCAAAACCGTCTGAATAATATACGCTAACCGCGCTGTGATCTGCGGCGCATACACCACTAACATATCAACACCCGAAGATTCCAATGACTGCTAATTGTTTACTGGTTTGTAATTACCGGCGTTTCTCCTTCCACATTTCATTAAAGGTCTTACCACTGAAATCCAGGTCACTCCGGTGGGTTGTCCAGCCCTTGAATACTTTATTCACCACCCAGTTCTTCATTTTACCGGTTCCCATATTCATCATGCCCCTGCTCATGCTGGCCGTCTTCCACATTTTCCAGGCAAGTCGCTCTGCCAGCGAACTCGAACCTTGTACCACTGCTTCATGCCGGTTATCGAGCAACAGTTCATGCAGGTTAATTCTCACCGGACATACTTCTGTACAGTTACCACACAAGGATGAAGCATAACTGAGGTGTTTGTATTCTTCCATTCCCCTGAGATAGGGCGTGATCACTTTACCGATGGGACCGCTGTACGTAGTTTCATAGGCATGTCCGCCAATATTTTTGTACACCGGACAGGCATTCAAACAGGCTCCGCAACGGATACAATACAAAGCCTCGCGCGAAGTGGGATGTGCCAGCAGGTTGGTTCTGCCATTGTCCAGCAGTATCACATACATTGCTTCCGGACCATCTGATTCATTCGGTTGTTTCGGACCCGATACAATGGTATTATATACTGTAATTTTTTGTCCGGTGCCGTAGGTAGATAGTAGTGGCCAGAACAAAGCCAGATCGTTGATAGAAGGGATCACTTTTTCAATACCCACCACCACAATATGTGTTTTGGGCCAGGCACAGCTTAAACGGGCATTGCCTTCATTTTCGGTAACAGCTATTCCGCCTACATCAGCTACAATAAAGTTGGCGCCGGTAACACCTACTTCAGCCTGCACATATTTTTCGCGCAGAATTTTGCGCGCCACCAATGTCAGTTCCTCTGGCGATAACCCGGCAGGTGTTCCCAGTTTTTCTGCAAATAAACGCGCTACATCTTCCTTGCTTTTATGCATGGCAGGTGTTACAATATGATAAGGGGGTTCCCCATCCAGCTGCTGTATATATTCACCCAGATCTGTTTCCACACTTTCGATACCGATCGATTCGAGATAATTATTCAGGTGAATTTCTTCGGTTACCATACTCTTGCTCTTCACCAGTGTCTTGCACTGTTTCTCACGGCAGATTTTTCCGATAGCCTCAGTGGCTTCAGCCGTATTCTCTGCCCAGATCACTTTCGCTCCTCTGGCAGTGATTTTCTTCTCAAATTCCAGCAGGTAGCGGTCAAGATGTTCAATCGCGTCCCATTTACGGTTTTTGGCCTGTTCGCGCGCATCCATCACATGGTTCCCAAACTGCTGTTTGCCTTGTGGAACCACGGCATTATACTTGCCAATATTAAAATTGATTTTCCGCCTGTGTTCCAGGTCGGCCGCCTTAATGGTACTCTTGGCAATGAAGGATGCTGCCGTATCTTTCATGATGATGTATATTTCGTTCCTGCTGTATGAATATATTTACGCCTCTCAATCAGAATAAATGCTTAACGGTTTTTGTCCAAATGCGTTGCCGCTGCTTCCAATGCAGCATAAAATTCTTCCCCGTATTTCCTGATCAGCGAATCTTTCAGAAATACATATACCGGCACTTTCAGTTTTTTACCCAGTGAACAAGCCGCCGCACACAGATCTTCTCTCGGTTCATAGTTCACATATTCCACATCCGGATCGCGTTTGCTTTTCTGTATCCTGATCGGGAAGAGATGACAGCTGATCGGTTTTTTCCAATCCAGTTTACCTTCATTATAGGCCTGCTCTATCCCGCATTTGATCACCCCTTGTTTATCGCGGTAGCCATATACACAGATAGACCCGTTGATCGTGGGTGTTACCCAGCCAAATTCCTTATCGAAAATATACTTCCCCTGTCTTTCTACTTCTTTGATTCCCTCCGCCGTCATATAGGGTTTGATCACTTCATAATAGGTCTTCAGCTTCTCCAGCTCCCATTTCTCCATCGGCGCACCTGCATCACCATCTTCACAGCAACCGCCTTTGCATTTAGTAAGGTCACATACGAACTGCTCTTCCAGGATCTCATCACTGACGAGTTTATTATCAATCGCTATCATTATCCGGTCTCTTGTTGATTAAATCAAAGATAATCCCATTCGGTCAGCCCACCCCGCAGCCATCACCCAAATAATTAACAATTTAAGCGTAACCCGGGGGCCGGGTGAACGTTATACAATAAACAGGTCACCGGCAGGGTGCACTTTGTTTGCCTTACAGCCGCCCTTTCCAGGGTGGCTTCCTGTTTTCAGCCCTGTTTATTTACGCCATTGAAAGGTCTGGATCAGGTGTTTCATATCCTCCAGTAAAAACCGGTTTACGATACCCAGCGAGTCTGCATTGGGTGTTGCATCAAAATACAGGGCCCCCCGCAGAAAATGACGGGTTGAATCGGTTACAAAAAACTGGTTGGCTGTTGCCACATCACCCCCTACCGTAAAAAAGATCCCATGCACCCCATTGGGTGTAGCGATCAGGGTATCATCGATAGAATAGGCTTTGGAAGTATGTTTACCCGTCAGGGCAAAAGAATGTTTTACCAGGGTGTCAAAATTATTCCGGCCGATCTCTTTATAGCTCACATAGATCCTGCCGTTGAACTGCGGAAAATCAACATTGATCCACCAGGGATTCTCTGTAGCTTCCCCGAAAAAGGTACTGTCTTTGACAACACTGGCATACACCGGATACTCAAACGAATACGGGTAACCCGGCTGGTCAAATACCTGGTATTTTTTTTCAGGGAAATTGATTTGGTAATATCCTTTGGGCTTGGGAGTGAATGTACTGTTACAGGAAGACACTATGACACCTGCACCAAGGATCAGTAAAACCGCCACCAGCGAAAAACGGCTTCTTTGATACAAACCGGCAACCATTACACAACTACTTTCAACTGTTTTCCTCATCATGCTAATTGTGGCTTAATCGTAACTTTTACTTTCTGTATCCGGTTCCTTTCCACTTCCATCACAGTAAATTCGAAATCGCCGGTCTGCAGTACCTTGGCAGGTTGCGGAATTTCTCCCGCCAGTTCCAGCACAAGCCCGGCTACCGAATCGCTCTCGCCCTTTACCGTATCAAAAGTATCGGTAGGCAGGTCCATGATCTTACATACATCATTGATCATGGTTCTGCCTTCAAAAATATAATTGTACTCATCCAGTTTTTTATAACTGGTTTCTTCCTCGTCAAATTCATCCTTGATCTCACCAATCACTTCTTCCAGGATATCTTCCAGCGTAACAATCCCGCTTGTTCCGCCAAACTCATCCACCACCACGGCAAAATGGATCCTTTTCGACTGGAATTCCTTCAGAAGATCTTCTATAAACTTCTGTTCATGTACAAAATAGGGTTGCCGCATCAGCGGGCGCCAGTTAAATTCATCCGCCTCGTTCAGGTAAGCGATCAGGTCTTTGGTGTGTATCATTCCCAGCACATTGTCCAGGTCTTCCTTGTACACCGGCAACCGACTGTAGTTCAGATCCCTGGCAGTGGCAATCAGTTCTCCAAAACTGATCGAATGATCAACGCCATGCACATCCACCCTTGTTTTCATGATCTGCTTCACCGTAATATTCCCGAACTTGACGATCCCTTTCAGGATATTTTTTTCATTTTCTGATGCCGTATTCTGCGTGGTAAGATCAATGGCATGATCCAGTTCCTCCAGGCTGTAAGCACCACCCGGCCGGTTGGTCAGCTTGCGTTCTATGATATCGGAATATTTCACCAGCCGCTTACTCAGTCCGGCGCAGGCATAAGAAACTGCCTGTACAATGCCGCCGAAATCCTTGGCAAAACGCACATTGTTCTGGGTGGCCAGTACTTTGGGCATCACTTCTCCAAACAATACCAGGATAAAAGTAACCGCTACCACTTTGATCAGGAACTCAACCCATACGGCATCAAACTGTTCAAAGTTGAACATGTTATCGATCAGCAGGTTGGAAATGATGATGATGGAGATATTGATAAAACTGTTGGCGATCAGCAGCGAGGCCAATAACACTTTCGGCTCTTCCAGCAGGTCTACAATCCGCTTGTAAGCGGGCAGCTGTTTCGATTTGAGGTTATTGATATCCTTGTACGTAAGAGAGAAAAAAGCCACTTCCGACCCGGAGAGTACGAATGAAAGGAAGAGCAGCAGTAACAAAACCATTACCAGTACAGTAGTGCCCTGTGCCTGTATGGCTGCCAGTAAAACAGGATGTGAGAAAAGCTGAAGAACCGGGTGGTGATCCAAAGTCTGTTTTTTTAATGAACGATCAGGATACGCCGGCAGTTCAAACAAGCCGGCATATTCTGTTTTCCAAAAGTATCGTTTTTACGGGTTTGATCAGAAAGGTAAACTTTCCCCCGGGTCGGCCATAGGTGGAATCTCATCTCCCGGATATCCTTCCAACGGATCGTGGCCACCATGTGCACCATGCCCTTCGCCTCTTTTATCCAGCATGATCAGGTTATCTCCCACCACTTCTGTGGCAAATTTTTTATTCCCTTCCTTGTCTTCCCAGCTACGGGTACGCAACCTGCCCTCCACGTAGATCAAACTCCCTTTGTGCAGGTATTTCTGCGCCAGTTCGGCCAGTCCGCGCCACAATACCACTGTATGCCATTCTGTTTGCGATACCAGTTTACCCGACCTGTCTTTATAGGTTTCGGTGGTAGCCAGCGGAAATTTGGCTACCGCGATATTGCCCTCCAGGTGCTGAACATCCGGGTCTTTCCCCAGGTTACCAATCAACATTACTCGATTAACGCCTCTCATGGGATAGGTTTTAAGTTCGTCGCAGGTTGAATCTCTTTTAAAAATAACTTTTTTTAAGGAAGAAAAGAAATGGCCGGCAAAATTTCACAAATGCTGCAGCTCTGCCTGTAGGGTTTAAAAAGATCTTTTTACAAAGAAGATTTTTCCAGGTAACCTGTAATAAATTTGGGGAAAGCCAGTTTCTGCAAGCCTTTCTGCGTTTCCCAACGGTCGTTTTCTAAAAAATGTGGAAGTGTTTCCAGCCCAACCCGGATAAACTGCCCTTTGATCTGCTGGTGTGTTAATTCCTGTTTCTGCAAAGGTGAAATCTCTTTGATCTCCGCTTTCCGGATCCCGATCTGCTCTTTCAGCCACTGACGCACAGATTTTTCATCCCATTTCACCTGTTCCTCCGTTTCCAGCAGGTAGAACTCAAACAGGTCCTGCCAGATATCATGGTTCTGGCGCTGGTTCACCAGTAGTTTCCCCTTGTAGCTGAACAGAAAATAATAGAACCAGCGGTTCTTGCGCTGTAATGTTTTCTCTTTAATGGGCAGGCGATTCACGGTGCCCTCTGCATAGGCTTTGCAATGAGGCTGCAATGGGCAACTGGAACAACTTGGTGCAAAGGGTTTACAAACCGTTGCCCCAAAATCCATAATGGCCTGGTTATAGATGCCGGCTTCTTTACGGGCCAGCACTTTTTCGGCTATCCGGGTAAAGAGTACTTTGCCTTTGGCTGAGTCTATGGCTTCCGCGATGCCAAAAAAACGGGAAAGTACCCGGAACACATTTCCATCCACCACGGCATAAGGCTGATTATAGGCAAAAGAAGCAATGGCGGCAGCGGTGTAAGGACCTATACCCTTTAATGCCAGGATATCTTCATACTGATCCGGGAAAACTCCTTTTCGTTCAGCAACGATCTGGCGGGCAGTGAAGAGAAGGTTTTTACAGCGGTTATAATATCCTAAACCCTCCCATAACTTAAATACTTCCTGATCGGGCGCTTTGGCCAACTGGCGGATAGTAGGATAGTTCGTAATAAAATTGTTGTAATACGCCCATCCCTGAGCCACGCGTGTCTGCTGCAGAATCACTTCACTGAGCCAGATCTTATAAGGATCCTTCTCTCCTTTCCAGGGCATTTCGCGGTTATTATGGCGTTTATGCCAGCGCAGAAGGGTATCGGTAAACCTTTTTTCCATAGATAAAGCCGAAAATAGGCTTAAATACAACAGCGGTTGATGCGGATGGTTAGAAATTAAATAACAAAATTATTTTATATATGTTAAAATGGCCATTGGTCATAGAGATTGAACCATTTATCTATCAATAAGTAACGTCTATAATATTTACGCCATCTTTCTTGCATTATTCATTTTTTTTGGCTTATTTTAATCTCTTGTACCTACTTAAAACCATTTAAAAATGCGAAAATCAGATCTCATCAACCAGATCTCCGACAAAACCGGTATCCCTAAAGTGGATGTTCTGGTTACCCTTGAAACGATGTTCAAGGAAGTAAAAGAAAGTCTTTCCAACGGCCAGAACATCTACATCCGTGGCTTTGGTAGTTTTATTACCAAGAAGCGGGCGGCCAAGATCGGGCGTAACATCAAGAAAAATGTAGCCGTAGAAATTCCGGAACATTATATTCCTGCTTTTAAACCCGCGAAAGAATTTGTAAGCGAAGTCAAAAGCAAACGAAAGCCTGACTAACTTTGCGGAAAGTAATCAGGAGTGAAAAAACAGCAGTATTTACTAGTCGGAAGTAGTGTAGCCTTATTTGTTTTACTTTTCTTTTTCGGTAAAACAATCCCCCCAAAACAACCCTCTCCCGCTGCCACGGGAGAGCAACACGCTGAACATCAACCAATTAAGTTTGAGGAGATCTTGGCCAAAGCCAAGGAAAAGATTAGTCCTGCACAGGTTCAACGCCTGCTGAAACTGGAGAACTCCGTTGTTCGCGGCGATGTAAAAGAGCAGCAATTGCATGTATATCACCAGCTGGCGCGCTTCTGGCGCGACTCGGCCCGGATTTTCGAGCCCTATGCTTATTATACAGCGGAAGCAGCTAAGTTGGAAAATTCTGAAAAAAGCCTCACCTTTGCCGCCCATCTGTTTTTAAACAACCTGATGACGGAGGGGCAGGCTACCATGCAAACATGGCTGGCCAGCCATGCAAAAGTTCTTTTAGAAAAAGCGCTTGTGATCAATCCGGCAAACGATTCCAGCAAGATCGGGATCGGTGCCTGTTACCTGTTCGGCAATATTTCTGACAACCCCATGGAAGGTATTTTACCGGTTCGTGAGATCGTACAGAAAGACCCCGGTAACATTTATGCCCAGATGGTTTTGGGTATGGGAGGAAAGAAAAGCGGGCAGTTCGACAAAGCCATTGAAAGGTTCACTATCGTTGTTGAGAAACAACCCGAGAACATAGAGGCCCTTTTTAACCTTGCCGAATGCTACGAAGCAAAAGGAGATAAAACCAGCGCCGTGAAATGGTATGAAGCCGTAAAAAAACTGGTGAAAATACCCGAAGCACAACTGGAACTTGACAAGAGGATCACCGAATTGAAAAAATAAATTTATTCATTAACTAACAAAATTACTAAGTGTATGCCTTGTGGTAAGAAGAGAAAGCGTCATAAAATTGCGACTCACAAACGTAAAAAACGTTTAAGAAAGAATCGTCATAAGAAGAAGAATAAATAATTCTTGCTTCTGACCTTTATAGAAAACAGTCACGTCCACCCGGGCGTGACTGTTTTTAACACTTTCCAGGATATCGTCACTACCTTTCTACGCTGCAACTTTTCCTTTTCCTTCCTGATCAGGTGACGAGCGATACGGATATAAGTGTGTTTTGCCCTG
>Ga0255338_1001542_pt1 | contig 42331 bp, 38 predicted proteins | sample MeOH1_35cm_T4_19_FD_203715 | JGI IMG/M metagenome (GOLD analysis project Ga0255338, IMG submission 203715) | Sandy soil microbial communities from University of British Columbia, Vancouver, Canada - MeOH1_35cm_T4_195 | ecosystem: Engineered > Artificial ecosystem > Sand microcosm > Unclassified ... | reverse complement strand
CCGAGCAGTACCAGTACATCCTGCGCGACGAGTCGATGCACTGCAACTTCGGCATCGACCTGATCAACCAGCTCAAGCTCGAGAACCCGCACCTCTGGACTTCCGAGTTCAAGGCGGAGATCAAGGCCCTCTTCCAGAAGGCCGTCGAGCTCGAATACCGTTATGCCGAGGACACCATGCCGCGTGGCGTCCTGGGCCTCAACGCCTCCATGTTCAAAGGCTATCTGCGCTACATCGCGAACCGCCGCGCCACGCAGATCGGCCTGGAAGCGCTCTACCCGAACGAGGAAAACCCGTTCCCCTGGATGAGCGAGATGATTGACCTGAAGAAAGAGCGCAATTTCTTCGAGACCCGAGTGATCGAATACCAGACGGGTGGCGCGCTTTCGTGGGACTGAACGGGCAGGACGAGATTTGAGAATCGTCCGCCTTGGCGACCGGCCGCAAGAGCCAGGCGCCAGGGCGGGCTACGGTGTTCGTGATGCTGGGCTTCGGCCCAACCTCACGAATCGCTTCATGCAACCCAACAAGCATGGAGTGCTTCATTGGTTGATGTTGATCAACTTGAACAGGAGATAGAAATGGCAACTGCAAAGAAATCGGCCGCTAAGAAGGCCCCGGCAAAGAAGGCCGCAGCGAAGCGTCCGGCCGCGAAGAAGACGACGGCGAAGAAGGCTCCGGCAAAGAAGGCCGCTGCCAAGAAGGCTCCGGCGAAGAAGGCCGCAGCTAAGCGCCCCGCAGCCAAGAAGACGGCTGCCAAGAAGGCTCCGGCGAAGAAGGCCGCTGCCAAGAAGGCGCCTGCGAAGAAAAAGGCTGCGAAAAAGACAGCAGCCAAAAAGGCTCCGGCCAAAAAGCGTCCGGCAGCGAAAAAGGCAGCCAAGAAGCCGGCCAAGAAAGCAGCGAAAAAACCTGCTGCCAAACCGGTAGCCAAGGCGGCCCCTGCGGCCCCGGCGATGCCGGCGGCACAGACCACGCTGAACCCTCAGGCTGCCTGGCCGTTCCCGACGGCCAGCAAGCCGTAAGGCCAAGGCGGTTCACCGCTAAAGCCCGGCACCGAAAGGTGTCGGGCTTTTTTCATGGGCGGAAACATCCCACAATGGCTCCATGAGCCGGATGCAGGCTGACCTGTTCGGCCGAAGAGCAGTCTCTTATCGAGATCGTCTCGGCCATGCCAGTCACGGAGAGGCGTTCACCCTAATGTGCTGTCGCACAAGCTCATACTCTGCGTTGGTTGGGTGGCGGGATCAGGGCGACGGGGCACTCTACTCCGCGACTGTCCCCCGCCGCCGGGAGGGCGGCTCCTCCTTGATGTCGCTGCGTAGAGCGCCCCGCCGCCCTGATCCTTCCACCGTTGTGGCTGTTCAAACGTCGAAAGAACCAATGACGCGCCAAGGGCCGTGGATGGCGGGTGGCTGACGCAGTGAGGTAAAGGAGGAGCCGCCTCCCGCGGCGGGGGACACGAACGGAGTCGGCCACCCGCCGTCCACGGCCCGCCGCCCGCACATCGCCCTGCTCGCATGGCGATCGCGCCGAAAGGGAACTCTACCGTTCGCCCGCCGCCAGCGCCATGCGCCGCCGCAACCGCTGCGCCTCTTCCGTCGCGCCCGCCTGTTCGGCACGCTGTGCCTGCACACCCAGCCACGCGAGGAGCGGCCGGCGCCAGCCCTGCGCGGATGCCGTGTCGCCGGCAATGGCGAGCACCTGCGGCGAGGCGCGGCCGGTGCGGAACAGCACGCCGGCTGCGACGAGGCGCGACAGCGGATCCTCGATCGCCTGTACGGCGGCGGCGTCACCCTGCCCCGCTGCCACCGCGCGATGCTGCGGCGGCAGCAGCGGCACATCCGGCGGGGCGATGCGGCCCGCCAGGTAATCGGCGTAGGCGCGCTCGGCCGCCGGTGAATCGGCGCGCAGGCGCTCGAAGCCTTCGCACGGCTCCATCACCAGGCTGGCCACGCGGACGGCGCATCGCGTCAATTCGGCGCGCGCCACCAGGCCGGGCTGGCCCGTGCTTTCCAGCTCGTCGCGGGCGCGCTCGAACTCGGACGCTTCCACGCGCGCCTTGCCGCCCAGGTACGCCCGGGCGTAGCGCTCCAGCCCGTCGTGGGCGTTCATCTGCCAATCGGGGGCGCGCGGCTTGTTGCCGCAGCCCGCCAGCAGCAAGCATGCGATCGCCAGGGCTGGTAGGTATCTCATGGAAGCTTCACCTGGGTGTCGCGCGCGAACGGCCATTTGCGGTTGAGCTCGTTGATCATGCCTTCGATCTTCTGCAGGTTTGCCTCGACATCGCCGCGCAGCGTTCCCAGGTCGGTGGTGGCGCCCCGCACGTTGGCGCTGATGCCTTGCGCCTCGACCAGCACCGCGTCCACCTTTTTCAGGCTCTCCCGCGTTTCGGCGAGCAGGCCATTGAGCTGCACGACGGTGGCGCGGGCCTCCTTCATCACGCCGTCCGGGCCGAACACCTGCGTGTCGGCCTTGGCCGCGAGGCTGTCAACGCGCGCCAGCAGCACGTTGGTGCGATCCAGCGCGGCCACGAGCTTGTGCGCATCCGAGTCATTGCCGAACATCACGCCGAGCGCGCCGCGCGGTCCCTTGAGCTTGGCGGTGACCTCCTGCAGGTTGTCGAGCGTGGCGCGCAGCCCCGCATCCTGCGCCGTCATGCGGCTCACGTTCTCCAGGACTTCCTTGGCCGAGGCGAGCACGCGCGGCAGTTCCGCCGTGGCGTCGCCGCGCAGCGCCGTGCGAACGGCGCCGTCGGGCAAGGGCGGGTCGGTGAGGACGCCGGAATAGGCGCGGATGTTGGTGCCGCCCACGAGGCCTCGCACCAACGTGAAGATGCTCGAGGTGCGCAGCCAGTGCGCATCCTTCTTCGGCACGTCGATGACGATGCGCACGTTGCCGGTTTCGGCCAGCTCGACGCGCCGCACGCGCCCGATCGGGAAACCGGAGAACGTCATGTCCATGCCGACGACGACGCCCTCCGAGTCCTCGGCCATCAGGACGAGCGTCTGCGTAGGCTGGAACACCCCGCGTGCATAAAGCAGGTAGAGCACGGACGCCGCGATCAGCAGGCCGGTGAACGCGAGCAGCAGGGCCGCCTTGATTTCCAGGTGGCGCACCGGCCGAGCTGTCGCGGCCGGCTCGGAGTTCTGCACGGGGGTGGGTTCGTCTTGCATCGCCATCAGTAGTAGTTCCCCGTCAGCGACGCCGCCTCGAGCAGGAGCAGCACGGCGAACATCCGCACCAGGCCCTGCAATGCGGCGCTCTCTCGCGAGCCGTCGCCTTCGACGTCGTAGAGGCCCGAGGCCATCGGAATGATGGATACGGCGAAGCTGAAAAACAGCGTCTTGAGCGCGAAGATCAGCGCCACGGACGGGTCGAACACATGGCCAAAGACGCGCGTGTAGCCCGCCAGCCCCGCCGAGGTCCAGCCATACACAGCCAGATAGGCGAGCACCAGCGCAACGACGCAGCTGAGCGCGGCCAGCGTCAGCGTGGCGAAGATGCCCGCCATGGCGCGCGGCAGTACCAGCGTGACGACCGGGTCCACTCCGCGCCGGGCCAGCTCGTCGAAGCGCCCCAGGCGCCGCATTTCGGCCAGCGCCGCGCCATTGGGAATGGTGCAACGCAGCGCCACGAACATCGCGGCGGTGAGCGGAATCAGTTCAAGCACCAGGACGCGGATCACCATCTCCAGCGCGTACTGCGAGAGGCCGTAGCTCAGTGCCGTTACGACGACGATGCGCGTAATGACGAGCGTGAGCAGCGCGGCCAGCGTCGTGAACCAGGGCAGGATCGGCGCCGTGTCGACATAGATATGTCGCATGAGCGCCTCGCGCGTTGCGCGTCCGTAGCTCGATGGAGTCATCGCCAACACGAGCACCGAGGCCCCGAAAAAGATGATGCGGCCCCAGCCGGTGAGCCAGCGCAGCGGCGCGCGGCCGGCGCGGCTGAGCCGTTGTGCGCTATGGGACAGGACCGTCATGGCCGCAAATCATAGGCCACGGCGGCGCGCTAGCCTCCAATGACCTCAACGCCAGGCGCCGGTGGCCTCCAGCACGGGTGACAGCTCGGCTTCGCCCCAGCGCAGCGGCAGCGCCGCGGGCAGGCGCAACGCCGACACGACATGAAAGCGCGTCAGCCGTTGCGCGCCCTGGAACGCCTCGACTTCGGGCCCCTCGTGGATGATCTCGCCGCGCGCGGCCACCTGGAGCAGGTCGCCCGAGTCGAAGTTCATGAACAGCAGACCACAGCGCGGGTTCACCGCCAGGTTGCCGAGCGTATTGAAGAACGCGTTGCCAACGAAATCCGGGACGGTGAGCACGTTGCCCTCCACGCGCACGAAACCCGGCTTGCCGCCGCGGTGCGACACGTCGACGCCAAAGGCCGGCGCGTCGCCGCGCCCCGCCTGCGGATGGGCCGTGGCGATGAAGAAGGTGTCGGCGTGCGCGAGGAGTTCGCACGCCGCAGGATCGAGCGTGGCCAGGACCTGCGCGGGCCCCGGCTCGCGCAGGTCGTTGGTGAACTGCGGCCGCCGTGCCTGGATGTACTTGGGACAGTTGCCAAAGCTCTGGCCGACCTGCACCTCGAAGCCCCCGTCATCGCGGTCCGTCACCCATCCGTTCAGGCGGTTGCGCCTGCGCGTGTGCGGCTCGATGCCCAGCAGGCCGATGGCCGCGCCCGGGACGAGGTTGCCGGCCAGCGGGTCGTGCGCGATGGGCCGGGCCCGCACCACCAGCCGGCGCGGATCGGGCGAAGTCACGAACCCGGGTTCGCCGGCCAGCACCGATGCCCAGGGCTGGCCTTGCGCGTCGACGGTGCCCGCGAGGACGAACGGCAACTGCACGAAGAATTCCCGATGCTGGTCGGGCATGTGGTCGCGGATCACGCGCGGCCCGATCTCCGCCAGTTTGGCGCGCGAGCCGGCGCGCTCCTGCAAGGCGACTTCGCCTTCATGAAAGGTCGCGGCCATGGCCATGCTCAGGCGGCCAGGCCGACCGGCGACTTCATCATCGGAATGAACCCGGGCAGCGCCTCGATGCGGGCCAGCCATGCGCGCACATTCGGGTAGGGCTCCAGCGAGACGTTGCCTTCGGGAGCGTGCGCGGTGTAGGTGTAGTTCGCGATGTCGGCGAGGGTCGGCACCTGCCCGGCCAGGAAGGGGCGGCTTGCGAACTCCGACTCCATCACCTGGAGCAATGCGTTTGCCCGCTCGATTGCCGCGGAGGGGTCGTCCGGGCGCTTGAACAGCACGATCACACGCGCCGCAGCCGCGCCGAACGCCAGCTGGCCGGCGGCCACGGAAAGCCATCGCTGGACCTGCGCGGCGCCCACCGGGTCGCGCGGCAGCCATCGTCCCGGCGCGTATCGGCCCTCGAGGTAGACGAGGATGGCGTTCGAGTCGCCGAGTGTGACGTCGCCGTCCTGGATCACGGGCACCTGCCCGAAGCAGTTCATGCGCAGGAATTCCGGACGCTTGTGCTCGCCAGCGCGCAGGTCCACGTCGACCATTTCGTAGGGCAGGCCCAGCAGGGACAGGAACAGCTGAACGCGATGGGCGTGGCCCGACAGCGCCATGCGGTGAAGCCTGATGGGTTGCGTTGGTTTGCTGGAAGTCATGAGGGAATCTCCTGGGAAAGAAGCCGTATTGTGTTTGCTGCGAAATGCTGAATAAATACCCCAAGGCGGACAGGACTCTTGCGGTTTGTGGATTAATGGCGGCGTGGACAAATTCAAGGCCATGGAGACCTTCGTGCGGATCGCCGACGAGGGTAGCCTCACCGCCGCGGCGCGGGCGACGGGCTCGTCGCTGCCCGCCGTAGTGCGCTCGCTGGCAGCGTACGAGACCGAGCTGGGCGTACGGCTTTTCAACCGGACGACTCGCCGCATCTCCCTGACGGAAGAAGGACGCCAGCACCTGGACAATTGCCGGCAAGTACTGGCCGCGCTCGAGGAATCGGAGGCCGCGCTCACCGCCGGCGCCGGCGAGCCGGCCGGACACCTCACGATCACCACGCCCGTGCTCTTCGGACAGATGTGGATCGCGCCGGCCGTCACGCGTTTCGTCCAGCAATACGAGAAGATGCGATGCACCGTGGTGTTGCTCGACCGCGTGGTGAACCTGCTGGAAGAAGGCATCGACGTGGGCATCCGCATCGGCGCACTGGAGGACTCTTCTCTGGTCGCGCTGCCCCTGGGTAGCATCCGGCGCGTGGTGGTCGCCAACCCGGCCTATCTGCGCAAGCATGGCGTGCCGCAGCACCCGCGTGAGCTGCGGGCCGCCAACTGCATCCGCATGATCGCGGGCACGCCCACCTGGGGCGACTTCCAGGAGAACGGCCGCGCGTTTCGCCTGAAAGTTTCGGGCAACCTCGAGTTCAACCACGTGCTGCCCGCGGTTCAGGCCTGCGCGGACGGGGCGGGCTTCGGGATGTTCTTTTCCTACCAGGTAGCGCCCTTCATCGCGGAAAAACGGCTGAAGATCGTGCTTGAAAAATTCGAGCGCCCGCCGCGGCCGATCAGCGTGGTGTATCCGCACGCCCGGCTGCTGCCCGCGCGCACCCGGTTGTTCATCGACTGGATCCGAAACGAGATCACGGCCTTCCGGCCATCAAAAGGCTTTCCATGACCCATGACTGCGACCTCTTCGTCATCGGCGGCGGCAGCGGCGGCGTGCGGGCGGCACGCATGGCCGCCCAGCGGGGTGCGCGTGTCGTGCTGGCCGAGGCTGCCGCGCTGGGAGGCACCTGCGTGAACGTCGGCTGCATCCCCAAAAAGCTCTACAGCTACGCGGCGCATTTCGCGCATGACTTCCAGGATGCGGCCGGCTTCGGCTGGGACGTCCAGCCACCGCGGCTGGACTGGCCGCGCCTGAAGGCCAACCGGGCCAGGGAGATCGCCCGCCTGAACGCCGTGTACCAGCAATTGCTGCATGCCCCGGGCGTGGAGATCGTGCGCGGCTGGGCGACGCTCGTGGACGGGCACAACATCCACGTGCGCACTGCGGCCGGCGAGAAACATTTCACGGCTCGCCATGTGCTCATCGCGACCGGAGGCACGCCCAGCGTGCCGTCCTTCCCGGGATGCGAGTACGTCGTCACATCGGACAGCATGTTCGACCTCGATCCGTTCCCCGCCCGCCTGCTGGTGGTGGGCGGCGGCTACATCGCCTGCGAGTTCGCGTCGATCTTCAACGGGCTGGGTTCGCGCGTTACGCAGCTGTACCGTGGCGCGCAGATCCTGCGCGGCTTCGACCACGAGGTGCAGGACTTCATCGCCCATGAAATGCGCCGCGGCGGCATCGACCTTCGCGTGGGCTCGGATGTTCGCGCCATCCACAAGGCGGCGCACGGCCTGCAGGTGACGCTGCTGGACGGCAGCACCGTCGCCGCGGATGTCGTCCTCTACGCGACGGGGCGCCGCCCCAACGTGAACGGTTTGGGGCTGGACGCCGCGGGCATTGCGCAACGCAAGGACGGTGCGATCGTCGTCGACGCGCATTACCGCACGTCGCTGCCGTCGGTTTACGCGCTGGGCGACGTCACGGCCCGCGTGCAACTGACGCCCGTGGCGCTGAGTGAGGCCATGGCCGTCGTGGACCACCTCTTCGGCGATCAAAAGCGCTCGATGAGCTATGACTTCATCCCGACGGCCGTGTTCACGCACCCGAACATCGCCACTGTCGGCTACACCGAGGAAACGGCGCGGAGGAAGTTTGGCAACATCGCCGTTTTCCGCAGCGAGTTCAAGCCGCTCAAGCACACCCTGAGCGGCAGCGGCGAACGAACACTCATGAAACTCGTGGTGGATGCCGCGAGCGACCGGGTGGTAGGCCTGCACATGGTGGGCCCTGATGCGGGCGAAGTGGTGCAAGGCTTCGCGGTGGCGATGAAGGCGGGCGCGACCAAGGCGGTGTTCGACAGCACGATCGGGATCCATCCAACCGCGGCCGAGGAATTTGTCACGATGAGAGAGGCTGTGTCCGGCTAGCGTGCTGTGCACTGGGCGCGTTGAGGGCGGGATCAGGGCGACGGGGGACACGAACGAAGTCGGCCACCCGCCGTCCACGGCCCGTCGCCCGAACACCTCGCGTGCTGGACTCGCCATCGCGCAGTTGCTGACAGGACAGCACCACCCAGCGCGGCGCGGCGCGGCGCGGCGCTTTACACGGGATTACAAAAAACGCGGCCTCTAGAGCCGCGCTTTACCTCGCCTTTGCGATCTTTTCCGCGTCTGCGGCGTTCTACTCTCACGGAGAGAACGTCCATGAGCCGCGCGCGCCTGTTTCAATTTATTCTGGTCCGCCTGTTACCTTTGCTGGTGCTGGGGCTGCTGTCTGCGCGCGCCATGGCGCAGGCCGATCCGCCGTCCCGCGTGGCCCGGCTGAATTACCTCGAGGGCGCCGCGGTATTTGCGCCGGCAGGCGACAACGAATGGATCGACGCGGTTTTGAACCGCCCGCTCACCCGTGGCGACCGCGTCTGGACCGACAAGGGTTCGCGCGCCGAGCTGCAGGTCGGCTCATCGGCCGTGCGCATGGACGGGCAGGCGCACCTGGAAATCCTGGCGCTGGACGACCGGTCCGCGCAATTGAGCGTGACCCAGGGCACCGTCTATGTGCGCGTGCGCAGCCTGCCCGAAGGCGAAAACTTTGAGATCGACACACCGAACCTGGCCTATCGCGCAGCCTACCCGGGCGACTACCGCATCGACGTGAATGCCAACACCGGCACGACCCGCGTCACGATCCACTCGGGCACGGGCGCTGTGTACGGCGAGAGCGGCGAAGTTCTGGCGCTGGGCGGTGGCCAGCAAATCACCTTCCGCGCGCGCGACCTGTCGCAGATGGCCACGCAGGAATCGCCTCCGCAAGACAACTTCGACCGCTGGGCCGCGGACCGCAACCGGCGAGAGGACCAATCCGTCTCGGCCCGCTACGTGCCGCGCGAAGTCGTGGGCTATCAGCAGCTCGATGCGCATGGCCAATGGATGCAGGACGCGACCTATGGGCCGGTCTGGTTCCCGAAAGGGCTGGCGGCCAACTGGGCGCCGTACCGCAATGGCCACTGGGAATGGATTTCGCCATGGGGCTGGACGTGGATCGATGCGGCGGCCTGGGGTTTCGCACCCTTCCACTATGGCCGATGGGCATTGATCGACTCGCGCTGGGCCTGGGTGCCCGGGCGCATTGCACTCAAGCCGGTGTACTCGCCCGCCCTTGTCGCGTTCATCGGCGGGGCGATCGGCGGCGCCCGCCCCGGCGTTGCCTGGTTTCCACTCGCACCGGGCGAAGCCTGGCAGCCGGGATACCCCGCCAGCCCCACTTATATGAGCAACGTCAACGGCAACCTGACGGTGCAGGCGAACGCGACGTACGCCAACCAGCGCAAGCCCGAAGCCCTCACGTCCATTTCCGCGGAGGATTTTCACCGCGGCCGGCCAGTGCGTGCGAGCTGGTTGCGAGTGGCAGCCAACACCTTGACCAACGCCCAGATCGTCCCGCCGCCGCCAATGCCGGAGCGCAGCGTCGTTGCCCAGCGCAAGCCTGCCGCCGTCGGGCGCGCCTTGCCGCCCGCGCCGCCGAAAGTGCAGGTCGCAGCGGCGTCCGCGCCCGTTGCGTCGCCGGTTCAGGTACCGTCGCAAACGCAAGAGCAGCCGCCAAGCAGACAGGACAAGGCAGCCAAGGCCGCTGCGCCCGCGAAGCCGGAGCCCGTGAAGCTCGCCGCGGCGGCGCCCAAGACGGTGCCCCCGGTTTCTACACCGCAAGTGCCTGCTGTCACCGCTGCCCCGGCCGCGCCGACCGTCCAGGCAAAATCGGGGGAGCAAGCGAAGGCTGCCGCGCAGGCCCGCCGAGCCGCGCAAAAGCAGGCAGAAGAGGCCAGGGCCGAGCAAGCCAGGGCCGACGAAGCGAAGCGCGACAAGCTGGCGCGCCGTGCCGAACAGGCCAGACGCGAGCAGATCGCCAAGCGGGCCGAGCAAACGAAGCGTGAGCAGCTCGCCAAGCTGGCGGAGCAGGCCCGGCGCGAACAGCAGATGGCCAAGCAGGCGGAGCTGGACAAGCGCGAGGCGGCCAAACGCGATCAGGCGCGTCGCGAGCTGGTCGCGCGCAAGGCTGAACAGGCCCGGCGAGAGGAACAGGCCAAACGCGCTGAACAGGCCAAGCGCGAGGCCGTCGCACGTCGCGACGAGCAGCAACGGCGCGAAGCCCATGCACGGCAAGTCGAGCTGGCAAGGCGTGCGGCTGATCGCGAGGCGCAGGCGTTGCGCGAGCAGCGCGAACAGCGCGAGGAATTGCAGGCGCGGCGCGAGGCGCAAGAGCGCGAGCAGGCGCAGCAGCGTGAACAGGCGGCCCAGCGGGCCGCCTGGGCGCGTCAGCAGCAGGCGCTCGGCGAACAGTGGCGCCGCGACCAGACCTGGGAACAGCAGCAGCGCGAGCGCGCGCGCCAGCGGCCCTACCTGCGTGACGACCGCGACGACCGGCGCTCGCGCCCGCCGGAGCCGCAGCGCGGCATCCCCATCATCTCCGGGCCCTGGAGCTGACGTCGCGCAACGCATGGATCCTTACAGCGAATTACATTCAACGACGCAGCTTCGCCCCGCTTTACCTCGCCTTTGCAGCCCGGCAGGCCGCTCGCGCGTTCTAGCAATATGGAGATCGCCATGAACAACCAACACGTCCTGCGTTTCGTCTTTTGGCGCTGGCTGCCCTTGCTGGTTTTGGCATTCGGCGCGGCCACCGCGGGAGCGCAACAGGAGATGGACCCGCCCGCCCGCGTCGCAAGCCTGAGCGTGATCGACGGCTCGGTCGTCTTCGCGCCTGCCGGTGAAACCGAATGGGTCGATGCGGTGCTGAACCGCCCGATCACGCGCGGCGACCGCGTGTGGACCGATCGTGGCGCGCGTGCCGAGTTGCACCTCGGTTCGGCCGTGCTTCACCTGGACAGCCAGACCTTCCTGGACATGACGGACCTGGACGACGATGTGCTGCAGGTCAGCCTGAACGAGGGCGCCGTCAACGCACGGGTGCGCGAACTCGCGCGGGGCGAGAACTTCGAGATCGACACGCCCCAGCTGGCGTTTCGCGCCTCGCGCCCCGGCGACTACCGGGTCGACGTCGACCCGGCTCAGGGCACGACGCGCGTGACGGTGCGTAGCGGCTCGGCGCTGGTGTATGGCGCCAACGGCCAGGCGCAGGAGCTTGTAGGCGGACAGGTCGTGACCTTCGCGGGCACGGATCTCGATCGCATCAATGTGCACGCGTCGCTGCCGATGGACAGCTTCGACCGCTGGGCCGCCGACCGCAACCGCGCGGAGGACGAATCGATCGCGGCGCGCTATGTGCCGCGCGAGGTGGTCGGCTACCAGCAGCTGGATGCCTACGGCCATTGGGCACAGGACGCGAGCTACGGCGCGGTCTGGTATCCGCGGGTCACGGTGGTGGACTGGGCGCCCTACCGCTACGGCCATTGGGACTTCATTGCGCCGTGGGGCTGGACCTGGATCGACGACGCGCCGTGGGGCTTCGCGCCGTTCCACTACGGCCGCTGGGCGATGATCGGATCGCGCTGGGCCTGGGTGCCCGGGCGCATCGGCCCGCGCCCCGTCTATGCGCCGGCACTCGTGGTCTTCGTGGGCGGCAGCGGCGGCGTGAGCTTGAGCCTTTCGTTCGGATCGGGCTCGGGCATCGGCTGGTTCCCACTCGCCCCCGGCGAGGCATGGCGGCCGTACTACCGCACGAGCCCGCGCTACGTGACCGGCGTCAACCGCTACATCGTGACCAACAACCAGGTCACCAACAACTATTTCTACATCAACCAGCGCCATCCGTCCGCGGTGACTGCCGTGCGCGCGGAAGATTTCAGCCGCGGCCGGCCGGTGCACCGCAACCGGCGCCAGGTGGACGCGACCGAGCTGGACCGGGTGCGGATTGCTACCCAGCCGACGCTGCCCGAGCCCCGGCGCATCGTCGAATCGAGGCCTTCGCGCACCCGCGCGCTGCCCCCGCCCACCTTGTCCGCCGCGCCCGTGCCGCTGCAGGCGCAACCGGGCTCGCCCGGGCCTGCCATCCGACGCCGCGACGCCACTGACCAGCGCCCGATCGCCGCGCCGCGCCCGCAGTTGCAGGAGCCGCGCCGCGAACTGGAGCGCGATGCGCGCCAGCAGGAACGGCAGGGCGAGCTGCAGCGCCGCGAGACCGCGCGTGAACAGGAGCGTTCGGCGCGTGACCTGGAACGCGCGCGTCGCGACCAGCAAGTTCAGCAGGAGCGAATGCAGCGCGACCAGCAGGTGCAAATGCAGCGCCAGCAGGACGATCAACGGCGCCAGCAGCAATTGCAGCGCGAACAGGAACGCGCCGCCCGTGAGCAGGAACGTGCGGCGCGCGAGCAGGAAAGGGCCCGTCGCGACCAGCAATTTCAGCAGCAGGAGCGGGTCCAGCGCGAGCAGCAGCTACAAGCACAGCGCGACCACGCATTGCGACAGCAGCAGCAAGCGCAGGAGCGGGTGGAACGCCAACAGCAGGCCGCCAGGGAACAGGCGATGCGGCAACAACAGCAAGTCCAGGAGCAGGCAATGCGCCAGCAACAGCAAGCCCAGGAGCGGGCGCAGCGCCAGCAGCAAGCGGCGCAGGAGCAGATGTTGCGCCAGCAGCAGCAACAACAACGCCAGGAGCAGCGCGTGTTGCGTCAACAGCCCCAACCGCAACCGCAGCCGCAGCCGCAGGTTGCCCCTCCCCCCGAGGCGCAGCCGGCGCCACGCGAACGCGGACGCGGCAGGCCAGAACGCGAACAGCGCGAGGACAACCGCTCACAGGGCGGCGAGGAAGGTGGTCGAGGGCGAGGGCACGGCCGCGGGGGCTAGGTGCGCGTGGGCGGGATCAGGACGGCGGGGCGCTCTGATCCATCCAGCAGTGTGGCTGTTCGATGCGTCGATTGAGACCACGTCGCCTAAGGGCCGTGGATGGCGGGTGGCCAATGCAGCGAGGTCAAGGAGGAGCCGCCCTCCCGGCGGCGGGGGACACGAGCGGAATTGGCCACCCGACGTCCACGGCCCGCCGCCCACACACCGCGCTTGCTCTTCGCAATGCGCAGCTATCGAGGTAAGCCGAGAAGCTACTGCTTAGTTGACAGACTCGGGGAACGAGCGGACGAGCGCGGCGGACGGTTTGTCCTCTTCCGGCGGCAGGTAAATGGTGGTGCGGTCGATCTTGGCATCATAGGCGGCCAGTTCGGCGCTTGCGCTGCGGATCACGGCTTTGTCCAGAGGGTGGCATTGCCGCTGGCTCAATCTCCGCAGCGATTCCGAGCTTTCGATCATCTGACGCACCGACACCGGGTCGGTCATCAGCGCAAAGGGATTGCCTGCCATTGTTGCTGTGCTCATTCTTGCCAACTCCTGTATGCGATTTTCAAGAAACCATCGATTTCGATTGGAGCCACTGTGGCAGGAGGGGCGCGTTTGTAACGTCATCTGGTTTCGTTACACCTTGTAGGACGCTTTCGCACGCGATTGGCAGGTGCGTGAAGGCCGGCTTCGTGCGTTGCACAATAAGCCATGCCCTACATGCCGCCCTTCATCGCCCCTTCTCGCCACAGCGATCCGGAAAGCGCGCTGGCGCAGGTCCGCGCGATCTATTCGCAGCAGATCGATCACTTGCGGGACGCCATGCAGCGGTTCGTCGCCGGCGAAGCCTTGCCGGGCCACGTGCGGGCCTGCTACCCCTTCGTGCGCATCCACACCGATACCGTGGTGCGCCAGGCGGCGCTGGAGAACTCGGGCCTCTCGTATGGCTTCGTGGCCGGAGCCGGCCGCTTCGAGACCACGCTGACCCGGCCCGACCTATACGGAAACTACTACCTGGAGCAATTCAGGCTTCTGCGTCAGAACCACGGGGTCGAGCTGGAAGTGGGCACTAGCACCCAGCCCATTCCGATCCACTTTTCGTTCGCCGAGCACGACCATATAGAAGGCTCGCTCAGCCCCGAACGGCGGCTGCTGATGCGCGACGCCTTCGACCTGCCCGACCTGGAGGCCATGGACGACGGCATCGCCAACGGCACATGGGAACCACGGCCCGGCGATGCGCAGCCGCTGGCGCTGTTCACGGCCGCTCGCGTGGACTATTCGCTGCACCGCCTGCGCCACTACACGGGCACGGCGCCGGACTGGTTCCAGAACTTCGTTCTGTTCACCAACTACCAGTTCTACATCGACGAATTCGTGCGTCTTGGGCACGAAGAGATGGCGAACCCGCAAAGCGAGTACACGGCGTTCATCGAGCCCGGCAACGTCGTCACCCGGCGGTCGGGCCTGCCCGCGCAGCCGAGCGATGCACTGGGCGCCGTGCCACCCCGGCTGCCGCAGATGCCCGCCTACCACCTGACACACCCTAATCATGGGGGCATCACCATGATCAATATCGGCGTCGGGCCGGCGAATGCCAAGACGATCACCGACCACGTCGCCGTGCTGCGACCGCATGCCTGGATGATGCTGGGCCACTGCGCGGGCCTGCGCAACAGCCAGCAGCTGGGCGACTATGTCCTGGCCCACGCCTATGTGCGTGAGGACCATGTGCTGGACGAGGAACTGCCGCTCTGGGTGCCGATCCCCGCGCTGGCCGAAATCCAGCTGGCGCTGGAGAAGGCCGTGGCCGACGTCACCGGCTTCAACGGCGCGGATTTGAAGCGCATCATGCGCACCGGCACTGTCGCCTCCACCGACAATCGCAACTGGGAGCTGCTGCCCGGCAACGTGCCGCAGCGGCGCTTCAGCCAGAGCCGCGCCGTGGCCCTAGACATGGAAAGCGCGACCATCGCGGCCAACGGTTTCCGCTTCCGCGTGCCCTACGGCACCCTGCTTTGCGTGAGCGACAAGCCGCTGCACGGGGAGATCAAGCTGCCCGGCATGGCCAATCGCTTCTACCGTGAACGCGTGGACCAGCATCTGCGCATCGGCATGCGCGCCATCGATATCCTGCGCTCGGAGGGCAGCCAGCGGCTGCACAGCCGAAAGCTAAGGAGCTTCGACGAGGTGGCCTTCCAGTAGCCGCGCTAATATTAATGTCAATTGATTAACACGGTTGGCTTAATCTCTTCAATCTCCCGAAAATTGGCGAACACACCACCAGGAGACCGCCATGCTCATCGGCGTACCGAAGGAAATCAAGAACCATGAATACCGCGTCGGCCTGACGCCGGCAAGCGTTCGAGAACTGACGGCCCATGGGCATCAGGTGCTGGTGCAGTCCGGCGCCGGCGCGCCGATCGGCCTCACGGACGATCAATACCAGGCCGCGGGTGCGCAACTCGTCGCCGCGGCGAGCGAGGTCTTCGCCCGAGCCGAGATGATCGTGAAAGTCAAGGAGCCCCAGCCGGCCGAGTGCGAGATGCTGCGGCCCGGACAGATTCTGTATACCTACCTGCATCTCGCGCCCGATCCGCTGCAGACAAAAGCCCTGGTGAAATCCGGGGCCGTCTGCATCGCTTACGAAACAATCACCGGCCCCGGCGGCGGGCTGCCGCTGCTGGCGCCCATGAGCGAAGTCGCGGGCCGGATGTCGGTGCAGGCCGGCGCGCATTACCTCGAGATCGCGCACGGCGGCCGCGGCCTTCTGCTCGGCGGCGTGCCCGGCGTGGCGCCGGGGCATGTGGCGGTCATCGGCGCGGGCGTGGTCGGCACCAATGCGCTGCAAATGGCCGTCGGCTTCGGCGCCCGGGTCACGGTGCTCGACAAGAACGTGGACCGCCTGCGCCAGCTCGACCTGGTGTTCGGCAACCGCATCGGCACCGTGTACTCCACAGCGCAAAGCATCGAGGAAGCCGTGCTCGACGCCGATCTGGTGATCGGCGGCGTGCTGGTGCCCGGCGCCGCAGCGCCCAAGCTCGTGAGCCGCTCGCTCATCTCGCGCATGAAGAAGGGCGCCGTGGTGGTGGACGTGGCGATCGACCAGGGCGGCTGCTTCGAGACCTCGCGCCCGACCACGCACACGGAGCCGGTCTATGTGGTGGACGGCGTCGTGCATTACTGCGTGGCCAACATGCCGGGCGCGGTGGCCCGCACCTCGGCCTTCGCATTGAACAACGCCACCATCGGCCATGCCATCGCGCTCGCCAACAAGGGCTGGAAGGCGGCCATGCGCGACGACGCTCACCTGCGCGCTGGCCTCAACGTATGCCAGGGCAAGGTGACGTACGAAGCCGTAGCGCAGGACCTTGGCTACGAGTACGTGCCTGCGGAAACGCTTCTGGGTTGAGCCCGCCTCGGCGTTCTGCCCCCGCAGTTCATAGCCTGAGTTGGGGCGGGATCAGGGCGGCTATTCGGTACGTGGAGAGAACCAACGCTGCCTAAGGGCCGTGGATGGCGGGTGGCCGACGCAGTGAGGTCAAGGAGGAGCCGCCTCCCGCGGCGGGGGACACGAACGGAGTCGGCCACCCGCCGTCCACGGCCCGTCGCCCACACACTGGCTTACTCACGAGAGCACACTAGACTGCCGAGGCAGCGGTATTAGCCGTCGCAGTCGCCATCGCCTCGCCCAGACGAACGGACCGCGAAGGCGCCCAGTCGGGCACGAACGTCAGCACATTTTTCGGGAAGAGCATGACCACGGTGGAGCCGAGCAGGAAGCGCCCCATCTCGGCGCCCTGGTGCAGCACGATGTTCTCGCTGTCGTAGCGCCACTCGCGAATGTCTCGCGTGCGAGGCGGGTTGACGACGCCGTGCCACACCGTGGCCACGCTGCCGACGATAGTGGCGCCGACCAGCACGTTGACGAAGGGCCCGTGGGCGGTGTCGAATACGCAGACCACGCGCTCGTTGCGCGCGAACAGGCTGGGCACGTGGCGCGCCGTGAGGGGGTTGACCGAGAACAGGTCCCCGGGGATGTAGATCATGCGCATCAGCCGCCCGTCGCACGGCATGTGAATGCGGTGGTAGTCCTTGGGCGCGAGGTAGAGCGTGGCGAAGTGCCCGTGGTCGAACTGATGCGCCAGCGCCTGGTCCCCGCCCACCAGCGCCCGCGTGGAATAGCTGTGGCCTTTGGCCTGGAAGATCTGGTCGTGCTCGATCGGGCCGAACTGGCTGATCGCGGCGTCCACCGGGCAGACGAAGTGCGCGTCGGCGATGGGCCGAACCCCCTCGCGCAGCGGCCGCGTGAAGAACTCGTTGAAGGTGGCGTAGCTTTCGATGCGCGGATCTGCCGCCTCGGTCATGTCCACACCATACTTCGCGACGAATTTTCGGATGACGGCGTGGGCCAGCGCGCCGGCGCGCCAGTTGGCGCCCTTTCCCGCGAGCACGGTGATCAACCGCTTGGGCAACAGATATTGCGGCGTCACGGCCAGGCGGTTGGACACATCGGGCACCGGTAGTGGAAAACGAAAATTCTAGGCTACCGACATGGACTCGCGGGGCGTGCGACACAATAAAGACATGATGGAGCATCTGTTCCGGGCCCGCGAACTCAGCAAACGCTATGGCGACACCGACGTGGTCAAGGACCTGTCCTTCGAGATCGCGAAGGGCGAATGCCTGGGCGTGATCGGCCCGAACGGCGCTGGCAAGACCACCACCATCCGCATGTGCCTGGGCCTGACGGTGCCGGACCAGGGGTCGATCGACGCGCTAGGCCTGTCGATGCCCCGAGACGCACTGGCGATCAAGGCGCAGGTGGGCGTGGTGAGCCAGTTCGATACGCTGGACCCGGACTTCACCTTGTCCGAGAACCTGCTGGTCTACGGACGCTACTTCGGCATGAAGGACGCGCAGATCCGCGAGCGCATCCCTCGCCTGCTTGAATTCGCCGCCTTGTCGCACAAGGCCGATGCGCGGCCAGGCGAGCTGTCGGGCGGCATGCGCCGGCGCCTCAGCCTCGCCCGCGCACTGGTCAACGACCCGCGGCTGCTGATGCTCGACGAGCCGACGACCGGGCTCGATCCCCAGGCCCGCCACCTGATGTGGGAGCGGCTGCAACTGCTGCTGCAGCAAGGAAAATCGATCCTGCTCACGACCCACTTCATGGACGAAGCCGAGCGCCTGTGCTCGCGGCTGCTGGTGCTGGACCACGGCCGGAAGATCGCCGAAGGGCGGCCGCGCGACCTGATCGCGCAGTACCTGGAGCCGGACGTGGTGGAAGCGTATGGCAACGGCGCGCTGGCATTGGTCGATTCACCCCTGAAGGCGCTCGCCGCGCGGACGGAAGTGAGCGGCGAGACCGTGTTCTTCTACACGCACGACGCCAAACCACTGCTTGACGCGCTCGCTGCGCATGGCAAGCTTCGCACCTTGCACCGGCCGGCGAACCTGGAGGATCTCTTCCTCAAGCTCACCGGCCGCCAGATCCGGGAGGAAGGATGAAAGGACACGTCATTGCGGGCTTGACCCGCAATCCACCCCCATGGATGCCGGGTCAAGCCCGGCATGGCAAGTGATGGGCATATGGCGCTTCCCCGACCTGTCCTTGCGCTGGTGGCCGGTGTTCCTGCGTAACCTGCTGGTGTGGCGCAAGCTGGCCATCCCCAGCCTGGTGGGCAACATTGCCGAGCCGTTGATGTGGCTGGTGGCCTTCGGCTATGGCATGGGCGCGCTGGTCGGGCAGGTCCAGCTGGGCGGCACGACGGTGCCCTACATTCTCTTTCTCGCGAGCGGCTCCATCTGCATGAGCTCGATGAACGCGGCCTCTTTCGAAGCGCTCTACTCCGCGTTCTCGCGCATGCACGTTCAAAAGACCTGGGACGGCATCATGAACGCACCGGTCAGCCTGGACAGCATCGTGCTGGCCGAGATGCTGTGGGCGGCATTCAAGGCCATGTTCACCGTCACGGCCATCCTGTTCGTGATGCTGGGCCTGGGCATCAGCGCCAGCCCCAAGCTGCTCGCGGCCTGGCTGGTGTTGCTGGGGGCGGGCATCACGTTCTCCTGCATCGCGCTGATCTTCAACGCGCTGGCCCAGGGCTATGATTTCTTCACCTACTACTTCACGCTGTTCCTCACGCCGATGATGTTCCTCTCGGGCGTTTTCTTCCCGCGCGATCAGCTGCCGGGCCCGCTGCGCGCCGTGTCCGACTGGCTGCCCCTGACCAACGCGGTGGAGCTGGTGCGTCCGATGTTCATGGACCAGTGGCCCGCGCACCCCCTGCGCGGCACGGTGGTGCTCGCCGCCTACGCGGTCGTTGCGTTCTGGGTGGCGTTGGCGCTCACCCGCAAGCGATTCCGCGCCTGACCCATGTCCGCGTCCGGCCTTCCCCCCGACCTGCTGGCCATGATGGAGCGCGGCGTCTCCGTCATTGCCGGCTCGCGCGATGCAGACATGCGGCCCAGCATCATGCGTGCCCTGGGCAGCCATGTGGAAGACGCAGGGCGCAAGGTGACCATCTTCGTCTCGCGCCGGCAATCGCGCCAGCTCGTGCAGGACATCGCTGCAACGGGCTATGTGGCCGTCGTCTTCAGCGAACCTTCGAGCCATCGCACGGTGCAGGTGAAAGCCCGCCGCGCCGTCCTCCGCAACGCCGAAGCCGCGGACGAGCCGGTGCTGGCGCGTTACCTCGCGTCGATGGAACACGAGATCCAGCAGGTGGGGTTCGCGCCGCACATGACCCGGGCCATGCTCGCCCACAAGATCGAAGACCTGGTGGCAATCAGCTTCGAGCCGGAAGTGGCCTTCGACCAGACGCCCGGGCCCAAAGCCGGCACGCGCCTTTTCGGGAGCAGCGCGTGAACACGACCGAGCTCGGCGACATCCGGCCGTGCCTGGAGGGCGCGATACCCGCAGTGATGGCGACTTGCGCTGCCGACGGCATGCCCAACGTGGCCTACATCTCGCAGGTCTATTACGTCGACGAACAGCATGTCGCGCTCTCGTTCCAGTTCTTCAACAAGACGCGACAGAATATCCTGGCCAACCCGCGCGCGACGGTGCTGGTGATTCACCCGCAGACCGCCGCCTTCTACCGCTTGCACATCCGGTACCTGCGCACGGAGACGGAAGGGCCGCTGTTCGAGGGCATGAAGGCGCAGCTTGCGGGTATCGCGTCGCACACCGGCATGCAAGGCGTGTTTCGCCTGCTTGGCTCCGACGTGTACGAGGTGGAGCTCATCGAGGCGCTGGAGGGCGAGCCTTTGCCCGGGCCGCCGCCGCGCAGCGGCATGCTCACGGCGGTGCGCCGCTGCAGCGAACGGCTCGCACGCTGCGCATCGCTGGACGAGGCACTGAACTCCGTGCTCGCCACGTTGTCGGATTTCATGGGCGTGCGGCATGCGATGGTGCTGATGCTCGACAGCGCGGCGCAGCGGCTCTACACGGTTGCGAGCTGTGGTTACGCGACTTCCGGCGTGGGCTCCGAAGTCGGCATGGGCCAGGGTGTGATCGGCGTCGCGGCGCGCGAGAAGACGCCGGTGCGCATCACGCACATGACGACCGCCTACCTCTACAGCCAGGCGATGCGCAGCAGCTTCGAGGCCAATGTACCCGACATCGAAGTCGTCACCGAGATTCCCTACCCCGGCCTCGCAGAGCCGCACAGCCAGCTGGCGGTGCCGGTGTTGTCGGCGGGGCGCTTGCTGGGCGTGCTGTTTGTCGAGAGCCCGAACGACCTGGAGTTCGGCTTCGAGGATGAGGACATGCTGGTGGCGATGGCCGGGCACCTGGGCGCGGCCATCGACCTGATGCATGCCAGTACCGAGGCGCCCGAAACTGACAGCCACGCCCGCCCTGCCATTCGCCCTGAGCCTGTCGAAGTGCCGCGTCGACAGTCCCAGACCGAACGGGCCATCCACCTGCGCCATTTCTCCGCGAACGACAGCGTGTTCCTGGACGACGCCTACCTGATCAAGGGCGTTGCGGGCGCGATCCTGTGGAAGCTGCTGAAGGATTTCGTCCGGCACGGCCGCACCGAATTCTCCAACCGCGAATTGCGGCTGGACACTTCAATCCGCCTGCCCGACGTCACCGACAACCTCGAGGCGCGGCTTGTGCTGCTGCGCCGGCGTCTCGCCGAGCACGGCCCGCATCTGCGCATCGAAAAGACAGGCCGCGGGCGCTTCCGCCTCGTCGTGCTGCGGCCGGTCGTGCTGGACGAAACGCCTTAGGCCGCCTGGCCGGGTACGGCGGGCAGGTCCAGCGCCCGCGCGAGCTTGGCCCACTCGTTGTCGCTCAAATGCGGCCGCACGGTGTCCAGGATGGCCTGGAAAGCCGGCGCGGGCGCATTCTGGCGAACGCCGGACAGCACGCCCACGCGCTCGGCCGGGTTCATGAACGGCACCATCCAGCGCGCGATCATCATCATCTCGGCCGGGGGAATGGACGCGACCAGGCGGTCGTGGATTTCCACCAGCTCGGCGTCCGTGTAGCGGGCCCACAGCACGGCGTTGTGCGCGGTTTCCTCTACGTGCATGTGGTGGAAGTTGTCGGCAATGAAGAGGGCCAGTTCACCGTACAGGGATTGCCCGGCGGCGCCGCGCTGCGCGCCCGGGCAGGCGCGCAGCGCGGCCACGGCCGCGCCGAGCGCGGCAATGTGCGCTTCATGTTGCTCGTGCTCGTGGGCGATGCGCTCGCTCGCGCCGGGCGCACGCGCCTCGATCGCGGCATGCACGAACTCGTTCTCGTGCTTCAGGTGCGAGGCGCAGATGTCCAGCAGCTGGAGCACACGCTCGGTGGCCTGGGCGAGGTCCAGGTCGTCCTCCACGTCCATGCGGCCCACGGCCAGCAGAGTGTCGGCCATCAGGGCGCGGATCGCCTTATGGATGCCGCCGTACATGTCCATGCGCGGCGCCGGGCCCGCCGCGAGCTGCTGCATTTCTTTCTGGTCGATCTTCATGCTGGTCTCTCTCTTCGGTTGAGGCGCCGCGCACCATGCGCGGCTACCGTGGGAGAGAAGTCTAGAAACCACTGCGCGGGCGCGCCGCTAAGAATTGACTAAGCAATCCCTAAAGATTCCTTAACTTCAGGAGCCGGCGCGGGGACGGGCGAGGCGATGTGAACTGCGTCACGGTCGCGGTCAGGGCTGGCCGCCTTGATCATGTCGGCGGCCTTCTCGGCAATCATGATCACCGGCGCGTTGGTGTTGCCCCCGACGATGCGCGGCATGATGGACGCGTCCACCACGCGCAGGCCCGAGACGCCGTGCACGCGCAGTTGCGCATCGACCACGTCGCCCGGCCCGTTGCCCATGCGGCAGCTGCCCACCGGGTGGTAGATGGTGTCGGCATGGTTGCGCACGAACTGCTCGATCTCCTCGTCGCTGCGGGCCCGCGCGGAAGTCTCGAGCTCGCGCCCGCCACAGCCGGCCAGCGCCGGCTGGCCCAGGATGTTGCGCATGATCTTGAAGCCCTTGACGAGCAGGCGCGCGTCGGAGTCCTCACGCAGAAAATTCGGGTCGATCAGCGGCGCTGCCATCGGGTCGCGGCCCGCGAGCTGCAGGCTGCCGCGGCTGGCCGGGCGCAACAGGCACACATGGCAGGAGTAGCCATGGCCGAGCACCGTCTTGCGTCCATGGTCCACCAGCTTGCCGACGACGAAATGCAATTGAAGGTCGGGCACGGGCTCAGCCGGATCGCTCTTGATGAAGCCGCCCGCTTCCGCGAAATTGCTCGTGAGCATTCCGCTGCGGTGATTGCGCCATTCGAAGATGCCCTTGGCCACGCGGCCCAGTCCCGTCAGCGACAAGCCGAACAGCTCCTTCAGCCGCGGCGCATCGACCACCTGCACCACGTCCACGTGATCGTGAAGGTTGCGGCCCACGCCCGGCAGGTTGTGCACCACCGGCGCGCCGTGGGCCTGCAGGTGCGCGGCCGGGCCGATGCCCGAGAGCATCAGGAGCTGCGGCGACATCAGCGCGCCGGCCGACAGCAGCACTTCGCGCACGGCCTTCAACTGCTTGAGCTCGCCGCCCTGCCGGTATTCGACGCCGGTGGCGCGCCGCCCATCCATCAGGACGCGGGTGGTATGCGCATCCGTGATTACCTGCAGGTTGGGCCGCTGCACCGCAGGCGAGAGATAGGCCTTGGCCACACTGAAACGCTCGCCGTTCTTGTGCGTCACCTGGTACATGCCTACGCCCTGCTGGTGGGCGCCGTTGAAATCGTCGTTGCGTGGGTAGCCTGCCTCGACCGCCGCCTGTATGAACAAGGGCCCGAAGCGGTTGGGGCTGCGAAGGTCCATCACATTGAGCGGGCCGCCCGTGCCGTGGAACTCATCGGCTCCGCGCTCGTTGTGCTCCGACCGCTTGAAGTAGGGGAGCACATCGCTCCAGCCCCAGCCCGGATTGCCCTGTGCGGCCCAGTGGTCGTAGTCCGAGCGATGGCCGCGCGTGTAGATCATGGCGTTGATCGAGCTCGAACCGCCCAGCACCTTGCCGCGCGGCTGGTAACCGCGCCGACCGTTCAGGCCGGGCTGCGGCACGGTCTGGAAGGCCCAGTTGGCCTGCCCGTTCTTTGCGAGCAGCGCGAGCCCGGCCGGGCACTGGATGAGCACGCCGCGGTCGGGCGGTCCGGCCTCGATCAATGCGACTTTCACCCCGGGGTCTTCACTGAGTCGCGCAGCCAGCACGCATCCCGCCGAACCACCGCCCACGATCACGTAGTCGAAATTCATCGCCATGGGGCAGACACCTCTTGATTGAAGTCAGTAACCTTACAGCGAAAGTAACGGCCTTGCGAGGCTGCTTGTACCATTGCCGGTTCTCATCCGGAGCACTTCATGAACATTGAAACAGTGGGCATCATCGGCGCGGGCACGATGGGCAATGGCATCGCGCAAGCTTGCGCCGTCGCGGGGCTGCGCGCCGTGATGGTGGATATCAACGACGTGGCCGTGCAAAAGGGACTGGCCACCGTGGCCGGCAGCCTCGAGCGCCTGGTCAAGAAGGGCAAGCTCGACAGCGCCGACCGCGATGCCGCACTCGCACGCATCCAGGGCACCACGAACTACGACGACCTGAAGGCGGCGCAGATCGTCATCGAGGCGGCGACCGAGAACCACGAACTCAAGCTGAAGATCCTGAAGCAGGTCGATGCGATGCTCGCACCCGGCGTGATCCTCGCGTCCAACACCTCGTCAATCTCCATCACCAAGCTGGCCGCCGCGACCTCACGGCCCGAGGCCTTCATCGGCATGCATTTCTTCAACCCGGTGCCGATGATGGCGCTGGTGGAAATCATTCGCGGTCTGCAGACCAGCGATGCCACGCACGACGCCGTGAAGGCGCTCGCGGTGGCTCTGGGCAAGTCCCCCATCACCGTCAAGAACGCGCCGGGGTTCGTCGTCAACCGCATCCTGGTGCCCATGATCAACGAGGCCTTCTTCGTGCTGGCCGAGGGACTGGCCACCGCGGAGGATATCGACGCCGGCATGAAGCTCGGCTGCAACCAGCCGATCGGGCCGCTCGCGCTGGCCGACATGATCGGGCTGGACGTGTGCCTCGCGGTGATGGAGGTGTACCTCACCGAGTACGGCGACTCCAAGTACCGCCCTTGCCCACTGTTGCGCGAGATGGTGGCTGCTGGGCGCCTCGGCCGCAAGACGGGGCGCGGCGTCTACGCCTATTGAGCAGCGTGATGAGCCGGACCGCGCCACCGCCCGAAGGCACGATCACGACAGAGCGGCGTGGGCCGCTGCTGCTGATCGGCATCAACCGCCCAGCCAAGTACAACGGCTTTACGCCGCGCATGTTCCGCGAGCTGGCCGAGGCGTACACACTCCTGGACGACGATGAAGAGCTGCGTGTCGGCGTGCTGCATGCTTTCGGCAAGCACTTCACTGCGGGCCTGGATCTTCCCACCATCGCGCCGCTGATGCAGCGCGGCGAGAGTGCAATTCCCCCCGGGCTGGTCGATGCGACCGACGTCGGCACGCCCGGCCTGCGGCGGCGCCGGAAACCGATGGTCGCGGCCGTCAAGGGCATCACCTTCACGCTGGGGATCGAGCTGATGCTGGCCGCCGACATCGTCGTGGCGGCGGACGACTGCCGTTTCTCGCAGTTGGAGGTCAAGCGCGGGATCATGGCCACTGGTGGCGCAACATTGCGCATGGCTGAGCGTTCGGGTCTGGGCAACGCAATGTTGCACCTGCTCACCGGAGACGAATTTGGTAGCAGCGAAGCCCTGCGACTGAACTTCGTCCAGCGCGTCGTCCCGGTGGGTCAGGAATTGGAGGAATCGCTTCGCATCGCGCGTCGCATTGCCGAGCAGGCCCCGCTTGCCGTCGTGGCCACCCGCCTCAATGCGTTGAAGGCCGTGGAGCAAGGACCCCTCGCAGCGACGGCGGATTTCTTGGAAGTGCAACGGCGCCTGGCCAACACCGAGGACGCCGCCGAAGGCGTGCGCTCCTTCGTGGAGAAACGCCCGGCGCGATTCACGGGCCGTTAAGCGACCGCCGTTGCCAGTGGCGCCTCGGCCAGCAGGCTCCAGCCATCTCCACCCGTCAATCCGAACGCAACCGCCGTGAACAGCGCGGCCGTGACGATGGTCGCCACGAGAACCGACAGGGCGTGAGTCAGGACCGACGAGCCAAAGGGGGCATGCATGTGAACCTCCTGTTTCAAATGGGCGATTCGGGCCGTTCATCTTGGGCAATACAAGACGTAAAGTCTTGAAGCCACCATTAATCTTCCTGAAGCGTTCTGTGGACGCAGGCAAGTTGATGCGCGGACAGACAACAATCGACAGGGGAGTCTTCCATGACCACCGACTATCGATTCGGCAACGTCGAGTTGCGACCGGCTCAGAGGGTCCTGCTGGTAGGCGGCAAGGAAAGTCGCATCGGCTCGCGTGCGTTCGACCTGCTGCTCGCGCTGGTCGAACACCGCGACCGCGTCGTGGCGAAGGGCGAGTTGCTCGATTCGGTCTGGTCGGGCATGGTGGTCGAAGAGAACAACCTGCAGGTGCACATCAGCAACTTGCGCAAGGTCCTGGGGCCCAGGGCAATCTCCACGGTCCCCGGACGGGGCTACCGATTCACTGCCGAGCTCGAGCCCGAGGACACTCCATCGCTCGCCGAACCTGGCCGTGCGGTCGGCGCGGGCTCGCAAGCGCAGGCGTCCAGCGGGTTTGCGACCAACCTGCCTGCCGAGCTGCCTGCGCTCTACGGACGCGAGAAGGACGCTCGGGCGCTGCGTGCGCTGGTCGAGGCCTCCCGGCTCGTCACGGTTGCGGGCGCCGGCGGTATCGGCAAGACCTCGCTGGCCCAGTCGGTCGCCCATCAGTTGCGCGGCAATTACCCCGATGGCGTGTGGGTGGCAGACCTGTCGCCCGTGGCAACTGCCTCCCTCGTTCCTACCTCCGTCGCGGGCGTGCTTCGCGTGGTCCTGCGGGGAGACGACCAGGCCGAGGCTGCCTTGGCCAGAGCCCTGGCTGCGAAGCGGATGCTGCTCGTGCTCGACAACTGCGAGCACCTGCCCGGCGCTGCCGCCGAGCTTTCGGCAGCGCTGTGCCAGGGGGCGCCGGGCATCACCGTGCTGGCGACCAGCCAGGAGCCGCTCAGGGTTCCGCAGGAACAGGTCTATCGGCTGGGTCCGCTGGAGATCCCGCCGGATGAATCCGATGAGGGCGCGCGCCAGGTCGGGGCCGTCGCACTCTTCCTCGCCCGAGCCCGCGCCGCTGATCCCGGCTTCACGCTGGCTCCCAAGAGCCTCGAACTCGTGGTGGACATTTGCCGCCACCTCGACGGAATCCCGCTGGCTATCGAACTCGCAGCCGCTCGGCTGCCCCTGCTCGGCTTGCAGGCGTTGCGCGCCCGGCTGGACGAACGCTTCCGGCTGCTGACCGGCGGATCGCGGCTGGCTCGCCCGCGGCACCAGACCTTGCGTGCGGCACTGGCCTGGAGCCATGGCCTGCTGACGCCGGGCGAGCAGGCCGTCTTCCGGCGCGTCGGCGTCTTCGCCGGCAGCTTCGACCTGGCCAGCGCGCAAAAGGTCGCGAGCGACAACGACGTCGATGATTGGGCGGTGCTCGATCATCTCGGCGCGCTGGTCGACAAGTCGCTGGTGGTCTCCATCCCCGGCACCAACCCGCGTTATCACCTGCTGGAGACGACGCGCGCATTCGCGCTGGAAAAGTTGGGCGAAGCGGGCGAGACCGACACCGTGATGCGCCGCTATGCGGCGGCGATCTTCGCCGTCTTCACGGAGTCCCGCAGGATCGAATACCTTTTGCCAAAGCAGGAGCGCCACGATCGCTACCTGCCCGACCTGGACAACGCGCGCACGGCCCTCGACTGGTGTGCCGCGCACCCCGAGGAAGCGGGCATGCAGGTTGCGTTGACCGGCGCCGTGGCATGGATCTGGGTCGAGGCAGGGCTGCGATCCGAAGGTCGGGGGCGCACCCTGGCCGCGATGTCCCTGATTGATCCGGCCACGCCGCCGCAGGCGGAAGCCATGCTGCTGGCCTCGTGGTCACGCATCGCATTTCCCGACATTGGTCCGCGGGAACTGGCGGCAGATTCGCGTGCCATCGAACTCTTGCGCTCGCTGGGAGACCTCCAGAGATTGTTCGCCGCGACCTGCGAGCAGGCGCGAACCCTCGCCGTCCTGGGGGATCACGTGCAGGCGCAGCGTGTCTTGACTGAGGCCGAGCGGTCGTGGGAGAGCGGCTGGCCGCCGGCACTGCGTGTTCCCCTGCTGTCCACGCAGTTCTGGCTGGCGCATTACGAAGGGCGTTTCGAGGATGCGGTGGTGATCTGCGCCCAGCTTTATGAGCTTGCCACCGCCCTGGGCGATCGCCGGCTGGCGTTTGGCGCGTTGATTTCGCAGGAACAGGCATTGGCATCACTGGAGCGGCTGGAAGAGTCCGTGGCGCGCGGCCGCGAGCTGATCGAGCTCATGCGGCAGGACCGGACGGTGGCTGTCTGCAATGAAGGTTATGTGTACGGGAACCTGTGCATGTCCCTCACGGAGCTGGGGCAGGTGGAGGAAGCCCTGGAGATGGCGCGACGCGCCTACGCATTCCGCGAGCAGGCCGGCGGAGCGTTGTGCATCCTCGATCCCCTAGCCCGGCTGGCGTTCAAGCGTGGCCGCATCCAGGACGCAGCGCGCATCCTCGGTCGCGCCGACATGCGCTATGCGACGAGTCAGGAAAAGCGGCAGCCCGTGGAAATGCGGGTGCGCGACAAATTGCTCGCGGGGTTGAGGGCTGCCCTGCCGACTGGCACGCTTCAGAAGCTGATGAACGAGGGCTCGGCACTCGATGACGATGCCGCGGCTGCCCTTGCGCTGCGGGACTGACCCCCCGGGCCTGTTGGTCAAGGCGTCCCGCCTGCATGTCCATGCTTCATATGAATTGCGCACAATTTAATTTGACGCTATAATTCAATCCATGGCGAAAATCCTCGATCCCGACAAGGCCCTGCTGCTGGACAACCAGCTGTGCTTCGCGCTGTATTCGGCGTCGCTGGCCATGACCAAGCTGTACAAGCCACTGCTGGACGAGCTGGGCCTCACCTACCCGCAATACCTGGCGATGCTGGTACTGTGGGAGCGCGACGGCCTGATGGTGTCCGAGCTCGGCGAACGCTTGTACCTCGACTCCGGCACGCTCACCCCGCTGCTCAAGCGCCTGGAAGCCGCCGGCCTGATCGCGCGCATCCGCGACGTCCACGACGAGCGCCGCGTGCACATCTCACTCACCGCTGCCGGACGCAAGCTCAAGGCCCGGGCCCAGAAGATTCCCGGCTGCATCCTCACTGCCAGCCAGTGTTCTATTCCCGAGCTGGTGCAACTCACCCGCCAGATCCGCGGCCTGCGCGAGCGTCTGGCCGGCTGACCCGTTTCGTTTTTTCCGTTTCCCAATCCACTTCGTTTTCGAAGCCAACCTTCAAGGAACACGCATGTCCCAACTCGACAAAGTCCTCTACACCGCCAAGGCCCACACCACCGGTGGCCGCGATGGCGCCTCGCGCACCGATGACGGCCGCCTGGACATCAAGCTTTCGCCTCCCGGCATGGGCGGCAGCGGCACCAACCCGGAACAGCTCTTTGCGGCCGGCTACTCGGCCTGCTTCATCGGCGCGTTGAAGGCCGTCGCCGGCAAGACGAAGGCCGTGCTTCCGTCTGACCTGTCGGTCGACGCAGAAGTGGACCTGGGCCCTGTCGCCAACGCCTACGGCATTGCCGTGCGCATGCGCGTCAGCCTGCCCGGCATGGAGCGTGCGGCGGCCCAGGCCCTGATCGATGCCGCGCACAAGGTGTGCCCCTACTCCAACGCGACGCGCGGCAACATCGACGTGAAGATCGCGCTGGCCTAAGCAGCCCTGCTGCGCGCCTGTCGCCCACGCGGCCTGCCTGTCTTGAACAGGCAGGCCGTTTCGTTTAGGGTGCGGTGCATGACGACCCTCACCCTTCTCGTGCGCCAGGATCAACTGGGCACGACCCGCATCGCCGCGGCCGAGCCGGCCCCACTCGCCGAGCGGCAGATACGCGTGCGCGTGGATTCCTTCGCGCTCACGTCCAACAACATCACGTACGCCGCCTTTGGCGACTCGATGAACTACTGGCAGTTCTTCCCTACGGGCGAGGCCGGCTGGGGCATCGTTCCGGTCTGGGGCTTCGGATGCGTGGTGCAGTCGCTCCACCCGGGCGTCGCGGTCGGTGAGCGCCTCTACGGTTACTGGCCCATGGCCAGCGAAGCCGTGCTGCAGCCGGACCGGCTGTCGCCCTCCGGATTTCGCGACGCGGCGCCGCACCGCGCGGCCCTGCACGCTGTCTACAACCAGTATCTGCGCTGCAATCACGACCCCTTCTACACGGCCGATAGCGAAGACACGCAGGCGCTGCTGCGCCCGCTCTTCATCACCTCGTGGCTGATCGACGACTTCCTGGCGGACAACGACTTCTTCGGCGCCGGCACCATGCTCCTGTCCAGCGCGTCGAGCAAGACCGCTTACGGCACTGCTTTCCAGCTGAAGCAGCGCCCCGGCATCGAGGTGGTGGGCCTGACTTCGGCCGCCAACCGCGCCTTCTGCGAAAGCCTGGGCTGCTACAGCCGCGTGCTGGCCTACGATGAACTGACCCAGGTGTGCGCCGACGCCGCGTGCGTGTACATCGATTTCGCGGGCAACGCCGACGTGCGCCGTCGCATCCACACCCGTTTCGCCAACCTCAAGTACAGCTGCTCCATCGGCGGGACGCACGTGGCCCAGCTGGGCGGGGCCAAAGACCTGCCCGGACCGCGGCCGATCCTCTTTTTCGCGCCGGCGCAGGTCAAGAAGCGCCAGACCGATTGGGGAAGCGAAGCACTCGCAGGCAAGCTCGTCCAGGCGTGGCGGGCGTTCAACACCCGCGTCGCCGGGGTGCCCCGGCCGTGGCTCACCGTGCAACGCCACACCGGCGCCGAGGAAGTCGAGCGCGCCTATGCGCAGGTGCTCGCCGGGCGCGGCGATCCGCGCACAGGCCATATCCTTTCGCTCGCTTGACTTCGATCAACGGCCGGCGCCACGCCTGCAAGCTCGCGATCAGCTTGACGACGGATGATGGGAAGGCTCACGCACACCCCGCCCATGAAACTGGCTCTGCTCTCCGACCTGCACGCCAACCGGCATGCGCTGCAGGCGTGCCTGGCGCACGCGCGGGCGCACTCGGCTTCGCAGTACGCCTTCCTGGGCGACCTGGTGGGCTATGGCGCAGAGCCCGGCGCGGTGCTGGATACGGTGATGGAGATGGCCGCGGAGGGTGCATGGGTCATCCGGGGCAACCATGACGACGCAGCGCTGGCGCCCGTGGCGAACAGCGACCGAGCCGACCATGCCGGTGCGTCATGGACAGCGCAGCGACTGACCAGCCCGCAGCGCGAATTCCTGGCCGGCCTGCCCCTGAAGCAGACCCACGACTTCATGCTGCTGGTGCATGCCAGCGCCAACAAGCCCGAGCGCTGGACCTATGTCGAGGATGCGAAACGCGCCGCGGACAGCCTGGACTTTGCCGGCGACGCGACGCATGTGTTCGGCGGCCACGTGCACGAGCAACGGCTGTTCTTCCAGGGCCTCGTCGGCAAGACCATGGCCTTCGAGCCGACACCCGGGGTTCCGGTGCCCGTCCCTCGCCACCGCCGCTGGCTCGCGACGGTGGGCTCGGTCGGCCAGCCACGCGACGGCCGCAGCGAGGCAATGTACGCGCTGTTCGACACCGAAACGCTCGCGCTCACGTTCATGCGCGTTCCGTATGACCACACGGCGGCGGCGCGCGCGATCCGAGCGGCCGGCCTGCCCGAGTCGAACGCGGCACGGCTGACATTGGGGCGATAGAGGGGATGAAGCTTCTGGAGGCCGGCACCGGGATCGATGGCTTCATCGTGGGCCAGTGCCTTCACGCCGGCGGCATGGCACACATCTACGAGGTCACGTACGCCGACTCGGGTCGCAACACCGGATTTCCCATGGCGATGAAGGTGCCGCGCATGACGGGCGGCGATGGCGCGGAGACGATCGTCGGCTTCGAAGTCGAGCACCAGATGCTGCAGGTGCTCTCGGGCCCGCACGTGCCGCGCTTCGTTGCGGCCGGCGACCTGACGCGGGTGCCCTACCTCGTGATGGAATACATCGAAGGCCGGCCGCTGCAAGACCGGCTCGACCAGGCCGCTCGGGAGCGCGTCCGCCCCACCCCCGAAGAAATCGCGCGCGTGGGCGCCGCGATGGCGGCAGCCGCTCACAGCCTGCACCAGCAGGACGCCGTCCACCTCGACCTGAAGCCCGGCAACGTGATGATCCGCCCCGACGGGCGAGCGGTGCTGCTGGACTTCGGCCTCAGCTGGCACGCGCACTATCCGGATCTCATGGCCGAAGAGATGCGCGTGGCCGTCGGCTCTCCGCCGTGGATGGCGCCCGAGCAGGTGGTGGGCGTTCGCGGCGATCCGCGCAGCGACGTGTTCGCGATCGGCGTCATGCTCTACGAGATGGCGACGGGGGAATTGCCGTTCGGCGACCCGCAAACCCGAGGTGGGCTGCGCCAGCGCCTGTGGATGGAGCCGCCGCCCCCGCGCGTGTTGGCGCCGCAAACGCCCGACTGGTTGCAGGACGTCATCCTGCGCTGCCTCGAGCCCGAGGCGCAGCAGCGTTATGGCTCGGCGGCGCAACTGGCGTTCGATCTCTCCAATCCCGATCAGGTGCACGTGGGCGAACGCGGCTTGCGCACGCGCCGAACCTCGTGGACGGTACATCTCAAGCGCTGGCTCAAGGCGGCAGGTCAGCATTACAAACCGAGCCCGTTGCCAAGCGCGCAAATCGACCTGGCACCGATCGTGATGGTGGCCGTGCCGTGGAAGGACGCCAGCGACGCGACGCTGTTCTCGCTGCGCCGGGCCTGCGCGCGCTCGCTGGGCGTGCGGGCCGGCGCGCGGCTGGCCTGCGTCACCGTGGTCGCGCCGGGCGACATGGACAGGGCCGATGAGCGCATGAGCGAGGTGCAGGTGCACCGCTGGCAACTGGATCGCCTGCGCCAGTGGGCGCTGGGCCTGGACCTCGAAACCCATTCCGCCTCGTTCCACGTGCTGGAGTCGGGCGACGTGCCGGATGCGCTGGTGCGCTACGCGCGCGCGAACGGCGTCAGCCTGATGATCCTGGGCGCGGCCACGCACGGATTGAAACTGCAGCGGCTTGTCGCGACCGTGCCCGTGCGCGTGGCGATGGAGGCGCCCTGCAGCGTCATGCTGGTCAAGCAGACACTGCCTTTCGAGCGGCTCGCAGATGCTCAGGCGCCGCCGGCATGACGCAGCAGCGACAATGGGCCATGTCGCTGCACCCCTATGAAATCCTCACGCCCGACGTCGTCATGGACGCACTGGCATCAGTCGGCCTGCGCGGCGACGGCCGGCTGATGGCGCTGAGCTCGTACGAGAACCGCGTCTACCAGGCGTACCTCGAAGAGCCCGTGGAGGGCCATGCGGCAGTGGTTGCCAAGTTCTACCGCCCGGGCCGCTGGAGCGAAGCGCAGATCCTGGAAGAGCACGCGTTTTCCGCGGAGCTGGCCACGGCCGAAGTGCCGGCCGTCGCTCCGCTCGTGCTGAACGGGGCCACGCTCCACCAGCACGGGGGCTTTTCCTTCAGCGTGAGCCCGCGCCGCGGCGGCCGCGCGCCGGAGCTCGACGATGAGGACGTGCTGGAGTGGATCGGCCGCTTCCTCGCGCGCATTCACGTGGTTGGCGCGGCGAGGCCCTTCACCACGCGCCCCGCGCTCGACCTTCGCAGCTTCGGCATCGAGTCGCGTGACTGGCTGCTCGAACACGACAAGATTCCGCTCGACGTGCAGTCGGCATGGGAGAAGCGGTGCAACGAGGCGCTGCGGATGATCGAGGACACGGCCGTGGGTGGCAAGGCGGGCAGCGGCATCCGCATGATCCGGCTGCATGGCGATTGCCATCCGGGCAACATCCTCTGGACGCCCGACCAGGGCCCGCATTTTGTCGACCTGGATGACGCGCGCACCGGCCCGGCCGTGCAGGACCTGTGGATGCTGCTCTCGGGCGAACGGGCGCAGCGGCAACGGCAACTCGGTGCGTTGGTGGACGGCTACGAGCAGATGCGCGAATTCGATCGCGAGGAGCTCGCGCTGATCGAGCCGCTGCGTACGCTGCGCCTGATTCACTACAGCGCGTGGCTGGCGCGGCGCTGGGACGACCCGATCTTCCCGATCAACTTCCCGTGGTTCGGCTCCAGCGATTACTGGCACGGTCAGGTGCTGATGCTGGAAGAGCAGATCGAGGCGATGCAGGAGGCTCCGCTGGTCGTGTAGGCCAGCACGCGAAGAAGCTCACGGGTGGCTTCATTGCGCCGGTTTCGCCGCTGCCAGCGGCGTGCCGTCGGCGGCCAGGGTTTCGCCCTTGCGCTCGACGATCAGGCCGTAGGCCGCGGGCTGGCGGTGCAGATCGAAGTTGAACGTGGTCTTCTTGTAGACGGCGCAGAAGTCGAGGTCGCAGCGGGCGATGGCCACCTCGTCGCTCTTGGTCAGGCAGGCGGTGACGATTTCGCCCGAGGGCGCGATCAGGCAGCTGCCCCCGATGCTGTCGACACCCTCCTCCACGCCGGCTTTGGCCACGCCGGCGACCCAGGTGCCGTTCTGGTAGGCGCCGGCCTGCATCGACAGGCGGTTGTGGAACAGCGACAGGTCGTCGTGCTGCGGCGCCGGCGCGTTGTGGACGGGCGTGTTGTAGCCAATCAGCACCAGCTCGACGCCCTGCAGCCCCATGACCCGGTAAGTCTCGGCCCAGCGGCGGTCGTTGCACAGCGCCATGCCGACTACGCCGCCGAAGGCCTGCGTGACGCCGAAATGCCGGCCGGGCCTGAAGTAGCGTTTTTCCAGGTGCTGGAAGCGCCGCCACGGCTCGTGCTCGGAGTGGCCCGGCACGTGGACCTTGTGATACTTGGCCAGGATGCGGCCCTGCTTGTCGACCAGGATCGAGGTGTTGTAGCGAACCGGCTCACCGGCCTCCTGCGCCAGTTCGGCGTAGCCCAGATAGAAGCCGACACCTAGCTCGCGCGCCAGATCGAACAGTGGCTGGGTGGCCGCATTGGGCATCGCGGTTTCGAAGAAGCTGTCGATCTCGGCCGGATCCTCGATGTACCAGCGCGGAAAGAAGGTGGTGAGCGCCAGCTCGGGATAGACGATCAGGTCCGCCCCCAGCGCATGGGCTTCGCGCATCAGCTCGCACAGGCGCGCGACGACCAACGCGCGACTGTCGCTGCGCTGGATGGGGCCCAGCTGACCGAGGGCGACATTGACAAAGCGGGCCACGAATTACTCCAGAAGAAAAATCAGGAAAAGAAAGGGGAATCGGTCGGCTCAGGCCCGGTCCGCCAGCCCGGTCAGCACCTGCAGCAACACGTTGGCGCCGGCGACCAGGTCGGCCGGCTCGGTGTGTTCGCGCACGTTGTGCGACAGGCCCTTGACGCTGGGCACGAAGATCATTCCGGTGGGGCACATGCGCGCCAGCATCTGGGCGTCGTGGCCGGCTCCGCTGGGCATGCGCCGGCGGCTCAGGCCCTGCACGACCGCGGCCTGTTCGACGCGGTCCATCACGGCGGGGTCGAACTGCACCGGGTCGAAGCGCGCCAGCATCCGCCGCTCACACCGCACGCCCTCTTGCGCGGCGGTGTGTTCGGCAAACTCCCACAATTCCTGTTCCGCGGCCTGCAGCACGGCGCCGTCGGTGTTGCGCAGGTCCACCGTGAACAACGCCTTGTTGGCAATGACGTTCACCAGGTTGGGCGACAGCGTGATGGCGCCGACCGTGGCGATCTGGTTGCCGCCCAGGCGCTGCGTCAGCTCCCGGGCAAACGTCGTCACGCGCGCGGCCACATAGCCGGCGTCGCTGCGCATGTGCATGGGCGTGGTGCCGGCATGGTTGGAGACGCCGTGCAGCGTGAACTCGGTCCAGGAGATCCCCTGCACGCCTTCGACCACGCCGATCTGCACGCCGTCGCGGTCCAGCACCGGGCCCTGCTCGATGTGCAACTCGACAAAACTGTCAACCTGGGCGCGGCCCACCGGCGCGTCGCCGGCGTAGCCGATGCGGCGCAGCTCCTCGCCGACGGTGGCGCCGTCGATGCCGCGCGTGGCCAGTGCCTCGTCCAGCGCCAGGTCGCCCTGGAACACCAGGCTGCCCATCATGTCGGGAGCGAAACGGGCGCCCTCCTCATTGGTGAAGAAGGCCACGGCGAGCGGGCGTCGAGTGCGCTGTCCGCCGTCGCGCAGGGTAGCGACAACTTCAAGGCCGGCCAGCACGCCGTAGTTGCCGTCGTAAAGGCCGCCGGTGCGCACTGTGTCGATGTGGGAACCCGTCATCACCGGCGGCCGGTCTTCCAGCCCCGGATACAGGCCGACGACGTTGCCGATGGCATCGACGGTGACGGCCATGCCCAGCTCGCGCATCCGCGCCACCGTCCAGTCCCGGCCCAGCTTGTCGGCGTCGGTCAGGGCCAGCCGGCAGACACCGCCGCCCGGCAGTGCGCCGACCGCGCCCAGCGCCTGCAGCGAGGCCAGCAGGCGGTCGCCGTTGATGGCGGGTCGGCTCATGCCATGGCTTTCACTGGCGCCAGCACCTCTTCGCTGCTGCGACCGACCAGCTGCGTGTACAGGGCGGGGTCGGTGTCACGCTCGCTGCCAACGAACAGCAACACGCTCTTCTCGTCCAGGCCGAGGGCGACGCGTTGCTCCATTCGCTGCGCCACCCCGATGGCCGCGGCCAGTCCGGCCACCGCCGATTCGCCGGCCGCAATCGCCGGGTCGCCCGCGCCCGGGGAGGCGAGCAGGCGCATGGTCGCCACGGCCGCGTCGTCCCCGATCACGGCGAAGGCATCGGCGCCCTGCGCCAGGATTTCCCAGGCCAGCCAAGAGACTTCGCCGCAGGCCAGTCCGGCCATCAAGGTATCCAGCACGCCGTGGACGGCAGTGATCTTGCCTTTGCGGGCGCTCTGCATCAGGCAGTCGGCGCGATCGGGCTCGACCACGATCACGCGCGGCCGGGCCGCGCCCAGCCGCTCCCAGAAGTAGCCGCACACCGCCGCGGCCAGGCCACCGACGCCGCCCTGGACGAACACATGGGTCGGCGCCGCGCCCAGCTGCTGCGCCGCTTCCTCGACCATCAGCTGGTAGCCCTGCATCACGTCACGCGGCACGTCCATGTAACCCTCGTACGAGGTGTCGGAGATGACGTAGCGGCCCAGGGCCTTGGCATCGGCATCGGCCTGGCGGACCGAGTCGTCGTAGTTGCCGGCGGTACGCACCACGGTGGCGCCGTAATGCTCGATCGCCTGGCGCCGCCCTTCGCTGACGGTGGCGTGGATGTAAATCACGCACTGGCAGCCGAACAGCTGAGCGCCCCAGGCCACCGAGCGGCCGTGGTTGCCGTCGGTGGCGCAAGTGACCGTGATCTCGCCGGCCAGCTCGCGGCAAGGCGAGGTCATCAGCTCGGCGGTAGCCACCTGGCGGCCCAGGCGGTGGCCCAGGACCTGGCACAGCAGGCGCGCCACGGCATAGGCGCCGCCGAGGGCTTTGAAACTGCCCAGGCCGAAGCGCCCGCCTTCGTCCTTGTAGTGCACCCCGGCAACATTCATTTGCCGGGCGACGGACTGCAGTGAATGCAGCGGCGTGACGGCATAGCCGGGCCAGCTGCGGATTTCCGCCTTCGCCACCTCGAGCGCAGGTTGGCCGAGGATTTCGCGGCGGGCGTCGCCGTAATCGGCGTCGCGCGCGCAGGCCGGATTCAGGAACAGGTCGACAGGGATGGCCGGGAGCGATGACATTCTTTTTCCTGGATTGAGGGGTTATTCGTCGAGATCGTCGAGCAACTCGTGGATGCGCTCAATGCGCTGCATCCGCTTGCGCGAGGTGGCGCGAGCGTCAGTCACCAGCTCAGTGCCCAGGTAATTCACGATGCTCATGGCGGACACATAGGAGTCAAAAATAGCCGAGCCCTGGGTAGGACATGCAAGGACGACATCGGCTCGGGCCGCCAGATCCGACAGCGGTGCATAAGTCAACAGAATCACGGACGCGTTCGCATCCCGCGCCACCTCGACCACCTGGGGCAGTGCCCGGGTGCGGCGGCGGAAGTCGACCGCGAACAGCACGTCGCCCTCGGCCAGATCGGCCAGGATATCGGCGCTCTTGCCTGCCGCCTCGTTGATCAGCACCACGTCGGCCTTGACATGCGAAAAGAGCGCGTGCGCGTAAAACGCCGTGGCATAGCCGTTGCGATAGCCCGCCACCCAGAGGCGTCGCGCCTTCTTCAGGAGGGTCAAGGCCTTGCGCATGTCGTCGGAGCTCACGCGCTCGACCGTCTCGGCCAAATTGCGCGCATCGGCCTCCACATGGTTGGCAAATCCCGAGGGCTTGTAACCCGCCTGCGTCACGCGTTCAAGATTGAACAGCGGCGACTCGAAGGAAAAGCGGGCCCGCGCGGCGGCACGAAATTCGTTGAAATCCTGGTAGCCGAGGCGCTTGAAATAACGCGCGGCACTTGCCTTGGACACGCCCGCCAGCTGCGCCAGCTCCGTGGCGGAGTAGGCCACCAGATCCTTTTTGCGCGCCACGATCACGTCGGAGAGCTTGCGGTCGGAGGGCGACAAGCCATCGTATCGGCTGCGGATCAACTCCTCGATCGATTGCGGTCCACTGTCCTGGACGGCTTCAGCGGCAGCATGTTTCATTCGGGGGAATCCTTCGCCAATTTGGATGACGTGCGTTCGTCGTTGAAACAACTGTACCAGCAATATAAATTAATGGAACCCTAGTTTCTAACAATGCACGGCCTACGGGTCGAGGCAGTAACCTGGGGCGATTGATGAGATTGGCCACATTGCCAGCGCGTGGCGGCACGGCCGGTCAGTGGCATGAAAGAACTGTGCCGCGTCCCAGGCCCGCCAATCACTGCGGGCTTTTTTCTGTCGGATTACTGGCTGGGAGCGTCCACAAACGAGCACGACGCTCGATGCGTCGCGCCCCAAAAATCGTTCAGGAATCCGGCATGCTGTTGAAAATCGAGAGCATGCTTTGATTCAACGGATCGGGTTCTCCAGCACACCAATCCCGTCGATCTCCACTCGCACCACGTCGCCGGGCTTCAGGTATTTGGGCGGAGTGAAACCAATGCCCACACCCACCGGTGTGCCGGTGGCGATGACGTCGCCGGGGTACAGCGTGATGCCGGCCGACAGCGTTTCGATGAGCTTGGGGATGTCGAAGATCAGGTCGGTGGTGGACGCGTTCTGGCGCTCCTCGCCGTTGACCCAACAGCGCACCTGGGTGCGCGTGCCGTCGCATTCGTCGGCGCTCACGAGCCACGGGCCCATGGGGCAGAACGTGTCGAAGGATTTGCCCATGTGCCACTGCTGGTGGCGGCTCTGCCAGTCGCGCGAGGTCACGTCGTTCACGATGGTGTAACCCCACACGTGCTGCATCGCGTCTGCGGCCTTGATGCCCTTGCCGCCTTTGCCGATGACGACGGCGAGCTCGGCTTCGTAGTCAATTGCCGTGGAAACGTCGGCCGGGATCACGATGGTGTCGCCGGGCCCGATCACGCATTCCGGCACCTTGGTGAAGATGATCGGGTGAGCGGGAATGTCACCCCCTGACTTGGCGCTGCTGTCGAAGCCGCTCCCCGCGAATTCCTTCGCATGGGCGTGGTAGTTCTTGCCCACGCAGAAGATGTTGCGGCGCGCGCGCGGCAGCGGGGCCGTCAGGCGGACCTGGTCGAGCGGCAGCGCCGCGCCGGCCGCCGGCAGAGGCTCGCCCCGCGCCATCGCCTCGATGAGCGGCAGGGCGCCCAGCGCGCGTTGATGAGCTTGAAGCTCGATAGGCCGCACCTCTTTCAGGTCGGCGGAAACCAGGCCAACGCCCGGCTGATTCTGGTGAATGTAGGCGGCAATCCTCATGGGGAAAACTCTCTCGCGATGACGTCGATCACTGTAGCATGCTAACCCGTTCTCATTCCAGACCAACGGAGTCCCCACATGCAACGTCGCCACTGCCTGGCCGCCGCCCTGCTGCTGTCCGCAGCGGGCCTGGTCGGCGCCCAAGCCGCCTACCCCAGCAAACCCATCACCATGATCGTGCCGTTCCCGCCGGGCGGGCTGGCTGACATCGTGGCGCGCCCCGTCGCCGAGGCGATGTCGCGCGACCTCGGCCAGCCGGTGGTGATCGAGAACAAGGCCGGCGCGGGCGGCGGCATCGGCATGGCCCTGGCGGCCAAGTCGCCCGCCGACGGCTACACGGTGTTGCTCTCGCTCTCATCGCTCACGGTGCTGCCCGAGGCGGACGTGGTGCTGGGACGCCAGCAGATGTTTGCGCTCAGTTCGCTGCGGCCGATCGCCCGCTTCACCGCCGACCCGACCGTGTTGGCGGTGCGCGCCGAGGCGCCGTGGAAGACGGTGAAAGAATTCGTGGAGGACGCGAAACGGCGCCCCGGCGCGATCAACTACGGCTCGTCGGGCAACTACGGCACCATGCACGTGCCCATGGAGATCCTCTCGCAGAACGCCGGCGTCAAGATGACCCATGTGCCGTTCACCGGCGCCGGGCCCGCCGTGGTGGCGTTGCTCGGCGGCCAGATCGACGCCATCTCCTCGGGGCCCGCGACGGTGTTGCAGCACGTGAAGGCGGGCAAGCTGCGGGTGCTGGGCCATTGGGGCAATGGCAAGCTCGGCGCGTTGCCCGATGTGCCTTCGCTCAAGGACGCGGGCTACGACGCTGAGTACGCCCAATGGTCGGGCCTGTTCATCCCCGCGGCGACGCCCGAGCCGGTGGCTCAGCGCCTGCGCGCCGCGGCCCGCGCGGCCGCCATGGACCCGAAAGTGAAGGAAGTGATCCTGAACGCCGGCAGTCCCATCCTGTACCAGGACACGCCGGACTTCGAAAAGTACGTGCAGGCCGATGCGAAGCGCATGGCCGAGGTGGTGAAGAAGATCGGCAAGGTCGAATAGGAGGGCGCCATGTCACGCGCATTTCGCCTCTGGTCCGCGGTGTTTGGGCTCATGCTGCTGGCCGGTGGCGCAGCCGCGCAGACATGGCCCACGCGGCCCGTGAAGATCGTGGTGCCCTTCGCCGCAGGCGGGCCGGCGGACAACTATGCGCGCTTTCTCGCACAGCGGCTGCAGGAATCGTTCGGGCAATCATTCGTCGTGGACAACAAGCCGGGCGGCGGCTCGGTGATCGGCACGGACATCGTCGCCAAATCCCCCGCAGACGGCTACACGCTGCTGCTGATGTCGAACACCCACACGGTGAACGAAACCCTGCTGCCCAACAAACCGTTCGTGCTGACGCGTGACTTCACGGGCATCGCGCCGATCAATTACTCCGACCTGGTGCTGGTGGCCCACCCGTCGCTCAAAGCGTCCAACGTGCGGGAACTGCTGGCGCAGGCGAAGGCGCAGCCCGGCAAGATCAACTACGCCTCCTCAGGGCCGGGCACCCCCTACCACATGGCCGGCGAGCTCTTCAAGAGCATGGCCGGCGTGTACCTGGTGCACATCCCCTACCGCGGCAGCTCCGGCGCGCGCACCGACGTGATGGGCGGGCAGGTGGACCTGATGTTCGACGCCGTGACCACGATGGCCGAGGTCGTGAAATCGGGCAAGGTGAAGGCGCTGGCCACCACCGGCCTGCAGCGCTCCGCCGTGCTGCCCGACGTGCCCACCGTGCATGAGGCGGGCGTGCCCCAATACGAAGCAACGATCTGGCTCGGCCTGCTGGCACCCAAGGGCACGCCCCGGCCCATCGTCGACCGGCTGAACGAAGCCATCTCGAAAATCTCCAGCCAGCCCGAAGTCCGCCAACTGTGGGCGCGACAGGGCGCGACGCCCATGGTGATGACGCCGGCGGCTTTCGACAAGTACATCCAGGACGACATGGCGAAGTGGGCGCGCGTCATCAAGTCCGCCAACATCAAAGCGGAATAGCGTGACAAAGAAACTCCGTTTGCTCAGTGGCGGCGCCGCCCAAGGCTTGGTGACACCGCTGCGGGATCGCTTCCAGGCGGAAAGCGGCTGCGTGGTTCAGGGCACGTTCGGTGCCGTTGGCGCGATGCGTGACAAGCTGCTGGCCGGCGAGCCCTGTGACCTCGTCATCCTGACGCAAGCGATCATCGACCAGCTCGCGACCGACGGCCACGTCGTGCGCGGCAGCGACGTACCGCTCGGTGTTGTGATGACCGGCATCGCCGTGAAGTCAGGTGAACCGGCGCCCCGTGTCGATTCGGCCGCCTCGCTGAAGGCGGCGCTATTGGCGGCCACCGGCATCTATCTGCCGGACCCGCAGAAAGCAACAGCCGGCATCCATTTCGTGAAAGTGCTGGAGAAGCTCGGCATCGCCGGCGAGCTGGCCCCGCGGCTGCACCCCTTCCCGAACGGTGCCGCCGCGATGCACGCGATGGCTCAGTCCGCGCAGGCCGGGCTGATCGGCTGTACCCAGGTGACAGAGATCTTATTTGCCCCCGGCGTAGACCTGGCGGGCCTGCTGCCCAAGGAGTTCGAGCTGGCCACGGTCTATACGGCGGCTGTTTGCACCAAGGCGGCCGAGCCCGATGCGGCACGCGAATTCATTCGGCTGATGGCAGGTGCTGACGCAGCTGAGTTGCGCGCTAAGGGCGGCTTCGAAAAGGTGTGAGGTTGATTCACTCGACTAGGTGGGGGTGGGGTACCCTTCACTCGACGACCTCGCTTGCAAATCCGCGTGCGGGTGTGCCGCCAACACTGTAGGCACGCCACCGGTGGAATACCACCACTCTCGCGGCGCGGCAGGCGGTACCCGGCGGCGGCGATTTCTGTGGCGGCGAAGCGGCTTGGCCTGGGGGCGGGCGCGCAGCGCTTCGTAACTGACTCGCCGTACCTGTTTGAGCGAAGAGCCGAAGGCGCGTAGCGAGTTGT